>MTLC01003582.1_pt1 | contig 42157 bp, 36 predicted proteins | sample 1982451 | NCBI WGS metagenome assembly MTLC01 (sample SAMN05710165, study PRJNA340218) | biofilm metagenome | isolation source: sample SPH anode biofilm adapted to +100 mV | place: USA | collected 2012-02-03 | reverse complement strand
TTCGTTTGCTTCTTCGGATCCTACATGCGTGTTCCGATCGTCCCTCTGTTTGCCTTGTCACTCGGTGCAGATACGGTGCAGGTGGGGTTGATCAACGGTGCTTTCATGCTGTCGGGGTTTCACCGACTATCATAACGGAGTCGAAAAATCTGATGGGCAACCGTCGGCTCGTGGCCTGTCTTGTCGCTATACTCGGAGGCTGTTTCGGCTTCGGGATGTTCGTCACCTTCATGCCGCTCTATATCCGGAACCAGGGCATGTCCACGGGGGCGGTGGGGTTCGTTTACGCGACCCAGGCTCTGGCCAACGCGTTGTCGCGGCTGCCAGCAGGGCGGCTCTACGATCGGGTGGCGGACCGGAGTATCCTCGTTCCGGTCAGATCGAACTCATGCAGTCAATCGAACAGTTCATTGAAGAAAAGTATCCGATGCTGATTCAGACTCCAAACGTTCTCAGGAAAACGGTCGGAGTACTCTACCCCATATAAATTGTGCGACATAGATTGCGGGTCGCTGCTATCAATGAATCCAGTTTTATATCGAGGATGCCGAAATGGGCATCCTTTTTTTTGTGCAAATCTAATCCGAAAGCTTGATAAAAATAATAAAGAAAACTTCTTAAGCTGAGTTGACAATGAGTTTATATTAACTATAATCAAAACAGTAGTTAGCTGAATATAATAAAAAATGCTAAATACGGGATGTCCTGATATGAAAGTACAGCCATCTAAAATTGTCGAACTTATTCATATTTATGGACCCATGAAGGGAGTAATCCAGGAGTTTTCTGAAGATTGCATATCTATCGGGCGCCACCCATCCTGTTCTGTCTGCTTTACATCAAAAGATCTCGTCAGCGTTTCCAGAAATCATGCTGAAATAACTCGTGAAGGCAACCAGTTTAAACTGGTAGATCAAAGCACTAATGGCACTTATCTTAACGGCAAAAAGGTAAAGGAAGCCTATCTCAAAGATGGGGATGTGCTTGAGTTTTCAGAAGGTGGACCAAAAGTAAGTTTCATAGCAAAGGTGGTTGATGCTTCGCATACCAGTCTGTATTCCGGAGCTACTAACGACAATACGGACGTTATCCGCGATGAGATCGTTCCGGATAAACCAGTTCAAGCTGAACAACTTCAGCCGGTGCGTGTTTACGAAACTACTCCGCCTCAAGAATCTTCACATTCTTCACAGCATGCACCACCTTTACCTCAACAACCGGCTTCAAAATCTCCTGAAGAACTTCCAACCGGAAAAGTAAGTGCCCCGCTGGTCATTCAGTTTGGCCCGTCTCTGCGCTCGTACCGCGAGTTACCGGTTACCATCGGAAGTAATCCGGCTTGTGAATTTGTCATCACTTACCCAACCATTTTGGACCGTCACGCACAAATAATTTATGCACGAAATCTGTACTGGATAAAGGATCTTACCGGGCAAGGCAAAATCCGGGTAAACAACAGCCCCATTTCGTTCCAGGCATCATTGAATGTAAATGATGTCGTCTCCCTGGCACCGCAGGGCCCTACACTCTGCTTTCTCGGCGAGGGCCGATTTGCCGAAGCTGCGGAGTCTGTTGAGGTGTCACCGCTTGAACCGGTCTTCATGGATAACAATGTCCTGAAAAAGAGCGAAATCGAGAATGAAGATTCTGAGGGACTTTGGGCAAGGCTGAAGAAGAGATTCTGAGTGATTAACAAGAACGCTCGAGAACGGATGATCATGGGAGCATCAATAGAGACATATGCTGGCAAAGATGGACAGGTTGAGCTGAATTTGGAGATTGGTCGGATTCTTTTGCGAATACACCGAAAATGGCAGCTGTCCGAACAGAGTGAAGTTGACCGAACAAAAGCGATTGTGCCGCAGGAAGAAATGGAGACGGTTATTATTCCTGCTTGTTCCGAAGCAGTCCAATCTGGGTCTCCTTTTGAAGATGAACTGATGGAAACGGTCATACTATCACCACTGGAGTATGAGAAGTACGTTGAACCTGCTACGGCAACTGAGGAAGATATCCCTGAAACGGTTATTCTCTTATCAGACAGCATTCGTGAGGTGTCTACGGAATGTGAAAGCAGCGCCGATTGTCTGGAAACGGTTGTGTTGAGTGAAAACGGAAAACGAACCGGACAGCCGCTAACTAGTGAGGAGGAAGGTCTTGAGGAGACGGTTGTACTTCCTCCCAGGAATAATCTGGTGGGGCGTAGGGTAAAGCGTTGAAAGTATGAAAGGCGGAACCATTGTGGACCGACTTGCAGAACGTATTCTGGAACTTGCAGTTCAGAAACCGGCCGATCTGGAAACCTCGATAGAGGTGCTGCTACTGCGAGACCTCGGCGACATTTCGTTGGAAGCACGTTTGCGACGGGTCGAGGAGCTTGCCGGTTATTTCTTGTCCGGGCAGTCGGTAATGGGGGAGCTCGGTAGAGTTGACTCCGGTGAAACCGCCCGGGTTTTCTCGCTTCTTTTGGGGAAAACTCTTTCTACCGAAGGTTTGTCGGCGGAAGAGGTAACCCAAAAATTCGTGGAAGCATTTACAACGATCTTTGACACACTCAATCGAATAAACAGAGTGATCCAGACGTCGCTGCTGGGCCAGGGAGCCGAACTCGAGACCATCCGCCAGGTGATCGGTGCACAGATTGAACGGGTGGATGGAAACTCCTCCGTCAAGGAATACCTCGAAAAAATTCAGGAGGCGTTTCTGGTGGCTCACACATCGTTTCAACAAGCTGCAAAAAATGTTGTAAGCGAGATGCTGGTGGAAATGGCTCCAGCTGTCATGGAGGCTTCGTTAAAGCCGGGCTTCAGGTTTGGATTAATGCGTAAGGCGGATCTTTTTGACATTTACAGCGAAAAGCACGAGGTGCTCACGAAGTGGGTGGCGTCGGATCATTTCAACGAGAGGCTCTTGAGGGAGTTTGAAAAGCTCTGTCAGCGATCATACCATATGTGATCGACATCTGTAAGGAGAACGGTATGCGTCAGACTGCAAAAATAATTGCGTTGATCTCTCTTTTATTCATCTGCTCCTCCTGCAGTATGATGCCTTGGTCGAAGTCGAAGCCGAAGTCTGCCTACGATGCCAAATCTGGGTACGAACCCCGCTACGAAAAGAATGCCCTGACCATGAACATCAAAAGTGACCCGCTGCTGAATCTGTATCAGGAACGTGCCCACTCGCTGGTGATCTGTTTGTATGAACTGAAGGAACCCAACATGTTTAACCAGCTTTCCGACGAACGCGACGGGATTTACAAGTTGATGGAGTGCGGACGTTTTGACGGCAGCGTAGCCTACTCCAGGCGACAGATTGTTCAACCCGGAGTGGATGCCAGTGATGTGAGGGATCGGGCTGAGGGTGCCAAGTATCTGGGGGTAGCCGCAGGCTATTTCGACATCAAAAAGAGCGGCACCACCCGTTTGGTGCCGATTGACAATGTCAGGCCGGGCAAAATAATCATTGATCTGATTCTTGGACCAAGAGAAATACAGGATATACGGGTGCGCTAATGAATACCACTAAACCTTTATTCTGGCATCAGGGGTTGTTCATCCAGCCGCAGCACTTCCAGCTGGATGACCGCCATAACGCGTCACTCCTGGCGCCGATGTTTGAGTATGCCTTGCCCTGTTTCTGGGGTGTGGGTGAGATGGAAATACAGAAGGCTGCGCTGGGTACCAAGACTTTCGGAATCACCTCCGGCGCATTCGTATTTCCGGATGGAACACTTGTGAACCTGCCGGGCAACGCGGTTATGGAATCGCGCCAGTTTGACGAGGCCTGGGTTGAGGGGGGCAAACCTTTTACCATCTACGTGGGAATCAAAAAGTGGAATGACGAGGGTGAAAACGTCACGGTTGTCAACAGGATCGAAAACCTTTCCGCCATCAACACCCGCTATCTGACCCTTGCCGATGTGGAGGAGTGCCCGGATCTCCATGCGGGGGGGGCGAAGGGAGAGATCAACCGTCTTACTGCAGTACTCAAGATTTTCTGGCAGACCGAGACCGACAAGGTTGGAGACTACCTGCTGATTCCTGTTGTCCAACTCGAACGTGCCGGCGAAGAGATCGTCCTGTCCCGGCATTTCGTCCCGCCCTGCCTCACTATTTCCAGCTCGGAAACGCTGCTGGCCGTTATCAGGGAAACACGGGATCTGATCGCTTCCCGGGGGCGACAGCTGGAGGCGTTCAAAAGGCAGCGGGGTATTCAGACCGCAGAATTCGGATCAAGAGATATGGTCTATCTTCTGGCCCTGCGTTCTCTGAACCGCTACATCCCGCTTCTGTTCCATATTACCGACATGCGTCAGGTCCATCCCTGGACCGGATACGGCCTCCTGCGGCAGCTGATTGGTGAATTCACCTCCTTTTCCGAGACCGTCACGGTGATGGGCGAAGTTGACGGGAGTTCTGAAAAGCTGCTTCCCAATTATGACCACTACAAGCTGGGTGAATGTTTCCGGGCGGCCCAGGCGCTCATTGCAAGACTTCTGGACGAGATCACCGCCGGTCCCGAGTACGTAATCGAGCTTATCTACGACGGCACCTATTTCTCGTCAGAGTTGAAGCCGGCTGTTTTCGAGGCAAAGAACCGTTTTTATCTGGTGATGAGGACAGACGAAGATCCCAGGCTGGTGATCGAACAGGTGGCAAACGCGGCCAAACTCAGCTCTCGCGAGCGTATTCCCATTTTGATTGCGCGGGCTTTACCGGGGGTCGGTCTGGAACATCTGCCGGTTACCCCCCAGGAACTTCCGCGTCGGGCCGGTACGGTCTACTTTGCAGTGGATACGCATAACGAACAGTGGCCCCTGATCGAAAAGGGGAGAAACATTGCGTTGTACTGGGACAATGCGCCGGAAGATCTGGAGATAGAGTTGATGGTGGTGGGCAGATCGTAGCTGCCCGGATCAGGAGACAGGAATGCACCTAACAGACTGCTTCATGCACCTTATAGTATACATCTGCTACTTCAGGAAAAACGTGGAGTCCAGGCCGCAACCCTATGATCAGGTAAGGTCCGATGTACTCCGCCTTCTCTCCGATAGTGAGAGCTGTATGAAGGATGGCGGATTCTCCCAGGACGATTATGACCTGGCTCGTTTCATGGTCTGTGCCTGGGTTGACGAAGTGATCCTGAGCTCCGGCTGGAACCAGAGCAACATGTGGCAGAGGGAACCGCTCCAGCGGGTTTTCTACAATACCGTCGAGGCGGGTGAAGAAGCCTTCGAAAAGCTGAATTCCCTCGGTTTTCATCAGTCCCAGGTGCGTGAGGTTTACTATCTCTGTCTCGCCTTGGGATTCAAGGGACGCTTCATTCACCCCGGGGACGAGTATCTTCTGGAACAGCTTAAACTGTCAAATCTCAAAATCCTGATGGGGAGTTCCGTCGGATCTCTGTCGCTGGAACGGGTTGAACTCTTTCCGGACGGTTATCCGGTCGGCGGAGTGAAAATCGCTCCCCAGAAGCGTGCGTTCCGGTTCACACTTCCCGTAATCATAGCGCTGGTTGGTCCAGTTGTGCTGCTGGGTGTTCTTTACATCATTTACCGTTTTGCTCTGGGCGGCATTGCGGAGAATTTCCTGAAGACGGTGGTCTGATATGAAACAGCTCCTGAAATATGCACTGCTGGTGATAGCGGTCGTGTTAGTTCTGCTGCTGATTGTGGGACTCGTACTGATCCTCGACTGGCCCTGGTGGGTGGGCGGTTTCATAATTCTCTGTATTGTGGGGATTTTTTTCGGCGGGTTTTTCCTGAAGAAACTCTGGCTGCGACGCAAGGAGCAGAGATTTGTTCAGCAGGTGATTGCAGAGGATGAATCCCATCTGAAGAAACTGCAGGGAAAGGAACGCGATGAGTATCTGGATCTCCAGAACCGCTGGAAAGAGGCGGTCGAGACTCTGCGCCGCTCGCACCTGAAGAAACAGGGCAATCCCCTGTATGTGCTCCCTTGGTATCTGGTTATGGGGGAAAGCGGCTCCGGCAAAACCACGGCCATAACCAGTGCCAAGCTTTCGTCACCCTTTGCTGAGGTAACTAGAACATCGGGTGTTTCGGGTACCAGAAGCTGTGACTGGTGGTTTTTTGAGCAGGCGATCGTAATCGACACCGCAGGCAGATTTGCGATTCCGGTGGACGAGGGCAGGGACAAGGAAGAGTGGCAGAAATTTCTCTCGTTACTGGTCAAATACAGAAAACGTGAACCGATCCATGGCCTGATAGTGACTGTTTCGGCGGACAAACTTGCCACGGGATCTGCAGAGGCTCTGGAGGAGGACGGGCGCACGATCCGCCGCCGAATTGATGAACTGATGAGGGTCCTGGGGGTAAAGTTCCCGGTTTATCTGCTTGTGACCAAATGTGATCTTGTGCAGGGGATGACCGCTTTTACCGACATGCTGCCGGAAAAAAGCCTGGATCAGCCGATGGGGGTGGTTAATCAGGAGCTCTCGAAGGATGTCACCGGATTCCTGGATCGGGTTGTTTACAGCATTGGCGAGCGACTAAGGAGTGTGCGGCTGCTGCTGCTCCAGCAGTCCCAGGGCAGGGAACTTAAAACGGGAGTACTGCTTTTCCCGGAGGAGTTTGAAGGCCTGAAGAAAGGGCTCACCGCCTTTGCAAAGTATTCGTTCCAGGAAAACCCGTTTCAGGAAACACCGATCTTCAGGGGAATCTACTTCAGCAGCGGTCGGCAGGAGGGAACTCCCTACTCCCATTTTCTGGGTGCGCTGGGGCTCATAGGCGAACGGGATGTCCTGCCCGGTACGAGCAAGGGGCTGTTTCTGCATGATTTCTTCTCAAAGGTGCTGCCCAGTGATCGCGGTTTGTTTGCTCCTACCTCGCGGGCGCTCGAGTGGCAGATCATAACCCGGAATCTGGGTCTGGCAGCCTGGCTCTTCCTGGGGGTGGCCGCAGCCGGTGTGATGAGTTTCTCATTTGTAAGGAACCTCGCCACCATCCGGGTCGCTTCCCATGAGTTCTCCCGGCCTCCGACACTCTCGGGCGAGATGACGGCGGATCTGGTCACCATGGACCGTTACCGGAGGATGATCAACAAGGTTGAAGTCCGCAACAGCAACTGGTGGGTACCACGTTTCGGACTCAACGAGAGCCGCAAGGTGGAGGCGGGACTGAAGGAACGCTACTGCAGGCTCTTCCAGGAGCGATTTGTCGTGCCACTGGACAAGAGGGTCAACGACTCCATGGCCGGTTTCGGTACCGCCACCCCCGACGATGTGATTGCGCCGTACATTGTTCATCTGGCGCGGAGGATAAATCTGCTCAAGGCCCGGCTTGACAAGGGTTCTCCGGGGGTGTTCAAGGCAATGCCGCTTCCGGCATACGTAACGCGAGCCGGTGAACAGCCCGTTGATGTTGAGACAGGCAAGAAGTTCGGGGATCTGTACATAAGTGCGCTGGTCTGGAGAACGGACAACGCAGAAATGACGAAGGAGCTGTCCGTGCTGCAGAGCTGGTACAAGCACCTGCTGGCTCTCAGATCCGGTAATCTTCAATGGCTTGTCTCCTGGGCGAACAGCCAGGGTGGGGCGCCCCCGGTTACTCTCCAATCCTTCTGGGGCGGAAGCCTGTCGCTTCAGGATGAAAAGACAGTTGCACCCGCCTTTATCCGTAAAGGGAAGGAGCAGATCAACGAGCTTCTGGCAGAGATAACCTCCGCCCATCCCGAACCGGAATTGTTGGAAAAGTCGAAGAGCTCCTTCGAAGAGTGGTACCGGATGAGTTGCTTCAATGTCTGGCAGGGATTTGCCAACCAGTTTCCCAGAGGGCGGGATCGTCTCAAGGGAGAAAAGGAGTGGCGGGAGGTGGCCGCGAAGATAGCGACCGATCAAGACCCCTATTTCGCTTTTTTCAGCAAACTGACTTCGGAACTTGAACCTTTGGTCGGAAAAGGTGAAATGCCTCCGTGGCTGCAGCAGGTTTATCAGTTCCAGCTACTCAAAACGAAGGGCTCTGCCGGTGCCATTGTCTCGAAGACCGCCGAAGAGGGCAAAAAGCTGGTCGGAAAGCTTGAAGAAGTCCTGGGCAGGGATAAACAGTTGTCATCTTCTCTGGATTCCCAGTCAGCCGCCTACAAGTCGATTCAGGAGTACCAGACGGCACTTGGCGCCGCAGCTCAGGGAGCGAAGGGCAGGAATCAGGCCTACCAGTTGGTGCTGCTGGTTTATGGGGAGGATGCGGCCGGAAAGTCACCCTTTAATTCGGCCTTCGAAGCCGCCGCCCGTCTCAGGTCGAGCATTGCTGGCGGGCGAGTGGACGATGCCTTTGGACGCTTGATTCAGGGACAGAGTGAGTTTCTGTGGGCCTTCGCCAGAAAGGAAGCCGCCTGTTCGCTTCAGAGCCAGTGGGAGGAGAAGGTGCTTCAGGAGGCTCAGGGCGCAGACGACCCCCAGATGATGCAATATTTGGTCGGGCAGGAAGGGCCGGTGTGGAAATTCGTGAACGGCGCGGCGAAGCCGTTCCTCGGCTGGAGCGCCCAGAAGGGGTACTACGCCAAAATAGCGCTGGGTGGTGCAGTAGAGTTTGATCCGCTTTTTTACTCGTTCCTCAGTAAAGGAGCCAAGGTAAAGGTGGCGGCCGCTCCCAGGCAGAGCAGTGGCGTTACCATCAGAGGGCTCCCCACCGACGCAAACCCTGAGGCCAGGGTGAGACCGCACAGTACCCGTCTCGAACTGCAGTGTGCCAGCGGCTCGCAATCGCTTGAAAATTTGAATTTCCCGATGCAGAAGACTTTTAATTGGGCCGCCGACAGCTGTTCAGATGTCATTTTCCAGATTGAAGCCGGAGAAATCGTTCTGACCAAAAAATATTCAGGTCCCCAGGCTTTTCCGGCCTTTCTTGAGGATTTTCCCGGCGGTCGGCGGACCTTCTATCCCAGCGAATTCCCGGCCCAAAAACAGGCTCTGGAGCGCATGGGCATCAAATACATAAAGGTGAATTACCAGATTAGCGGTCAACAGGCTGTTGTGAGCAAGGCCAAGGCACTGCCCGGACGGATTCCGGGGAGCATAACGCGGTGCTGGGACTAAAGCCAGCGGAGCAGCAATGGAGCTGGACTGCTTTCGGAAAGCATCCGGCGGCAAAGGATTTTATCCGTCTTGGACGAACTTTTCCACTATCAATCAGTATGGCGGAGTGGGTGGACAAAGGGTATTCAGTCGCAAAAGGGAGCTTTGAAACAGGTCGGCAGTCGCAGTTCTGGAGGTTCTGGGCGCGGGGAGCGGCAAATGGAGAGTTGGCATGCGGTCTTCTGAGGGACAGCAGCGACAGTATCGGGCGGGAATATCCGTTTTTGGTACTGGGATCCGGCCGGATCTCTTCCTGGCAGGAGAACTGGGATCTCATCCCGGCTGCTTGCGAGGGGGTCTGGAGCAGGATCGAATACCTCTGCACCCGTAACCAGGCCGAACTTGTCGGATTGGAGCGGGGACTTGCCGGAGTTAGACCTCCTGAGCCGAAATGGCTCGATTACCGGGCTGCCCGGGAGGCTGTTATGAAAGATATTAGCTCGAGAGAGTCTGTCCGGCAGATTGAGACCAGGCTGAAGCGCCCCCTGGAAGAAATGCAGCTGCGTATGGAGTTGGATTTGGAACACTCCGATCGGCTCATCCTTGCAAGTCATATCCTCGGCCGGATCAAGGCGGATGGCAAAGCGCTTCCCAATACTGTTTTCATCGGCGGGACGTTCGCTGCCACTTCACTGGTGTTGTACTGGCGTCCGCTGGCAGTGGAAGATTTTAGGGCACTGTGGGGTTGAGGCAAGGGAGGTCAGGCATATGGATGCAAAAGAACTATTGAGAGCCGGTAAACTCACGGCGGCACGCTCGCAGCTGGCTGAGGAGGTTAAGGCCTCTCCCTCAGACCCGGCCAAACGGACCCTGCTGTTTCAGGCTCTCCTGTTCTGCGGCGAGTGGGACAAGGCCGAGCGTCACCTCGATATTCTGGCTACACAGAACTCGACCGCCGAGACCGGTGCCCAGGTATACAAAAACCTCATTATTGCCGAGCGAAAACGCATGGAGGTCGTATCCGGTAACAGGCGCCCCGAGTTCATGACCGCGACCCCGCCTTTTCTGGATGCTTTTTTTCTCACAAGGGAAAAGCTTCTTGCCGGTAGGGCGGAGGAAGCGGCGGCGAGCTATCGGGATATGGAAAAACAATTGCCGGAAATTACGGGGACTCTGGATGGGGTGGCCTTCAAGGGATTGACGGATATGGACGCATGTATCCCCTGGTTTCTGGAGGTGTTCATCCATGACCGTTATCTCTGGGTCCCATTTTCGTCCCTGCGGGAACTCAGCATAAGCGAGGCAAAGACATTGTTTGACACGATTTGGTCACCGGCGCGGATTGTGACGGCGGATGGCCTTACTACCAACTGCTTTGTTCCCGTGCTTTATCCTGGTAGCTCCGCCAGTAATGATGACTTGGTAAGGTTAGGCCGGATGACTGTGTGGGAGGAACTTGGGGAAGGTTTCTATCGCGGATCGGGGCAGCATATGTTGCAGGTAGGGGAACTTGAGAAGGGATTGCTGGAGATTCGAGAACTGGTGGTGAACTATGAAAACGACCATTGACATCGCTGCGCTTCTGGCACCGCTGACGGGAGAGAACCCTGCCGGTGAAAACCTCCGCTATACAGCTGTGTATGAGGAGCTCAAGGAGGCCCGCAAATCGGAAGACGACTTTGCCATGGGAGAATGGCAGCGTGAAACCAAGTCTGCCGATTGGAGCAAGGTTGTTGCCACTGCGTTGGAGGTGCTGACGACCAGGAGCAAGGATCTCCAGGTCGCTGCCTGGCTGACCGAGGCCCTCATCGAATCCGAGGGTTTTGAAGGACTTTCAAACGGTCTCACCGTTCTGGAGGGGCTTCTGAGGAATTTTTGGGAATCCGTCTATCCATTAATGGAAGAGGGGGACATCGAGTACCGTTTGGCTCCTTTTGAATTTCTCAATGAGCGGATTTCTGCCCGTATCAGGCAGTCCACCCTGACCGCTTCCGGATATTCCTGGTTCACCTGGCAGGAATCACGGGACGTCGGCTACGAGGCAGATACCAAAAACAAGTATGGCGATATCGATGAAACTAAAAAACGGCGGCGTGACGAACTGATTGCGGAAGGTAAGGTTACCGCTGAACAGTTCGATTCTGCCGCAGTCTTGACCCCGCAGCAGCAGCGCTCGGAGCTGGTGGATCAGCTGGCTTCATGTCAGGAGGCTTTTGCCAGGCTTGACAAAATGGTGGATGAAAAATTCGGGCGGGACGCGCCGCGCATCTCTGATATTGGCCAGGCTCTGGAAGAGTGCGCCCGTCTGGTTGCAAAGCTGTACGGGGACCAGCCCCCCCCGATCGTCGGGGATAAACCGCCGCTGTCGCCGAAGACCGTTCCATCGGCCGTTAAATCTGAAACCGCGCCGGTTCCAGTGAAGGCTGCCACATCTTCTGTATCGCCGCCAGAAGCGGTAACTCCTGTCCGTGCCGCCGTTCTGGCCGGATCATCCACTGTTCTTCCGGAAACCGGCTTACATGAAGAAACTCTCTGGCAAGAAGCGCAAAGGATGCTGGAAGGGGGCGAAATACGGGATGCACTGGACCGGCTGCTGAGCGCCTCCTACAGCATGCCGTCCGAGCGGGAGCGTAACCGTTACCGGCTCCTGATCGCGAAACTCTGTATCAAAGCCGACCGGCACGATCTGGCACGACCGATCGTGGAGGGTCTCAATGCGTTGATCGATGAACTGCACCTGGAAAGATGGGAATCTCCCCTCTGGCTGGCCGAGGTGCTGGAAGCTCTGTACCAGTGCCTCACCTGCGGTGAGCCATCGGACGAGGATTTGGGGAAGGCTCATGAGTTGTTCCGGAGGCTCTGTGCCATGGATGTGACTAAGGCGATTCTGTACAGGAAGTAGACATCAGGAGAAAGGGGGATATATGCCGAAAAAAGAAAGCTTGCAACACAAGATTGACCGGGTGAGGGCCCCAAGGGTTCAAATCACCTACGACGTGGAAATTGGCGACGCCATCGAAATGAAGGAGATTCCCTTCGTGGTGGGCGTTCTGGCCGATCTGTCCGGCAAACCTGACGAGCCGCTTCCCAAGGTGAAGGACAGGAAATTCGTGGAGATCGACAGGGACAATTTCAACAACGTGCTGGAGGCGATGAAACCCAGGGTCGCCTTCAAGGTGGACAACAAGCTGACCGGTGACGACAGCAAGCTGGCTGTTGAACTACGCTTCAAGTCTCTGGACGACTTCCACCCCGAACAGGTGGCCCAACAGGTGGAGCCTCTCAGGAAACTGGTGGAAGCGCGTCGACGTCTCTCCGAACTCCTGGGAAAGCTGGATGGCAATGACAAACTCGACGAACTCTTGCAGGATGTGATTACCAGTACCGATTCGCTCCAGAAACTGGGTAAAGAGGCCGGAATCACAGCTGAGTCCGACGAGACAGACAAAAAGTAAAGGAGGTGAGTTGTTATGGGAGAACAGGAGAAGGAACAGGTCCAGGCGGCACAAGCGGAAGCGGTCGCTGAGGAAAAAGGGCTGCTGGACCAGATTATTCAGGAAGGACGCATGGCCCGCGACGAGAGTCAGTTGGGGAACGCGCGTGATATCCTGGGCGAGTTCGTGAAGCAGATCATGGCCGGGGCGATCGTTGTCTCCAAGGATACGGAGCTAATGATCAACTCCAGGATCGCCCAGATCGACCGGCTGATTTCAGCCCAGCTCAACGAGGTCATGCACAATGCTGAATTTCAGAAGCTGGAGGCCTCCTGGAAGGGGCTTTCCTTTCTGGTGGATCAGACCGAGACCGGCGAAAGGCTGAAGATCAGGGTGTTCAATATCACCAAGAAAGAGCTTCTCAAAGATATGGAGAAGGCCAGCGAGTTCGACCAGTCGACCATCTTCAAGAAAATCTATGAAGAGGAGTTCGGCACCTTTGGGGGGGCGTCCTATGGTTGTCTGATCGGCGACTACGAGTTCGGCAATCATCCCCAGGATATGTCGCTCCTGGAGAAGATGTCCCAAGTAGCTGCGGCGGCCCACGCCCCGTTCATTTCGGCCGCTTCACCGACCATCTTCAATCTGGAGAGTTTTACCGAGTTGGGAAATCCCAGGGACATGGCGAAGATCTTTCAGAGTGTGGAGTACGCCAAATGGAAATCCTTCCGTGATTCGGAAGATTCACGCTATGTGGGGTTGTGTCTGCCACATATCCTTATGAGGCTTCCTTACGGGCAGGCTACCGTTCCGGTCGAGAGTTTTGATTTTGAAGAGAGCGTAGACGGCAGCACCCACGCCAAGTACCTTTGGGGCAACGCGGCTTATGCGTTGGGTGTGCGGATTACCGATGCATTCGCCAAGTACGGTTGGACCGCTGCTATCCGGGGCGTAGAAGGTGGCGGCCTGGTGCAGGGTCTGCCGGTGCATACCTTCAAGACCGACGAGGGGGAGGTGGCGCTCAAATGTCCAACGGAAATTGCCGTCACCGACCGGCGTGAAAAAGAACTGGCCGATCTCGGCTTTATTCCGCTGGTTCATTGCAAGAACACGGACTACGCGGCCTTTTTCAGTACCCAGACCGCCAATAAGCCGGCTGTGTACGACACCGATGCCGCCAATGCCAACTCGCGACTTTCGTCGCAGCTTCAGTACATCCTGGCGGTGTCCCGCTTTGCTCACTACCTGAAGTCGATCATGCGGGACAAGATCGGCAGCTTTATGACCCGCAAGAATGTGGAAGATTACCTGAGCCGCTGGATCAGCAACTATGTGCTTCTGGATGACGATGCCGGCCAGGAGATGAAGGCGCGCTACCCGCTTCGTGAAGCGCGGATAGAGGTGGCCGACATTCCGGGCAAGCCGGGGGCTTACCGTGCGGTGGCATTTTTGAGACCTCACTTCCAACTGGATGAACTGTCCATATCTCTGCGGTTGGTGGCAAATCTGCCGCCTCCGGCGAAAGGTTAAACTAAATTACAAAGGAGAAAAGCCATGGCATTCGACGCATTTTTGAAAATTGACGGTATCCCGGGCGAAAGCACCGACGACAAACACAAGGATTGGATTGAAGTCCTCTCCTACAGCCACGGCGTGAACCAGCGTGCATCCGGTTCGGCCAGTACGGGAGGTGGAGCCAGTGCAGAGCGGGCCGATTTTGCCGATTTCAGCATAGTAAAAGCCCTCGACAAGGCCGCCCCGAAGATCTTTGAGGCCTGTGCAAGCGGCAAGCACATCAAGACGGTGACGGTGGAGCTTTGCCGGGCCGGTGGTGACAAGGTCAAGTACATGGAATACAAACTCAGCAACTGTATTGTCAGTTCTTACCGTCCGGGCGGTTCTTCCCAGGGAGGCGAAACTCTGCCTCTGGAGGAGGTCAGCTTCAATTATGGCAAAATCGAGCTGGCCTATACCCAGCAGAAACGGGCAGACGGCAGCGGTGGCGGCCAGGTGGCGGCCGGGTGGGACCTTGAGAAGAATACGAAGGTGTAGGAACATTTCGCCATGGGTGAACAGACTACATTACGGTCATCGCTGCTGGACAGGCTCATCGACCGCGAACCGGGCGTTTCGCGTGAGTCTGTCCAGAGCCGGTTCGTGACCATCAGTCAGATTCGTGATTCTGTGGTCAGGGATCTGGAAAACCTGTTGAATACCAGGCGCTGCATTCTTGATGTGCCCGAGTCCTGTGCCCTGGTGAATACATCGGTGTTCACTTACGGGCTAAAGGATTTCATGTCATACAACCCCAGGAGTCCATCGGTCCGTCTCGAGATCAGGCAGGAGATCGAACGAACCATTGCCCTGTTTGAACCACGGCTCAGGAACGTGTCGGTTCGTATTGAAGGAACGGAGGGTCTGGAGCGGAGTCTGCGTTTAAGAATCAGTGCGCTGCTGGTGTCCGACCCGGTTAGCGAGCCGATCACATTTGATACCTATCTGGACATCAACCGGGGAGAGTTTGTCATAGCGAAGTGAACATGAAGGGATGTTTAAATGGACGACGACTTTCTCAGCTACTACGAGCGCGAGCTGACTTTTGTCCGCGAGATGGGACGGGAGTTTGCCAGGAAGCATCCCAAGATTGCGGGGAGGCTGCTCCTTGAACCGGACAAGTGCGAGGACCCGCACACGGAACGGCTCATTGAGGCTTTTGCGTTTCTTTCCGCCAGGATACATAGGAAGGTAGATGACGATTTCCCCGAGATTACCCAGTCACTGCTGAACATCCTTTACCCCCATTACACCAACCCGGTTCCGTCCCTGTCGGTGGTGCGCTTCGATCCTGTCGTCAAGAACATCCCCGCCGGAGGATACCGGATTGAGCGGGATACAACATTATTCTCCAAGCCGATTGATGGCATTCCGTGCCAGTTCACTACCACTTCTACGGTGACCCTTTGGCCCGTCGAAGTCCTGTCAGTTGCCCTGGTCGAGCCGAAAAGGCTGGTCAGGGATGCCCAACAGGCGATCGTAGTGCGCCTCAAGGCCCACAATAACAGCACCTTTTCCCAGCTTGGCTGCGAGAACCTCCGCTTTTACCTCAACGGTCAGCGCCAGCATGTTTTTCACCTCTATGAATTGCTCTTCAACAACGTCTGTCGCGTGGAGTGTGAGTCGGCCGGAAGTACCGGCGTACCGGAGATAATTTCCCTCGGCAACGATGCCATCCGACCGGTCGGCTTCGAGCGGGAGGAGGGGATGCTGCCTTACTCGGAACGCTCCTTTCCAGGTTATCTGCTGCTCTTCGAGTATTTCTGCTTTCCGGAAAAGCTGCTTTTTTTCGATCTGGCAGGACTTGACCGCCTCAGACAGGCGGCCATGGGCGATACCATGGATGTCTGGATATACCTGGACCGCCCGGCCAAAGGAACGCTCCTGGTGAATGAACAGACCTTCTGTCTGCATGCGACACCGGTTGCCAACCTCTTCAAGCGCATTGCGGAACCGATCCGTATGGAGCATCAGAAGACCGAATATCTGGTGCTGCCCGATTTGCGAAGGATCGAGGGTACGGAAGTTTTCAGCATCGATCGGGTGGCGGCCACCTCATTTTCCACTGCCGAGAAACTGGCTGAGTACAAGCCTTTCTACTCGATCCGCCACCATCTGGATGAAGCAGATGAGTACACGGAGGGAGCCTACTGGCATATGCAGCGGCGCCCATCGGGGCGAAAAGGTGACAACGGGACCGATGTGTTCCTCTCCTTCAGTGATCTCCTCTACAAACATGTGGAACTGGAGACCGAAACTCTCACCGTCAACATTACCTGTACCAACCGTGATCTTCCCGCACGCCTGCCGTTCGGTGACCGGGAGGGGGATTTCGAGATGGAGATTGCGGCGCCGGTTGCCCGCATCTGCTGCCTCCTGAAACCGACCCCGGCACGGCGAAGCGCCCTGGCCGGAGCGCTCCAGTGGCGGCTGATATCCCATCTCTCCCTCAACTACCTGTCGCTGGTGGAAGGTGGGGAAGATGCACTCAGGGAAATCCTGAAGCTGTACGATTTCGAGAACTCTCCGGCAACCCGGCAACAGATAAACGGCATAGTTGCGCTTGAATCCCGGCATGTGACCAGGAGGGTGGGACGCTCATTCTGTCGCGGGATAGAGACGACCATAACCTTTGATGAAGACAAGTTCGCAGGGGCGGGGGTCTACCTTTTTGCAAGCGTGCTGGAGCAATTCCTTGGCCAGTACGTGTCGGTAAACTCTTTCACCCAGATGACCGTCAGAACATTACAGCAGAAAGAGAGGCTTACCCAGTGGCCACCCAGGAACGGCAAGCGAATTCTGCTCTGAGGAAGCTGGTTTTAGAGGAGTTTCACGGCATCTCATTCTTCAGAGCCGTGCAGCTCATCGAATTGCTGGACTCCCGGAGGATGGTTGGTGAATCGCTTTCTCACGTCGAGGAGCCGGTGCGCTTCAAAGTCAAGCCGAGCCTGGGGTTTCCACCCAGCGATATTGAAAGCGTCAAGGAAGTGGACGAGGAAAAAAATATCGAAATGTCGGTGACCTTCATGGGGCTTCTGGGTGCTTCGGGAGCGCTTCCCAGCTGGTACACCACTCTGGCGATGGAGCGCCTTGCCGCAAAGGATACGGCACTGACGTCATTTTTCGACGTCTTCCATCACCGGCTGATTTCACTTTTCTACCTGGGATGGAAGAAAAATCGCTTTGCGGCCCGCTTCCAGTCAGAGATGCGGGACCGCTGCTCCACCTATTTCCTAAGCCTGATCGGCCTGGGAACCGGAGGGCTGGCAGATAAGGTCGGTTTTTCGCTCGACTCCCTGGTTTATTGCGGTGGACAGCTGTCGAGGCAGGTATGTTCAGCCGGTTCTATCGAAACGACGGTGGAGTATTGCCTGGGGATAAAGACCGTCGTGGAGCAGTTTGTCGACCGGAAGATCCCGATTGAGCCCGAGGACCGGTCGCGGCTCGGACTCGCCAACAGCCGCATGGGGGGCGACGCTGTTTGCGGCCGGGAGGCCTGGGAGAGTCAGACCTGCTTTCGCCTTGATCTTGGCCCCGTGTCGTACCGGCAGTTCCAGCGGCTCATTCCGGGCGGCGACCTGCTCAAGCCCCTCATTTCTCTGGTCAGCTACCTGGTGGGGGTGGAGTACGAGTTTGAGATCAGACCCTATCTCAGACGGGACGAAGTCCCCGGTTTCGTCATCGGCAAACCGGCTCCCGATTCACCGCGTCTCGGTTTATCAACCTGGATGAAGACGCCGGGGGTGCCGATGGGGAGAGACCCCTATGTCAACTTCGAAGCTGCAGGTTTGATGGGATGTAAACTTTGAGTAAGGAGGACCACCATGATTAAAACGGACCTGAAATCACTGATCGGCAAACTTAACACAACTTGTCGGGGCGCTTTGGAGGCGGCCGCGGGGCTCTGCCTTTCCCATACACACTATGAGGTTGAGCCGGAGCATTTCTTCATCAAGTTGCTGGAGATGCAGGATACCGACTTCCACAAGGTTCTGCGGCACTTCGAGATTAACGAGGGGCGCCTGGTTGCCGATCTCACCCGCACCATCGAGGGATTCAAAAGGGGGAATGCCCGCACTCCGGCTCTCTCCCCCCGTATTCCCCGCATGATCCAGGATTCGTGGCTGATGGCATCCGTGGATTACCACTCTCCGGTCATACGTTCCGGCCATGTCGTGCTGGCCCTGCTCTCCGATGCGGAAATGGGGCGGATGCTCATCGCCAGTTCGGATGCATTCAAAAAAATATCCGTTGAAACCCTGGAAAAGAACCTGGCCGATCTTGTGGCCGGCTCCCGGGAGGATGCGGAGAGCGGCGGTGTTCCACGACTCGCTGCGGCCGGGGCTGAACAGGCAGGCCCGGCCGGCACCAAGGCCCTGGATCAGTTCACCATCAACCTGACCGAGAAGGCCCGTAAAGGGGAGATTGATCCGGTGCTGGGAAGGGATTTCGAGATCCGGCAGATGGTCGATATCCTGATCCGCCGCCGCCAGAACAATCCGATCCTGACCGGTGAAGCAGGCGTTGGAAAGACTGCCGTGGTTGAGGGTTTTGCCCTCAGGATCGTGCAGGGGGATGTGCCGCCACCGCTCCGGAATGTGGAGATACGAACCCTGGATCTGGGCCTGCTGCAGGCCGGGGCGGGGATCAAGGGTGAGTTTGAGGAACGGCTCAAATCGGTCATCAAAGAGGTTAAGTCATCACCGGTCCCGATCATCCTCTTCATCGATGAGGCCCACACCCTGATCGGTGCGGGAGCTTCGGCCGGTTCAGGAGATGCGGCCAATCTTCTCAAGCCTCCCCTGGCGCGGGGGGAATTGCGCACCATCGCCGCAACCACCTGGGCTGAGTACAAGAAGTATTTCGAGAAGGACGCTGCACTGGCCCGACGTTTCCAGGTAGTAAAGGTGGAGGAGCCGGACGAGGAAAAGGCCATGGTCATGATGCGGGCCGCTGCCCCTTTCCTGGAGAAACACCACAAGGTCATGATAACCGACGAGGCCCTGCGGGATTCGGTCCGACTCTCCCATCGCTACATCACCGCCCGCCAGCTCCCGGACAAGTCGGTCAGTGTTCTGGATACCGCCTGCGCACGGGTTGCCATCGGGCTTACGACGAGCCCTTCCGCAGTCGAGGACATCATCCGGCGCATCGCCGATATCGACAGCGAGTTGAAAATTCTGGAGCGCGAATCTCTGATGGGGCAGGAGCATGGTGAGCGGATCACAGCCCTGGCTGCCGACAAAATTGATTGTCAGGCCCGGTTGGAACTGCTTGACGCCCGCTGGAAGCAGGAACTGGAGATTGCCACCCGGATAATCGGACTGCAGAGCCAGATTTGTGACGTCCACGAGATCAACCCGGCCGACGAGACCATACCGCAGAAGCGGGACGAACTAAAGACGCTGGAGGCAGAACTGGCCGGAGTTCAGGGGAAAGAGCCCTTGGTGCAGGTGGCGGTCGATTCCCAGACCATCTCCGAGGTTATCTCCGGCTGGACCGGAATACCGACCGGGCGGATGCTGGCGGACGAAATCGTCACCGTGCTGAAGATGGACAAGTTGCTGGGAGAGCGGATCATCGGCCAGGATCACGCCCTGCAGGCTGTCGCCCAGATGATCCAGACCGCCCACGCCGGCATCGAAGATCCTTCCAAGCCGACGGCGGTTTTTCTCTTTGCCGGCCCCAGCGGCGTCGGCAAGACCGAAACGGCCCTGGCCCTGTCGGAGCTGATGTATGGCGGCGAGGATCACGTCATCACGATCAACATGTCTGAATACCAGGAGGCTCACACCGTATCCGGCCTCAAAGGTTCCCCTCCCGGCTATGTCGGGTACGGCGAAGGCGGTGTCCTGACCGAGGCGGTACGCAAACGACCTTACAGCGTCGTCCTGCTGGATGAGGTGGAGAAAGCCCATCCGGATGTAATGGAGCTCTTCTACCAGGTTTTTGACAAGGGAATCCTGGAGGACGGCGAAGGACGGCGGATCGACTTCAAGAACACCGTCATCATCCTGACCACCAATCTGGGGACCGACACCATTATGAAAGTCTGCGCCGACGAAGAAACCATGCCGGATTGGCAGGGACTCTCCGGGGTGCTGAGGCCGGAACTGCTGAAACATTTCAAACCGGCTTTTCTCGGGCGGCTTAAAATAGTGCCTTACTATCCGATAACCGACAAGAACATGCGTCTGATCGTGAAGCTCAAGCTGGAGCGCATCGCCAGGCGGATGCGAGAGAACAGAAATGTTTCCTTCGTCTACGATAAGGAGATTATCGAGACTATTGCCAGTCGCTGCAAGGAAGTGGAAAGCGGGGCGCGCAATGTGGATCATATCCTCACCAACACACTGCTTCCGGAGTTGTCGCGGGAGTTGCTGACGAGGATGGCGAAGGGGGAACAGATCAAGGAAGTGAAGGTAAAGTTGAAGGGGGAAGGGTTTAGTTTCAAGGTCTGTTAGAAAAATGTAAAGGCTTAAACCACGCATTTCTGCATAAAACAAAGGAGGGCAAAATGTCTTACAGAGGCGACTTTTACATACCACAAAACATAATCGGATATACCGGTAATATCAGCAATAATCCAACCGTATATTTTCAGAATGGAACAAGCTACGGTCACATCACACAGTCCCATGATATACGGCAAAACGTAGGTAGAGAAGAAGTGCGCCAGGCACAAGATTACGCAATCAGGAATGTCAACGGCAGGGCGCAAGAGTGGGCGGGTGGACGCTGTTTTCACAATTCGCGCAATGCGTTCATAAGTGCTGCTGGCCTTGGGTCCGTAGCGAAGTGCATACTCAGCCTGGGGATTGCTAATCATAAAGAAAAGAAACAATGGAGCGACTTAACGGATAGACAGCAAGATCTGGTATTCGACGGTAAAATAAAGTAGTGCCTGAAGTTAACCCGGTGTCAATTTGCCTGCATTCCTCATAATACCCCCTTCGGGAGGGCAGCGGCTTATCTCCAGCCGGAAGTCGTCGCTGAGGATCGGACGTCTCTCCAATTGCGAGATCAGTCTGGAGTACCCGGGAATATCCCGGAGGCCGAAATTTTCAGCACCGCAACCAGCCGATGTTGCTCAGCCGTAACTGGAAAATAGCACCGCTACTTGCAACGGGACTGCCGTTGGGTATACTTGAGGAAACTTATTATGAAATTTTAAGCTCGGAGCTTGCGGTCGGGGATCTTTTGCTGCTTTGCACCGATGGTATTAAGGAGCGCAAAAATGGAGCCGGCGAAATGTTCGGGGAAGAACGGCTCATGAACGTACTTGCCAGTATGGTGGATAAGGACGCGGATGCAGTAAAGACGGCAATCTGTGAGGTTGTAGACAGCTTCAGAGGTGATGTGCCGATGCGTGACGACATGACCTATGTGGTGCTGAGAAGAGTCCTTTATTGCCAGACGCCTTGAAGAGGTAATCACCATGTCCTACTCACAGGATGAAAAACTGATTGCGATAAAGAGTCCACTGGGCAAGGACGTCCTGCTCCTGACAGGTTTCAGTGGCACCGAGGAAATCTCCCGTCTGTTCAGCTTTGAACTCGCCATGGTCTCGGAGAAACACGATATTTCCTTCGATGCGATCGTGGGGCAGGGTGTGACGGTTTCCTTTGTGCTGGCCGATGGTAACTCCCGCTATATTAACGGCATCGTATCCAGTTTTTCTCAAGGGCGGGGAGGTGGCGAAAAAGGTGGTGACCCGCAGTTTTCCTACTATCGAGCCACTTTGGTTCCGGCGCTCTGGCTCCTGACTCAAACCTCGGACATGCGGATATTTCAGAACAAGTCGGCTCCCGACATTATCGACAAGGTCTTTAAGGACCAAAACTACAAGGATTATCGCCTGAAGCTCCAGGGACGCTACGCCAAGCGCGATTACTGTGTCCAGTACCGGGAAACAGATTTTAATTTCGTCTCGCGCCTGATGGAGGAAGAGGGAATCTATTACTTTTTTGAGCATGAAGACGGCAAACACACCATGGTGATCGGCGACGACCCCTCCTGTCACAAACCCTGCCCTGGTCAGAAAACGGCCTCCTACCACCTGAGTGCTGAAGGGTGGCTGGAGGAGGATATCATCACCTCTCTGGAGATGAGCAAGCAGATTCGGGTTGGCAAGTACACTCTTGCCGATTACAACTTCGAAATACCCAACACCGATCTCACAGCAGTGGTACCGAGCAATACTACGCTGGGTCCCGGCGAGCGGGAAGTTTACGACTACCCCGGTCTCTACGGAAAGAAGTCCGATGGCAACCGGCTTGCGAAGATCCGCATGGAAGAGGAAGAGGCCCAGATAACCAAGATCCTGGGTGGCAGCGGTTGCCGGGCTTTCACCAGCGGTTACAAATTTACCCTGACAGACCACTACCGCCGTGACCTGAACGACAAGGATTACCTGCTGGTTTCTGTGACCCACGAAGCGGTGGAGGGGTACAGCGCCGATGCGGAGCCGACCTACCGCAACAGTTTTCAGTGCATCCCCCACGAAGTCCCGTTCCGTCCGTTCCGCACCACCCCCAAGCCGTTCGTCAAAGGAGCCCAGACCGCCATTGTTGTCGGCCCTTCGGGCGAGGAGATCTACCCCGACAAGCACGGCCGGGTGAAGGTGCAGTTCCACTGGGACCGGGAAGGAAAAAAGGATGACAAGAGTTCCTGCTGGATCAGGGTCAGCCAGGCCTGGGCCGGCGGCGGCTGGGGCGCCATGTGCATCCCCCGCATCAAGCAGGAGGTCATCGTAGATTTTCTCGAAGGGGATCCGGACCGGCCGATCATCACCGGACGGGTCTACCACGGCGCCAATCCGCCGCCCTATGCGCTACCGGGGGAGAAAACAAAAAGCACTATGAAGTCAGATTCCTCCCTGGGTGGAGGCGGGTTTAACGAGATGCGCTTTGAGGACAAGAAGGGGAGCGAGGAGATTTTCCTGCATGGCCAGAAGGATTGGACCATTGCCATCCTGAACGACAAGAACCAGACCGTGGGGCATGATGAAACTCTGGCGGTGACAAACAACCGGACCAAGAGCGTGGGACACGATGAAACCATCGCCATTACGAACAACCGGACGAAAACGGTGGGGGTAAACCAGAGCGAAACCATTGGCGCTAACAAGGATATCAAGGTTGGGGCGAACCATAATGAGACAATTGTAGCCAATATGTCCCTTACAGTGGGGAGCAACAAGACTGAAACAGTTGCCATCAACACCGCCGAGACCATCGGTGCTGCCAAGGAATTGACAATTGGGGGGCTCTATCAGGTAAGCGTCGGGGCCGCCATGAACGAGACCATCGGCGCGGCCAAGGCCGAGGAAATCGGGGCGGCCAAGTCGGTCAACGTCGGCGCCAGTAGCAGTGAAAATGTGGGGGTGAATAAATCGGTGAATGCCGGAAGCAATATTTCGGAAACGGCCGGAGAAAGTTTTGCTGTTGATGCGGGTAAGGATGTACTGGCTAATGCTGGCAAAAAAATGATGTTGGCTTCCGGAGATGATTTTGGAATTTCCGGCGGCAAAAATGGAAGTGTCGAAATAGCCGATGAACTTACCATCAAGTGTGGTGATGCGACTATTACCATGAAAAAAAACGGGGATATCATCATTGACGGTAAAAACATCAGCGTCAACGGATCGGGCAATCTTGTGATGAAGGCAAACAAGATAGCGGGGAATTAATATGGAAAAAACAATAGTTCGACAGCTGTTTCCTGTTGAAACTCCAGCATCTTTCGAAGGGGTGTGTGTCGGCAGGATCGTTCGGATAGACGCAGAAGGGAAAGTTATGGTCGCTTTTGCCGGTTCTCAGAATTCAGAGATTGCGGCACGTGTTACCAGTACTGTCATGAAGAAACTTAACGCTTCGGATCCGTCGCGTCGTGAGGTTCTTCTTGCATTTGAGAACAATGATCCTGAGCTGCCGATAGTCATCGACACGATGCATTCGCTACTTGATGAAATTGCGGAGGTGACGGATGTTGTTCTTGAGGCGAAAGAAGCCGAAGATGTGCTGATCGACGGTAAACGGATAACCTTTGATGCTCAGGAAGAGATTGAGTTGCGTTGCGGAAAATCTAGCATAACCCTCACTAAAGCAGGAAAGGTTTTAATTCGCGGGGCATATCTGCTAAGCCGATCGTCCGGTGCGAATCGTATAAAGGGTGGTTCAGTACAAATCAACTGATAGTCTGCTGTTTTTTTACGTTGGATTTTTCTGCCAGGTAATCATCTATGGGACTCACCGTCTACGCTGAAAACATGGGTTTTTTCCACAAGGGAAGCGGCGGAAAGGGGGTTGCTCCCGGCGATGTTTGCCTGAGTCCGCCACCTCCCCCTACCGGTCCCGTACCGGTTCCCTATGTAAATTCGCTTAGTGCCGCGGACTTGGCCGATGGAAGCAAAACGGTCACTATCGACGGCGAGTCGACCGCATTGGAAGATAGTTCCAACATTTCAACCAGTACCGGTAACGAAGGGGGCACTCAAGGCGGCAACATTATTACGCATAAGACCAAAGGTAAGGGATACTTCAAGCTTTGGTCTTTTACCGTGCAGATCGAAGGCAAAGGAGTCGACCGACATGGCGACCCACTTGGCCAGAACTGCGCTTCCATGCCGCCCGGCGCGGTCGATTTTGCCGCAATCGTTAAGTTTCAGGCACTCAGGGCTGCAAAGGGTCCTTGCAAAAAAGCCAACCCCCGTAATGCCGGCACCAACAAGAAACAGAAAAAGAAGGTAAAGGGCGGCCCATGCTGGCAGTGCGGCAGGGTGACCTCCGGTCGTAAAATCAGATCCAAGTTCACTCCGGACCATCAGCCTCCACAGAGTCGCGCCTGGTATATGGGTGGATGTCACGCTACCAAGGCAGAATGGAAGGCATGGGTGAAGGATGAAGGTTCGGTGGTACCTCACTGCAAAGGATGCTCTAACAGTCAGGGCGGAAAACTATCAAATGCTACCATTAGCGATCTGCTTAATATGAATCTGGTCTTCTAGCGAGTTGTTCGCATCTGATGCACGGGTTTTGTCGAGTGGCGGAAAGGACAGTTTATGTCGCGTTATGACGAATTGATGAAGGAATACTTGGACGAGTTGCGCAAAGCCAGGGAAAAAGCACTTAAATGGTGGGACGCACTGGTGGCGCGGGAAACCGCTTTGGCAGGGAGTCGGTCAAATGCCCTTCAAATATTAAAGATGCGTTGGCAAGTCGGTCCTGTCTCTCATCCTTACGTAATTGCCGTTTACCGTTCTTTTTACCTGAGAGTTGTTGAGATGAACCAAAAAGTGGACGAGGAAGAGAAGTGGACGAACGCTGAAACTGAAAAAGAAGCCTCCTGGGGCGTGGAAGATGGGGACGAATACGAAGAAGAAGGAACAGTCGAACCGGAATATCTTCTTCGTAATGACCTGAACCACTGGGACATAGAGCTTTACGAATTCATGCAACCGCTTGTTTTTTCACCGATCGGTCTTGATCCTGACGAAAATTACGCTTAAGCCTGAGGAAAACCATGAATGACCTGATTCTGCATCGCGTTCAACAAGGTCTGACCAGACTTCTAAGCCTGCCGCGCGATCTGGACGAAGCCTGGCCACGGCCCCATCAGCCTATTCACCTATCTGCGGCGTCCGAGGTGCACCGCAAATTGTTTCAAGAATACGAAAAGGAACTTGATGAGAATGTCAAAATCGCCCTGGACTGGTGGAAGGGGCGGCTCAACGTCAAACAACATCGTGAGAATCTGGACCGCAAAGAAGCACTGCGTGCCATGTACTCAGAAACCATTGCCGGGCCTGTTTCACCGGAGATTATCTGGGTTGTGCGAAAATACTGGTTTGAATGCGAAAAGCTGAACAAGTCTTTGCCAACATCGCAATGGATTCCGCCGGAAGTGTTTCTTATTACTTGGCTCATGGATTGCGAGCGTGAGCAAGCCCTTGATGTATTGAGTGGAATGATCTACTGGCCTATCGGCCTGGACGAGGATGGAAATTGGGTCTGATATGGTAGTTTATCTTAACAATGGAACCCCGTTTTCCGCGGAGAGCTTCATCTTGCCTGACCCAGACGGACAGGAGACACTATTAGTCGTTCTCGTTGCCGTCTTCGAAGCAATTTTGGACGGTAAACTCATACTGGCCGACGAACAACGTTCTGTCCGCGTAGCAGATGTATATTTCGGCGATCCCGGTTTTTCCAGCATTCGTTACGAAGCGGAGCTTGCATTAGTCAAGCCACGCGTCGACGTGCTACTGAACGGACATGCTTATGCGCCAAAAGGAGTGCCGGCGCGATCAGTGCCGGTTGAACTGGTTGTGGGAACGATGCGCAAGCCGTTGATAGTACTAGGAGACCGGAGTCGTTTGACAGGGTTGATGGCTTCAAGTCCGCAGCCGTTCGATAAAATGCCGATTATATACGAGCGAGCATATGGTGGGATGATGGAAAAACCGAAGCCATGCGGCGATCAGCGTAACATGGTGGGAATCGGTTTTCGTGGAGCCGCATCAAGCTCCCCTGAAGTGCAGAGCGATTATCCCAACATCGTATATCCGGGCAATGAGAATGTTCCGGCCGGATTCGGAGTTGTAGCTCGCAGCTGGAAGCCTCGAATCGATTATGCAGGAACTTTTGATAAAGCCTGGCTCGCCGAACAAGCGCCGCTGTTGCCGCAAGATTTTGATCCAAGGCATTACCAATGCGCCCCTGAAGATCAACAGCTTCCTCTGGTCGAGGGGGGGGAAACGGTAGTGGTTCACAATATGACGCCGCAGGGTATTTGGGCGTTTAGAATTCCAAGGTTGGATGTGCCGGTGTTGCTGCTTTATCAGGATCGCATCGTCCCGTTCGGGTTGCGCATGGATACGGTGTTGATCGAGCCTGATGAACATAGACTTACGCTGACGGCTCGCATGCAGATTCCGTTGCTTCGTGGTCCGGGCGTACTGCGTGAGGTTGCGCTAGGACACATGAAAAGAACTTGGCTGAGGGCGCAAGAATCCCGCAAAATTTACATTGACAGGATTGGCGACCGGGGAGTGGATCCAATGAAGCCATGTTTCATTATATGAGTACACCGCTCGACATCATCGGTTGGGGAGCCGTCACTCCTGTCGGGCTTGACGCACGGCAAACCTGCGCTGCGGCCCGCGCTCGTATTTCAGGGGTGCGCGAAATCCTGACGCTGCCACCGGATTTTGAGCCGGTCTTCGGTGCGACTGTGCCGGCAAAGCCATCGCTCAAACAATCGCCAGATGCCTGGCTCACATCATTGGTTTGCCGAGTGATTCGCGAGGCGTTGGAAAACTTGTCTCCAGACCCGGCTCACACCGCGCTCTTGTTATCGGTTCCCGCTATTCAGAAACCGGACTCCGGGGAGCCCAGGCTTGCCGGAAAACAGTGGATCAAATCTATTGAAGATCGCCTGAATTGCAGCTTTCATTCGTCCTCAACTGTTTTTGATCAGGGGCATGCTGCGCCGATCACAGCTCTGCAGGTCGCACGAGAGCTGCTCGGACGCCAAACTGTCAAATATTGTCTGATTGCAGGCGTTGAATCTATGGTGAACCGGGCTTGTATTAATCGACTGGTCGAATGGAACCGTCTCTACGGTCCAGAAAATTCGCAGGGAGTTATTCCCGGTGAGGGATCGGCCTGTGTGCTTGTTACACTCGCCGGTCAGACCCAATTGCCAGTGCTTGCTCAGGTGATAGGTTTCGGCACTGATAATGAAACGGATACAGTGCTGGGGACACGCACATCAGTTGGCAAGGGGCTTTTGCAGGCATTGAGAAAGGCACAGGCTGATTCGGGTATCGATGAGTCGGCCATTACTGTACGCGCGTCGGATATGAACGGTGAGCGATACCGTGGATTGGAATCGATGTTCGCTGACGCACGCTTTTACCGCAACCGGCGACAACGACACATCATGCTGCTGCCAGCCATGTCGGTCGCCGATATGGGGGCAGCGGTCGCACCGTTGTTGATTATTATGGCGGCTACTGCCATGGTTAAAGGGTATGTTCCGGGTCGTTTTACGATGTGTGAATTGTCATCCGAACATGGGCTGCGGGGAGCGTGTCTGGTGGCCGGTTCTTCACGGTTGCCGCAATATTACGAAACCGTCATTGCTTGTCAATTTGGTATGGAGCGGTTACCTGCTGTTTTTGATCGTCCTGTTTCAGCCAAGTCCGTGATCCCGGACGTTATTGAGCAGCATGCCGAAGAAGGGGCCTTTCTATGGACCTTGCGGCGAAGCGCGACTTGCGGGCCAAATTTTTCCCTTCATGACCTTACCGATCTCGATATGCGCGTCGATTCGCACCTGGACGGTCTTTATCTCTCTGGTGAAACAGGTTGGGAAGTTTGTAAGAAGGGACTTAAATGGAAGGCTCCCGGCGAATTTTTCGCGGCAGCCGCGGTTGCGTTTGCACAGAGTGATAACAAGAAGATTGAAATGGTTCTGACTGCCACTGCCAAAGCGCCGGTGGGGGCTCTAGGGGTCGCCTCTGCGCTGGGGTGGCTTCCTCAACCCCTTGCTCAACCCTTGATCGATAAACTTCTTTCGTCTAAAGAAGCTTTGTGTCGATATATAGGTATTACTGCCGCAGCTGTGCAACAATATAATCCAGGATCAGTTTTGCTCGCCGCCATCGATGAGTCGGATCTCCGGATTCGGGCCCGCGCTCTGCGCGCTGTCGGGGAGCTGGGAATACGCGATCTGCTTCCAGCGCTTCGCTGCAATTTTACCTCAAGTGATCCCGCTTGCCGTTACTGGGCTGCCTGGTCTTACGTTCTCCGTGCCGATGCCCCTACGTCGGCACTGGAGGTGTTGCGGGAGATTGCCGAATCGGATTCCATCTTCAGTGATGGTGCGGCGACAATGGCTGTACGGCGGATGAATGTAGTTTCGGCGCTAGCATGGTATGACAAATTGCTATCAAAGTTGTCGCAACTTCGCATGGCAATAAATACGGCCGGCGCATTGGGAGATCCGGATTCCGTACCTTGGCTGATCGATCTGATGCGTCAAAAAGATTTGGCGCGAGTTGCGGGTGAAGCCTTTACCACCATCACCGGAGCTGATCTTGACCAACTCAAGCTGGAGATGAGGCCGCCGAAAGATCTCGAAACAGGGCCAACTGATAATCCGGCGGATGAGAATGTTGATATGGACCTTGATGATAAACTCCCGTGGCCGGATATTGATCTGATCAAGGTTTGGTGGGACAAAAACAAGGGCAGCTTCAAAGCCGGAACTCGCTACCTCTGCGGACAGCAGTTAACTGAGAGTAACCTCCAGCATCTACTTCGTTATGGTTATCAACGTCAGCGTCATGCCGCCGCGCTGGAGCTGGCGATCAGGAATCCTGACAAGCCTCTTTTTAACGTTCGCTCGCCAGGTTTCCGGCAGAAACAGCTGCTTGGGCTGAAGTGAATGGTGATCATCCCCTTTGTCAGCTCGGTCTTTTTCGCCATTTCAGTCATCTTCCTCATCGCCTCCTTTCGAGATTATATAAGAAACGGTAGGACAATGACCATCGCCCGCAGGATTTGTCTAAGGATGGCTTTGATCTTCGCCATTGTCGCAACAGGGCTCTATGCCATGAACACTTATCTCCATTGACAGAAATGTTGTGAATTATGGACTTCCAAGATGCAGGACAACATAATCCGGAGGCTCCCAAGCCCGGCCCCGCCGTCTTGCTGCGAGTCACCAAAGGCCAGACCAGGGATACGGAAAAGCGCTTCACCGCCACCTTTGTCATCGGTCGCGGCAAGGAGTGCGACCTCCAGTTTCAAGACATCTGCGTCAGTCGTAACCATCTGCAGGTCCACTTTGATGGTGAACGCTGGTGGTTGAAAGATCTGGAGAGTGCCAACGGCACTCTGGTGAATGGTCTCAAGATCCAGAAGGTGACACTGACCGACAGCACCGAGGTCGAGCTGGGCAAGGGCGGTCCGTTCATAACCCTGACGGTGGAAAAACCGGAAATTCCCAGGGTTGATGAGACGCAGACCGCGAACCCGGGGTTTTCTACCGAAACCCAGATCATCCAGCATTACCTGGACAAGTCAGCCACAGAGCCCGCCGGCGAACAGACAATGATGTTCCGGCGGGCTTTTGAGCGGGTGCAGAAGAAAAAATCCCGCAAGTATCAGATTGCCATCGGGGTGGTTCTGCTGCTTCTTATTGCCGCCGGCACGGTTGTCATCTATCAGACCAATAAGCTCGACAAGTTGCGCGCTACTGCGGAAAGCATCTTCTACACTGCCAAATCCCTCGAACTACAGATTGCCAAACTGGAGGAGATCGTCCTCCAGAGCGCCGATCCGCAGCAGGTGGCGGATCTGCGCGCCAAACGGGCTAAGATGAAGGAGATGGAGAAGGAATACGACAATTTTATCAAGGAGTTGGGCACCTATAATAAACTGTCAGAGGACGAACAGACTATCCTGCGGGTGGCCCGTATTTTCGGCGAATGCGACGCCAATGTGCCCAAGGGCTTTGTTACGGAAGTCAAACGTTATATCCAGATTTGGAAGAAGATCGACCGCCTCGAGCTGGCCCTGAGTCGGGCGAAACAGAAGGGGTATGCGACCCTCATTGCGCGAGTGCTGAATGATAACAACCTGCCGCCCCAGTACCTCTTCCTTGCACTGCAGGAGAGCAATTTTGACGAACGGGCCGTCGGCAAGGAAACTCGCTACGGTTATGCCAAGGGGATGTGGCAGTTCATTTCGCTGACCGGTAACCGCTATGGGCTACAGATCGGTCCGTTGCACAGTCAGCCGGTTTATGACCCTCGGGACGAACGTTTCGATTTCGTCAAGTCCACCGTGGCGGCCATGAAATATATCCGCGACCTCAATAATACCCAGGCGCAGGCCTCGGGGCTGCTGGTTATGGCTTCCTACAACTGGGGCGAGAATAATATCCGCAAGATCATCAGCCAGATGCCGGAAAATCCCCGGGAGCGGAACTTCTGGCGACTGCTGGCACAGAAGGATATCCCCAAAGAAACCTACGATTATGTTTTCCTGATCTTTTCCGCTGCGGTGATCTGCGAGAATCCGCCCCTGTTCGGTTTTGATCTGGCGTGTCCCGATTTAACTGTTAAAGATCAAAAACCGGAAGGGGCTGTAAAATGAACGATTCTCGAACAGTCGACGATAACCCGCAGAGGCTGGCTGCTCTCCGCAGCGTGCTGGCCGCTTCCGGCTTTTCTCCGGAAGGGGTCCTCAGCACCATCGGAGTCAAGAATTCGGTTTCCATCAAGGAGAGCGACGTCCTGCTCCTGATGCAGCGCACGAAAGCGGGCACCCCCCTGGACATCCTGATAAGGCTATTTCTGATGGAGGTGCCCGTCGATGTTTCTGCCCTGCAACTTGCCATCGAGCCGATGGGGTCTGACGAATGGGAGGAAATGGGGCTGATCGAAATCCGCGGGAAATCGGCTGTTGCAAAGATGAAGCTCTTTCCCTTCCAGGAGATGGTGATCGCCTGTGATGTGCCCCGGCGACTCCTGACCGGGGAAGGGGGCGATTATGTTATGGGTGCCGGCGGCAGTTCTTTGACCCTGGCAAATCTGACCATCCGACGCCATGCCGGGCTGACCCTGAATCTCGGCACCGGCTGCGGTTTCCAGGCTTTTCTGGCGGCACGGCACAGCGAGCGTGTCGTGGCGGTGGACCGCAACCCGCGCGCGGTTGCTGTTGCTGCCTTCAATGCGAAGTTGAACGGTCTTGCCAACGTGGAATGCCGCGAAGGTGATCTGTTCGGCCCGGTGGAGGGGGTGACCTTCGATATGATCGTCTCCAATCCACCCTTTGTAATCTCGCCGGAATCGCGCTACATCTACCGGGACAGCGGTATGTCGGGCGATGAGATCTGCCAGCGGATCGTCCGGGAGGCCCCGCGCTTTCTTAACGAAGAGGGCTTCTGCCAGATCCTCTGCAACTGGGCCGAGTATGGCGATCAGGATTGGCGGGAGCGGCTGCGGGGGTGGTTTGATGGTTCCGGCTGTGACGTGTGGGTTATGCGGAACCAGTCCCGCGACGTGGCCACCTACGCCGCCACCTGGATTCGTCATACGGAGAAGCTGGAAACGGAGCATCTGGAGCAACGCTTCGACGAGTGGCTGGAGTACTACCGGCAACATGGCATCGTGCAGGTCGGCGGCGGGGTGATCACCCTGCGGCGCCGTAGTGGCGGGATGAACTGGTTTCGAGCCGACGACGGTTTCGAAACCATGCTGGGACCGTGCGGAGATCAGATTCTGAGCGGCTTCGAGGCTCAGGACTTTCTGGCGGGTGCTGCGGATGATGCAGCTCTGTTACGAACGACCTTCTCGCTTTCTCCTGATGTCCGGCTGGTGCAACAGAAGATGCCCTCCGGTCATGAGTGGGTGGCGGAAGTGGACGAGCTCCACTTGGCGCGCGGGCTCTCTTTCCGGGGAGAGATTGATCCTTTCATGGAACAACTCCTGATCCAGTGCGACGGGAACCGGTCGCTGGAAAGCCTGGCGGAGGAGATGGCTGTTTCGCTGGGGGCTGATAGTAAACGCTTATATCCGGCGGTCTGCGGGATGGTGCGGCATCTGGTGGCGCGAGGATTTTTGCTGCCGCCCGAGCGGGAATGAAATTTCAGTGTGAGGCAAGACAAGATCTAAGAGTGAGGTACAATATCAACATAAACAAAAAATAATGGTGAATCAACTAAGCCGGCGCACGGATGGAATTAATCTGAATCACGGTCGCAATCAGATACTCAAATGCCGTGAATCACACGAATTAAGCAAGAGAGTATGTCTATGAACATTATCTGCTGTGGCAAAACTGACATAGGATTAAAGCGCAAAAACAACGAGGATGCCTATCTTGTAAGGCCTGATCTTGGTTTTTTTGCAGTTGCGGACGGCGTAGGCGGGGCAGCGTCAGGGGAAATCGCGAGCCGGATTTTTGTCGATACCGCTCAAGAATTGATTGACCGGAAAGCTCCTTGTCCCGAGGACGAAATATCTGCTCTGATTCAGAATGTATTCAGGCAGGCAAACGAGCGTATTCTTGCGGATGCAGCGACTTATCCGGAACATGGAGGTATGGCCTGCACTGCCGAGCTGATTACATTCTCCGCAAACGGTTACATTCTGGGCCATGTTGGAGATAGTAGGACCTATCTCTTTAGGAAGGGAGAACTCAGGCAGATCACCAGGGACCACTCTCTTGTGCAGGATCAGGTGGACAAGGGGCTTATTACACCTGAAGAGGCGAAGAAGCATTCCCTCAGAAACGTTTTACTCAGGGCGCTTGGAGCAGAGCAGGCCCTAGCACTTGATCTGGTAAGGGGCAAGATTCTGCCAGACGACATATTTCTCCTCTGTTCCGACGGGCTTACCAACATGGTAGAAAATGTCTCTATGCAGGAAGTCCTTGCCTCTACCGGCGAACTCGCTGACAAGGTTGACCGGTTGATAGAATCCGCCAAGACGGCGGGAGGTAGTGACAACATTACCGTAGTCCTTTGTCAGGTGCCATCCTTATGAGGCGGTTAGTGCAATTCTTTGTCCTTTGCGGGTTTATACTGTTTGGTTCTCTCGCTATCTGTGAGGTAGTTCCGGCAATTATTGGTGTCTATCCCGTGCCTGTCAGTGAAACAGAAGAATTTGTCGTAAGTTGGCTCCAAGAGTCTGGTTTCACTGTTTCAAAGGAATTACCTGAAGCCGGAAAAACCAGGTTTAAAGCAAATAAGGCTGGAGAAGTTGCCCTGATCGAGATTCGGCCTCAGTCGCCTCTGGGGTCTCTTGTGGAGGTTTGCAACACTACCAACGTACAGGGCTTCAAGCCTTCGACCATCGGCGACCTTAAGGCTGCACTTGAAAGATATATTTTGAGTATATACGAAAAAAACAGTCATAAAGTAGATACATTGCCTGACAAAGTTAAAGCTATGGTTAAGGCCATTGTCTGTCTGAGAACTTCGACAGATGGTGAGCCGGTGCAGTTTTCCGGGTTTGCAATCGACCGTCGCGGGGTTATTGTTGCAACCGCACATGATCTTGACGCGGAACACAATATAATCACAGATGAAGATGGTGGAGTCGGGCTGAAGGGGGAGGTGATAAAGTGGGATCCTCTTCGTGACCTGAGCTTGATTAAAGTGAAAAACATCTTTGAAACAGCAGTATCAGTAAAGAACATAAAGCGGCAGTTGAAGTCTGGTGACAGGGTCTACTCGATAGGCTGTCCGCAAAACTTCCTGCGCAAGGTGCAGATTGGCATTGTTGAAGGCCCCCCTGCAATGGTGAACGGACAGCCACTTTGGCAGGTAAACATGGAGGTGTTGCCGGGAAGCAGCGGCAGCCCTGTTTTCGATTCGGACGGAAAGTTGGTGGGGGTTGTCAAGGGGCGGTATCGGGGGACGCTTTCGAGAGGTTTTCTGATTCCGATTGATACGATTCAGGATTTTTTGGGACGGGGTACTAGATGAGTTTTGGACGTTACGAGATTATAAAGGAGATAGGAAGGGGGGCAATGGGGGTCGTCTATCAGGCTCGCGACCCCAATCTTGATCTCGTGGTCGCCCTCAAGGTCCTGCGGCAGGACCGGCTGGCGAATGAGCCGTTTGTACGCCGGTTTCTGGCGGAAGCCAAGGTTCTGGGACGTCTCGATCATCCCAACATCGTCCGGGTCTTCAATGTGGACCGGGATGGAGATCTTGTTTACATAGCCATGGAATTCATTGAGGGGGAATCATTTTCTACCATTATGAAAGAGCGGCGCTTCAGTCCGGATGAAATAGCCGAATTTGGAGCGACCATGGCTGATGCCCTTTATTATGCCCACCAGAATGGAGTTGTGCATAGGGATGTCAAGCCGAGCAACATTCTGATCCGGTCTGACGGCAGGCTTAAAATAACTGATTTCGGAATTGCTCACATTGAAGACCCTTCAGCACCGGAGCAGACTCAGGCGGGGGAAATACTTGGCACTCCGGCCTATATGTCGCCTGAACAGGTGCTGAGTCGTCAAGTGGACGGACGTTCGGATCTTTTTTCTCTGGGCATCATTCTGTATGAGCTGGCCACCGGCTCAAGACCCTTTGGCGGTGAGGGGATCAGTGCAATATTTAATTCGATCACACAAGAGGAGCCTCCTGCCGTCCTGATAAAGAACCCTGAAGTGCCTAAAAACCTCTCTGACATGATCATGAAATGTCTTGTTAAGTCTGCCGAAGAGCGTTATGCGGATGGAAAGACATTGGCTGTAGCCCTGAAATCGACAATCAGTAGAACTGAGCGTCGTGCCTCAGCAACGCGGCCTCAGACAAAACCCCGCCCCCGGCGGACGCTTCTCTACACTATTATTGCTTTTGTATTCCTCTGTGTTGCAGGAATAAGCCTTTATTTCTTTGCTCCCAAGAAACACGTTCCGCTGGTGTCAGCTCCTCCTGCCGTTGAAACCGCCAAGCCTAAGACGGCCATTTTGAGTGTGGAAAGTTCGCCGGAGGGAGCCCAGATCTATGTGGACGGAATTCTGAATGGGATGGCTCCCGCGCGACTTGAGCTGGCAGTCGGAAAGCACGAGATTAGGCTGAGCCTGCCCCGTTACTATGAATGGGAGGCACAGATTGTATTGAAAGAGGAAATTGCTACTCCGCTCTCGGTGAGGCTGGTTCCAATGAGTGAAAAGTAAAGGAGATCGTATGAAGACAATTATCAGGACATTGAGCTTATTTGCGATGGTGATGGCCGCCCTTGTATTTTCTTTAGGTACCAGTCATGCACTGCTGTCATCCGGCCAGACTGCTCCGGTTTTTGTCCTGAAAGATCTTGGCGGCAAGGCATTTGATCTCACTTCGATGAAGGGCAAGCCGCTGACTATCCTCTATTTCTTTGATGTTGATTCGCGGCCGAGCCAGGAAGGCCTTCTGAGCCTGAATGAGCTGGCAAAGCAGCATGGCGCCGATTTGGTGGTCTGGGCCGTAACGGCATCATCGAAGGATAAGGTTGCTCAATTTGCTTCAAGAACCGGGCTTACTTTTCCGATCCTGCTTGATGGCGCCAATGTAAGCGGACATTATCAGGCGAAACAGGTGCTTCCGGTGGTCTGCCTCGTTAGTCCCGGACTTAAGGTGCTGGATTACTTCCAGGGTGGCGGGAAGACGACGGTGGCCATGTTGGAAAGGTTGGCGGAGAGGGAGCTGCAGCGCAAAAAAACTCCGGTTGCCAAGGCCATCAGCCATGTGGTGGCGAAAAAAAATCCCCAAAGTGTCAAGGCAAGATCCGTAAGAGGTTATGCGGCATTGAAGGAAGGAAATACCAAAGAGGCTGAGGAGGTTTTTAAAGATCTCTCCAAACGCGGAACCCAGGGTGAGGTACTTGGCAAGGAGGGGCTTGCGGCTGTCTATACAAACAAAGGGCAGTTTGAAAAGGCGCTCCAGTTGATTCAGGAAGTTGAACAGAAGGCTCCGGACAGGTCTTATGTTCATGTTCTGAAAGGTGACATTCTTTCCGCACAGAACAAGAAAAGAGAGGCAGAAGCGGAATATCGGGCTGCAGTTACCAAGAAGAGTGCCGAACCTTACCAAAATGCGGTTCGCTACAATCAGTTAGGTCGGCTTTATGCCAGCTCTGGTCAGCAAAAAAAGGCCAGAGAACTCTACGACGAAGCGGTAACTATCGATCCTTACTATGTGGAAGGGACGACTAACAAGGGTCTTACCTACGAAAAGGAGGGGAAGTGGGATCAGGCGCTCGCTGCGTATCGTCAGGCTTTGGCTACGGATAAGAATGATCTGTTTGCGATAATGCTTGCCAGGAGAGCGCAGGAGATGATCGATCTCCAGAAAGATACGGAACGCAAGAAGCGGATGGATCATCTTGTAAAGGAATTGGCGGAAAGGTACAGAAACCAGAAAAAAGAAAAGCCAGCCGAGGATACCTGGACATCGCGACCCATGATAATTACCTTTGTCGACTTTGAAGAGAAGGGGGGGCTCGCTGAACGAGGAGGTTTCTCCACCGTTCTCCTGTCGGATCTTACCAGTAATCTCAATGCTTCGGGCAGAGTAAAGGTGGTTGAACGCGTGCTCATGGAGCGGCTACTGGAAGAGTTGAATATAGGCACATCGGAGCTGGCGGATCCGGAAACGGCGCTCAAACTTGGCAAGGTGCTCGCCGCAAAGCTGATCGGTACCGGGTCGCTCTACAACCTTCCACAGGAAACGGTCTTCACGTTCCGATTGATAGATACCGAAACATCTGACATACCTCAACTCTCTACAAAACAGCTGGGGCCTCAAACATCCGTCGATCGGGAGCTGTTACAGCTCAATCGCGAAATCCTGAAAACGGTGATTTCAAAGTACCCGCTACGTGGCTATGTTGTGAAGGCTGAAGGCAACGAGGCGGTTATCAATATCGGATCCAGGCAGGGTGTGGTCAGCGGGACCAGATTCGATGTGGTCGAGGAACAGGGTGTCATCGAATACAAGGGGAGGAAACTGAACTCCTCGCCAAAGGTAGTCGGTCTGCTTGAGGTGCTGCGTGTGGAGCCCGATCTTGCTTATGTGAAGTATGTCAACCAGCAAAGGTCGGTTAAAGCGGACGATAAGATCCAGGAGCGGATGAATGAGATGGCAGCCAAATAGAAGGATATGCATTTCAAGCTTGATCTTGTTACTGTGGACGATGGTGTTCTTCAGCCTTTTTTCTTGTGCAGCCGCGCCGATCATGGAAGAAAGGGGAGGGGGTGTGGCGGTGTGGGACCTGGAGGACCTGAGCCTCGGTATTGGCCGCACGAATTTTGGTGAGCTGCTTTCGAGCCAGGTTATCGAAGTCTTTAAGAGTAAGGGGAAGTATCGTGTTGTCGAGAGAACGCGCTTGCTCCGCGTTCTTGAAGAGTTGCGTCTTGGTTCGTCGTCTCTGGTTGATGATTCGACACGGCTCCGGGTAGGTAAACTTATTGGTGCAAAGCTTATGGTTTTCGGCGGGTACCAGATCATTGGTGATCAGATGCGGATCGATCTGAGAATGGTGGATGTTGAATCCGGAAGAGTGGTTAAGGCCGCACGGAAGATTTCGCTTTCAGGTGATTTGCCATCATTGATTGACGCTGCCCGAAAAGCTGCCGACGAGTTCTAGAACCTGCCGGTAAGCATTGCGATAACCGAAACACCATGGTAGTCCCGCGCGCTTCTATTTTCAGGAAAGTGGGCCTCGTCGTCATGCTTGAGAAAACCCTTGACGTCCAGACCGGCTTCAATATGTGGCGTAAATGACTTGGTCGCCCCCACTCCCAGAGACAGCTTTTCGCGCATGCCGATAAAATTGGCTGAGTCGGACGGATATTCGTTTTTAGTGAAATAACGCCCCTGAAGCGAGGATCTTAGGGTTATAGTCTCATCCAGCAAATACCTGGCGGAAAGGTCACAAATCCATTCGTCGCCATGACTGTTTTTGGGTTCGCTGACAAGCGCTCCGGGAGTTTGCTGGAATTTGCTGTTGTCTCGAAGGATACCCTGCAAGGCTAGTCCGGCTTCCCACTTCTTCGCTTTGTTGTAATTAAGCCCCACTCCGAATAGGGTGAAGTCGCCTTCCTTGTAAAAATTTGTTCCCCTAACCGTATCGTTGTCATACCAGGCATGCCTGCCGAAAAGACGGACATACAGATCAGGCGAAGTGTAATAACGGATTTCCGCGTTGATATTGAATATATCGCCCGGCTTATAATCCGTTATGTTTATCTCAGAACTGAAATCATATCCGCCCCTCCAGAGATAGCCGAAACCGATCCCAGCCACCCATTTACCCCATTCTTTAGCAATTGTAATAGTTGGGTTGACATTGACTCCTTCTCCGAAATTATTGATCGAAATCAGGTCGGGATCCATAATGAGTGCCAGTTTATTTTGGCTCAGGTTTGTTTTTCCAGTAGGCAGGTTGAGGTCAAGACCTAACAGAATATCGACCGGCAGTTTGCCGATTACCTCATAGGAAGTTGTGAGCTTTGTATCGAGAATATGGCTCAACGACCTGCTGCCCTGGCCGGTTGCCTCAAGATGAGTGTCAGTATAGGCGGTCAGCAAGGTAACGGAAAAATCTTTGTACGCACCTTGAATCCTCAACGGGACGGAAATTTGTCTGGCGCTGTTATCCTTGTTGTCTCCCCACCAATCAAAATTGGCTCCCGTCTGAACCTGTACGTCGGCCGCCAGACATAAGGAACTGCTGGTTACGAGAATTAAAAGGACAAGGCATGCAATCAAGTTTTTCATATTTAACCTCTCATCAGCAACCGGTAAAATAGGTCCACGCAAAATTGTTGGTCATTGGATTACCTGCAAGATCTGTAATGCTTGATAAAACGGTAAGATCAAATGTCATGTAGCATGCATATGCATAAGATAGAGTGAGAGTAACACTACTGTTATTGCTGGATGATATTGAATCGATTGTGATAGGCGAACAATCTCCTGTGCAGATCACACTGTAATTATTCGGGTTGAGCATAGACGCATTATTTATCGGCTCAGAGAAGTCGATGGTTATCTGAGCAACAGATCCTTGACCCGCAGTAACATTCACAAGATTGACTAAAGTAATAGATGGCGGAATGATGTCACTGGAAGCGGATCTTTCAACAATGTTTGTATCGGTATTTCCCGCAGCGTCCCGCGCTCGAATCACGAAATAATAGATACCTGGAGATAATCCGGTTATCGTGAAGGATGTCGCTCCCGGGGCTGTTGTAAAGCTTGGGACGAGTAGGTTTTGAGCACCAGACGTAGTTGACATGTAGATTAAATAAACGATATTTGCTGAGGGAGTTGTATTGTCAGTCGCAGGGTTCCAGGCTAAGTCGATTCTGCCTGATGTCGTAGCGCTTGGTGTAGCTGAAAACAAACCTGCGAATACAGGCGGGGTGCCGTCAAAGGTCGTTGCCGATTTTTCAACGATATTTGAGTCAAAATTGCCGCTTGAATCTCCAGCCCTGACTATAAAGTAATATGTAGTGTTTGATTCCAGGCCAGTTGCCGAAAATGTTGTTGCTCCGGGAGAAGTTACAAAACTCGGCGATGTGAAATTTTCCCCGCCTGAAGTTTTGGATACATAGATATTGTAAACGATTGCCGATGATGACGTAAGATTGTCGCTCGCCGGGTTCCAGTACAGGTCTATTTGTGATGCTGATACTGTCGTTGCGGTCGACATTCCGGCAAAAACTGGTGGAGCAACATCTTCCAAGTCGATTGGGATATGAACGGGCGTCCCATCAAGATTTAAATGTCTCTCCTTCCTAAACTGAACATTGCCAGGTGTATCCTTGGCTTCAACCAGAATGCGCCTGTTGATGCCGTTCGGAACGATAAAAGTCTCCGTAACGGAGGCTTGGCCAGAAATAAGGACATCCCTTTTTATGGTTATAATATCGGGGGCGTCTATGGTGAATGCGATTTTTGTAACATCCTGAGATATCGCGGCTAAGGCAGAATTTGTGGGCAGCAGATCCCTTATGAACAAGCCTGCCCGCGCAATGAAAGTGTTCTTCTCTATTTTGAAACTCGCTGTTTGGCCGTTGCCCCCGATGTTTATAGAAACCATGGAGGATGCGGTGCTTTTAGAGGAAGAACTGTCCCCGCCGCAACCGGCAATAATACTTAACAACAGGACCGCCGTTACAGATAAAATGACTCTTTTCATGGGTCACCTCGGTTACCGTGGTTTTCCTTAATTCACTGGCTGGGCGGGAGGCGTTGGGATAACAACATCTATTGTTATTGTTGTTGTTGCATCTTTCGGAGTGAATTCGCGTTTTATCTCTTCCTTAGGTGTCAATTGGTTCGTGAGAGACGTGCTGTCACGTAAAGATCTTAATAATCCACCGCTCTTTTTCTTTTCTGATATGAGTCCGAGGTCATGTAATTCATTCAGGGCCTCTCCGGCCAGACAGACGTTTGGATCATCCTTCAATGCCTTGTTATAAAGAGTAGCCGCCTTTTCGTATTCCTCGTGATCGCTCGCATCTACGCCTGTGAAAAGTGCAAAAAGCGCTTTGGAATTAGTCGAGCAGGGTTTTCTCAACCGCACTTCTTCTTCAGGAGTGACCTTGATATTTAGAAGTTTAATAATCTCGAAGAGGAGCTCTTTTTCAATGCGGAAGAGTTCCGGCAGCATTCCCTCTGATGCTGGTTGTCCAACTACCTTGGCTGTCGGAACATTCAAAAGATCTGACTTGATCCGGAGTTTGGATTGCTGTGATCCGGTAATATTTCCCCCTGCCAGCCATTGAGCTTGTAATAATTTTCCGACTCTCGGAGCGGTATTAGAATCTACCAGACCCGATGCCCCGAGTCCGATCTCCTCAACGAGTGCCTGTAACTTTATCCTCTCTATAACCTGCATGCCTTTAACGGAAGAAAGATCAGTAATAAGCATTAGAGCGAATCCTTTTTGGAGTTGGTCAAGCTCTTCCTGGCCAGTCTTGTTCTGGAAGTAAAGAACAGCCAGGCTGTTTTTAGCCTCCACAGTTTTAAGAGACTTTTCCTCCTGGAGGGTTTTCCTGGCCCATTCACGTGTTTCATTCGTGATGACATTTCCGGCTCTAGATGTACATGTGTGCGCAAGAAGAATGAAAACTGTCAGATAAATAGTGCGACATCCCTTGAAAACCATGGCGCCACCCCTTGGTAGAATATTTAGATAATGTAATGTTATCGCTATGCTGTTTTTTGTCAAATATTAAAATATTTTTTTGGTCAGCTTGGTAAATTAAACTTCAGGATGTGTCAATCAAATGATTATCAATGTTGCATGTAGCTTAAACATTGACTCTTTATACTGCTTGTTGTGCGATTCTATTGCTGGTGTATAATGAAACTTAATAAATGTAAGCTTGTAACAATTCTGGCGTTTTTGGAAGTAAATTTATCTCGTATCCCTGTTAACATGGAGGTCAGACATGCCTACTCCGCCAATTGATCCGTTAGACGGTCCTAAAATCGTTCTTGTCGGCCGTATCGTCTGCATGGACAAAGGCTTTACAGTTATCAAGCGTGGCGTCATCTGTGTAGAAAACGGTAACATAGTTGCTGTCCAGGATGCCAAGGCACCGCTCCCA
>MTLC01000744.1_pt1 | contig 42379 bp, 36 predicted proteins | sample 1982451 | NCBI WGS metagenome assembly MTLC01 (sample SAMN05710165, study PRJNA340218) | biofilm metagenome | isolation source: sample SPH anode biofilm adapted to +100 mV | place: USA | collected 2012-02-03 | reverse complement strand
GCTCTTCGCTCATCTTCCCGGCGATGAAGGCGTCCAGGTCCCCCTGGCTGTCCGCCTGCATTGCCTCGATGCCGATGGCGATGGGGATACCCTCTTCTTTCATGGCGCGGAGCACCTCGAGCTGCAGGGCGTGATGCGCCTTGTTGTCGTGCACTTCGCCGACGAGGACCAGGTCCGCCTTTGCGGCCTGGGCTACGACCTGTCGCATGGCGACCTGCTTTCCGTCGCTTAGTCGGGTGATTTTCTCTCCGGCCAAAGCGGCAGCCGGGAGCGCCAGGGAAATGATGATGAAGAGACAATAAGCGGCTAGCTTGGACATGTTGCGGCTCCCGTCGGGCGTTGCCCCGTGAAATAGCACGCTGCAGGTTACACCAACGTATGCGAGATCACAAACCATAATTCTCCTCCCGTAGCGGGGGGGCGGCGCCTGGCGCCTGGAGGTTCGCGTGAGGGGAATCGGGTTCATTTGCTTTCTTTTGGTCATGCTGTTTCAGCCGCTGCTCGCCCTTTGTGCGCAAGGCGCGGCGCCCCAGGTTGCGAGCCAGGAGATAAAGATCGTTCTCGACCCGGCAAGGCACGAACTGCGTGGTACGACAACGTTCACCTTTATCGGGGGGACCAAGCAGGCCATTCTCGCCCTCGCACCGGCGGCGCGCGTCGAGTCGGTACAGGGCGCGGGGGGGGAGAAGGTTCCCTGGCGCTTCGACTCGGGCTCTCTTACCCTCGATCTTGCCGGCCGCGCGACAACGGTGACTGTCTCCTGGCGGGTGAGCTTCCACGACGAGGTCTCGCACAACCCGGCGGCCGAGGACCCGAGCTACGGGGTGAACGCGTCCATCGGCGAAGAGGGTACCTTCCTCGGGGGGGGCGCACTCTGGTACCCGGTGCCGGAGCAGGTGCCGCAAAGCCGGACGGTGCAGGTCGAGGCCCCCGCAGGGATCGAGGCGGTCACCTTCGGAGCACGCCTCTCCCGGGAGACCTCAGGGGGGGTGACCCGCTCCGTCTGGCGCGAGGCGCGGCCGGTCGGGATCCTTTCCCTCTGCGCCGGCCCCTACCTCGTCGAGGAAAGGGAGGTCGCAGGGATCAAGCTCTACAGTTATCTCTCGCGCGACAACGCCGCGCTCGCCCCGCGCTACCTGGACGCCGTCGCAAGGTACCTTCCCATGTACCAGGAACTCTTCGGCCCATACCCCTTCGAAAAGTACGCCGTGGTGGAAAACTTCTTCCCGACGGGTTACGGCTTCCCCTCCTTCACGCTCCTTGGGGGCTCCGTGATCAGGCTCCCGTTCATCGTCGACACGAGCCTTCCCCACGAGATCGCCCACAGCTGGTGGGGTAACGGCGTCGACGTCGACGCGTCCGAGGGGAACTGGTGCGAGGGGTTGGTGACTTACCTGGCGGACTACCTGCTTAAGGAACGCCGCTCGGAGGCGGAGGGGAGCGACTACCGCAGGCAGATCCTCATCGACTTCGCCTCACTGGTCACGCCGCAAAACGACTTCCCGCTCACCTCCTTTGCCAGCCGCAGCGACCCCGCCTCTCGCGCCATCGGTTACGGCAAGGTGGCCATGGTGTTCCACATGATCCGGCGCCATATCGGGGACGAAGCCTTCTTCGCAGGGCTTAGGCAGGTGGCCCGGGAGCGGATGTACCGGGACGCCTCATGGAGCGACCTCTTGCGCGCCTTCTCGGAGCGCTCCGGGGCCGATCTCTCTGGTTTCAGAACCTGGCTCACCCGTCCCGGCGGCCCGCGTCTTGCGCTGGCGGATGTGACGCTGCGCCGCGACGGTAAGGGGTGGCGGGTGAACGGGGTGGTGCGGCAGTCGGCGCCGTTTTTCGCTGTGGAGCTTCCGCTGCGCCTTGAGTCGGCAGGGGGGGCGACGACCGAGGTCGTTCGGGTCGCCGCGCGTGAGGAGACCCCTTTCACGCTGACCATTGCGACCGCTCCGGGGCGCCTGCTTCTCGATCCCGCCGCGGACCTGTTCCGGATCCTAGCCAAGGACGAGATCCCCGCCACGGTGAACAGCGTAAAGGGCTCACCGCGGCTTGTGGGGGTGGTCGCGCGCGACTGCCGGGCGCGGCCGGAGACCTTCCGCACCTTCCTGGCCTCCCTTTCCCAGGGGACGGCCACCATCGTCGGCGAGGCCGCACTGACGTCGACGGAGGCGGCACGCCACGACCTCGTCATCTGCGGCGTCCCAGCAGATCGTTCCCTGATCCCGGCCGGCGCGGAACTCCCGACCGCGGCAGGGGAGGGGGAGGCAGACTCCCTGCTCTTCCAGGTGCTGATGCGCGCCGCGCCGGGAAAGGGGGTGGTCGCCCTGTTCCTCCCGGGATCGGAACGCGCCGCGCTCCAGTACGCGCCGAAGGTAACCCACTACGGGAAGTACGGCTCCCTGTACTTCGCGGGGGGCGTCAACCGCCGCAAGGGGACTGCGTCTCCGGCGGGCGGCGGGGCGGTGGTGCGTTTCCAAACCCAAAATAATCCGTAGCTTCACTCTTTATGGCGCCGTCACTTGCGGGCGGCGCCTCGTTTTCGTCCTCTTCTTCGCTGCGCCTCGCAAGCCGCCCCCAGGGCACCGGGCTGCTCCCCGCCACTACCTCACCGGCATTTTTATTTGCACCCGCGAATTAAAAAATATTTAAGTTATAATTCCCCGCGGTCGATAAGGAGAGATGTCGTGCGCGGGAGGGACACGGAACCGGCCACTCCGCGATACTTCCCGTTGCGACGACCATCGGTTGGAAAACCACCGGCAGAACGCCGGGTCGCCCCAGAAAAGGAGCTACGCCATGACAGTGAGTGATATCTCTTTGACCGCCGGCATGAGGACCAACCTTTTGTACCTGCAGAACACGAGCCAGCTGCTGAACCGTACCCAGCAGAGACTCTCCTCGGGGAAAAGGGTGAACAGCGCTCTCGACAACCCGACCAACTACTTCGCAGCCCAGAACGCGAACCAGAGGGCGAGCGACCTCTCCGACCGCAAGGACGGGATGTCTGAAGCGGTGCAGACGGTGAGTGCGACGAACGCCGGCATCACCGCCATCACCGGCCTCATCAACGCCGCCAAGGGTGTCGCCCAGTCCGCCCTCTCCACGAGCGACACGACGGTCCAGGCGAAACTGGCCGCCCAGTACAACACCATCCGCAGCCAGATCGACAACATCTCCTCTGACTCCGGGTATCGTGGGCTCAACCTTCTGAGTTCGATCAACACGCTCACGGTGAACTTCAACGAGGATGCCAGCTCGACCCTCGACGTCGTGGGTTTCCTGGCCAGCTCGGACGGCCTGAGCCTCACCACGGCCAGCGGCAACTGGCAGACCGTTTCGGACATCACCACTGACACCGCGAAGATGGATACCGCCATTTCCACGCTGAGGGTGAACACCCAGGCCCTCGCCGCGAACCTGAACATCATCACCACCCGCCAGAGCTTCACCGACGAGATGATCAACACGCTGCAGACCGGGGCCGACAACCTCACCCTCGCCGACATGAACGAGGAGGGGGCGAACATGCTGATGCTGCAGACGCGCCAGTCGCTCGGTACCACCTCGCTCAGCCTGTCCTCGCAGGCCGCGCAGTCCATTCTGAGACTGTTCTAGTCATGAAGGCGGGACGGCGCACGCCGTCCCGCCCATCCCACCCTTCAAGGAGCCGCCATGAAAAATCCGGGCAGACAACCCTGTCGGGAACAGCGCCGATCCAAGCCGAGCCGCGGGTCAGGCTTCTCCTCCGAAACCACATCTTCCGCAGCATGGGATGAAGCCGGCCTCTCCGGGGAGCTCAGGGCCGTTTCCGGCGATCCGAGGCAGGAAGGTCTCAACATGCTGCGCCTTGCCGAAGCCCAGCAAGGGGCTCAAAACCAACTCAGCCTGTCATCAAGACAAGCGCGTGCTGTGCTTGGACAGTTCTAACTGTACCCGTTTCTGCCGACTCGGGGGGGGGATCGAAAAGAGGCATGTAGGCGCTGAGCGCTGTGGTTTGACGGTTGGCAGGGATTAAAAACGTGGGGGAAGGCAGGTAAGTGAAGAGGGCGTCAGGCGGTGACACCCTCTTCTTGTTTGAGTGGTTTGTGTTAGCTGCATTGCTGTCTTTTCTTTCAGACATTTCTGCGCCGCTTGCCGTAGATGGAGAGCCCTAACAGTCCGGTATCAAGCAGCAGGAAGGTTCCCGGTTCGGGGACCGGTGCCCCGCAGTATTCGTTGACGTGGCTGATTTTTTGAACACCGACTACCCCTGTGATGTTGACGTCTGCGAGGTTGATCACAGCCCAGGACAGCTCATCAAGGTTCTGGAAGAGGTAATGGGTAAAGGTTCTGGTGTTGCCGGTCTTAACGAGGAAGTAGTCGGCATCAGATAACAGCGGCAGAGCCCAAAGATCGCCATAATTGACCTTTTGCCAATGCGCTCCGGTCAGGCCGTCCTGCTTCAGGATGAATTGGTGTCAGGGAAGAAGGACTGAATCCATGCCAGTTCCGTTGCGTCTCCGCTGTTTTTCAGTTTGCCGCCTGGAGAAGGATATCCCGGGCCCCGACATCCGTGGAGTCGTTCATGAGCATGTAACTCCAAGCGGTGCTTGCTATGCTGAAAAATCCGAAGACGATAGCAGCGAATAATTGTTTCTTCATAACATTCCTCTTTGTTCAACTCGCTCGGTGCATAGGCTTTGGTTTTAATTAGAGCACTTGGCGTACCAGATAGATAATCTTTAAGGATGTCAGCTTGTTGCACCTAGAGGATGATATCGGGTGTAAAAGATCTCGACACTATCGGCATTGACGCGATGGGGGAGGTTGTAAAGTATGCCGACACTTAGCGGAACACTGGAGACGCACCACGGGGGGGCGCGAAGTAGGCTCGCTGAAATGAGTTCTGACGGGAGCGACCTGGAGAAGCTGCATGTCAGTGCTGTCTGCGTCCGGGGGGGGCGGCTACCAGAAATACCAATTGCCGGTGCTAAGGACGTGAATGGCGAGGGCCAGGTTGGCGACGGCATGGGCAAGGATGCATTGAACCAAGCTGCGGGTGCGGTAAAGAACGAAGCTGAAGATGGCGCCGGCCAGCATCCCTGCGAGGAAAAAGTGGTGTTCCAACCCGAACAGAACGGTCGTGATCAGGAATGACGCCCAGGTGAAGGCTCCCATCGGTACGGACTGGAAGTCGGCGCGAACAAGGTAGCGCAGTAGGAACGAGCGCCAGAAAAGCTCCTCCATCACCGGGACCACGAGCACGGCCCCCGCAACCCGCGCCGCGGTCAGAAGAAGCCTCGCCGTCCCCTCGGGAAGGAGCGCAGGGTTGAAACCGGGGGAGGACCCAACCAGGGGAAGGGTGACTCCCACGTTGATCCAGAGTACGAAGATCAGCACTCCCGCGCCGATGGCCGCAGCGGCAGACGAAGAGTTCAGCAGCTCCCTCCAGCGCAGTTCCTTGTAGTCCGAGCGCAGCAGATAAAGCAGTAACGCCACGCTGAAGGCCTTCAAAGGGTACAAAAGGTAGAAGGCTTGGTCTGGCAGGGACGAAAGCCACTGCCGCTGCACCGCCAAGCGCAGCCCTTCCTCGACAGCTATGAAAGCCATAAAAAGGGCGAAGGGGAGGACGCGGCTTAGAACGGCACGCTCCACTCGCAAGACTTTGGCGGCGATATCCATCATAGTGGCTGGTATTTACCACAGCTCTTGAACGATGTCCATCAGGCGGGACCAACTTCTGTAAACAAGGTCTGAATATTGCAAAACTGTTAATGGCAGAAGTCCTGCATTTTACCTGCAGTCACCGAAGATGTGACTCGAGGGGGGCGGTCATGCTGGTTCAAGTGCATTGGACAAATAAGAGGTACGACTACGTGAAGGATTATATGCTCGACAGTCTCATTGAAGCCGGTGTAGTCGCCAGATTCCTGCGGTCTTCCGGGTGGGTTACCATCGGTATCGATCCTATCCGTTCGCCTAAGAGCCATAGGTTCTATCCTGGGCCGGAGAGAAGGCACCCGGGAAGCGCAGCTGCCTGAAGGTGCGCTGTCGGTTTGTTTTACACGGTCTCTCAGACCGTGTCGGGATAGTTGACAGGACCCATGCGGGGGAAGTCCAAGACTTCCCCCTTTTTGCGTCCGCGCCATTGGGGACATCCCAGTTTTCGTCAGATCAAAGTGCAAAGAAAAGGCTGGGTCGTTTCCGGCCCAGCCTTTTCTCCCACCTTATTTTTGCTGTATTCAAGCGTTGTTTCTGCGGCGCTTGCCGTAAATTGCCAGCCCGAGAAGCCCAGTTCCCAGAAGGATCATGGTGCCCGGTTCAGGGACCGGAGGTGCTTTGCCCGTACCGACCCACCACTCTTCGAAACCGTCGTTAGCCTGGTTGTTGGCGCCGAAACCGGAGAAAAGGTAGACCGCCGGGTTCTCGACACCGGCCAGGGTGAAGAGCGCATCTGGAATGTAGGCCAGCATGTCACCTGAGCCGCTACCGGTGTTGAGAGAGTAATTCAGCTTGATGTAGTTGTCGCCAAGATCCCATATCATGGTTCCAAGGCCCGGATAGGTGTAGCTATTGCCTCCGTTATGGATGATGTCGCTGTCGGTAAACGCTGTTGCTTTCAGGAAGATCTGCAGGACATCAAGCGACAGCATTCTGCCCTGTTCGGTTTTAATCTGGTTGATATCTAACAGAAACTCGCGATACAGCGTTCCGCCTATGTCTACTACGGGTATATCGTTCAGATACAGGTCGTGAGTATAATTCAACGGTTCTTTCTGGTCATACTGGAACGGCCTAGCGCTGGTGTTGTACCCCTGCTCATAGTTGTTCGTGCCCGTCCCGAGCCTGAGGAATGGATCAATTACACCGGTGCCGGTGGGGCGCGGGTCGGTCTGATAAAACCACGCGTCGTTTACGGTGTCTGACGACCCTGTGGTGGTCAGATCAAGCATGGCGGCATATGCCGTCGTTACCCCGGACAGCAGAACAAGCGCGCCCCCGAGCATCATAAGATGTATCAATTTTGTTCTCAGTGCTTTCATGACTTACCTCCTTTGTTGATCCCTTATCGTCCCAACATCCTTTTCAGTCTGCATCCACATCGCTCTGCACTACCAATAAGCAATACGGAGGCCAACGTTTGCAAGTCGCAGAGATTACTCGCTTGATGCGGGTGCGAGGCCGGCGCGTGGCGGCAGTGTGTAAAAAATAACGACACCAGGCGGGGGTGCCCGGGACGGCAAGCCGCATGGTACGCCAGCGACGATACCCCAGTATTACTGGGGAATTTGTAAAGGACCAAGCCCGGCAAAACGGAGACACCGCGCAGGTCTTTTCCTGTCGGCATCCTTTACATCGTTGTCGAGCCGGCTCTCATCCATCATTTGTGCCGTTGTTTTTTGCTACGTTAAGAGTTTTCCCGGCGTTTGAAGAAGATCGCAAGCCCTAGGGCCCCGGCCCCGAGCAAAAGGAGCGCCCCGGGTTCAGGCGTCGGGGTTGCCACCACGTGATAGGCGTCGGGGTTGCTCGGATCGCCGTCAAGGGTACTGCGTACCGCAAACCCCAGGTAATCGATGCTTGAGATTTCGGTTCCGAGAGAGGAAAGGTCAAAGGTAAACCATTCGAAGTTGACTGGAGACCGCTGGTTAGGGATGGTGCGGTAGTCGCTGCGATAGGCGATGCCGTCGGCTTGCACGAAAAGGGCAAGTTCCCAGGGGCTGTTGTTTGTGTTAGCCAACTGCAACTGGAAGCTGTCCACGTCGGTCAGGTTGTTTTTGCCGATCGATATGGCATCGACCCGACATAGCTGTAGACGTAATCGGGGGGGCTGTACAGAGGCCTCGACATGTTCTGCGTGAAAAGTACCCCGCCGGTGATGAGGGCGTTCCGCGGATCCCCGTGGTTCGACGCGTCGGTGTTGCTGCTAACAGGGTACGCGAGCAGCAACTCCGCAGTGCTCAGGGTGATGCTGCTCTGTGGTGAACAGGAGCGCGGTTCCGGCCACGAGGGCCACTAGTCTTTATTGACAACCTCCTTTTTGTTGAATTAATGTTTATTAACATGTGCCGTTGCACAGCAAGGTACGTGCCATAGGCGCAAAAACGGTGAGATATGGACAAAAAAACTGCCTGGACTTGCAGTAGTCAAGCAATGTGTAAGAATGTCCGACATAGGGAGGCACGCCCAAGCTATGGTGTCCACGAGACCTTCTCCGAAGCCCAGTCGACTCTGCCGCGGTTGTACCGCATGAACAAGGGAACTGTGAGGAAGTTGAGGCTGGCAACGTAATGTGCAGAAAAGAAGCTTCCAAAAGTGCTTCAAAAATGGCGCATCCGGCGAAGCTGCAGAATAAAGCTTGTAAAAAATAAAGTTCTGTTAGAAGTAAAAAATTAAAAATATCATATTATTACGAGGCCAGAGTCGGAGGTCGTCCATGAAGATAGCTTGGCTTTTATTGTTGGTTGCTTTGAGCGTTTCGGGCTGCGGCAGCAAGACAAAGGAAAATCTCTATGAGGAGGGAGTCAAGCAGCTGAAGGCCTCCAACCCGGCGGGTGCTGTAGTCTATTTTAAAAACGCACTGGAAAAGGACGCGAACTATTACGACGCACGCCTGCAGCTCGCCAAGGCTTATGCGGCGCTTGCCAAGAACGAACAGGCGGAAAAGGAGTACATCAAGGTACTCACCCAGAGCCCCGAGCACGACGAAGTGCTTCTCGAACTGGCACGTCTGTACATCACCATGAGCAAGGGGGACCAGGCCTATGCCATGGGACATAAGTACCTGGTTCGGCATCCGGGGAGTGCGGAAGGACTCGAGGCGGTGGGGGGGGCGTTCGCCGCACAGGGAAAATACCGGGAGGCGGTCGATCATCTGGAACGTGCCCTCACTGCGGACCCGCATCGCAGCACGAGCCGGGTCCAGCTAGCCTCCGTGCAGGTGGTTATGGGGCACACGGACCGGGCGAGAGAACAGCTGAACCGGGTGATCACGGACGAGCCGAAGAACTTCAAGGCCCTTTTCATGCTGGCCTCGGTGGAAAAGGACACCGGTCACGCTGATAAGGCAGCTGCCCTGTACCAAAGAATCTTGGAACTCGACCCGGGGCGCCTGGACGCCCAGTACAAACTCGGCATGATCGACGTGGAGCAAAAACAGTTGGATCGCGCCGAGAAAGCGGCTGACCAGATGATCAAGCAAAACCCGAAGCGAGGAGAGGGGTACCGCTTGAAGGGGGTGGTCAACTATCACCGCAGGAATTACGTCGACGCCATCACGACGCTGCAGCAGTCGATCAAGTTCGCGCCCAGCCTGGACGGCTACCAGTTCCTCGGGCTCAGCTACTACGGCAATGGCGATCTCGAAAGCGCGCTCAGCCAGTTCAGGATCATCCTGGACCGTATCCCGACCTCGCGCCAGGCGCGCCTTCTGACCGCCCAGGTCCTTTTGACCCAGAAGCGTGTCGACGACGCGGTCGCCGAGATCAAGAAAGTGATCGCTGCGGACGATTCGGACGCCATCGCCCACAACCTCCTCGGCACCGCTTATATCCAGCAAGGGCTCTTCGAAGAGGGGATGCACGAGCTGGATCTCGCCACTAAGCTGGACCCGAAGCTCGTCCAGGCCCATCTCAAAAAAGGGGCCTACTATTTCAGCAAGGGCAAGTCCTCTCAAGGGGAGGAGGAACTGGCGACTGCGGTCAGTGCCTCTCCTGATTCCCTTAACAGTCGACTTTTGCTCGCCGCGTTCTACCACCGTCAGGGGAACACGGATAAGGCCCTTTCCCTGTTGCGTGCAGGGCTCAAAGGTGGAAAGCATGACGCCCCACTTTACAACGCGATGGCGGGATTGCAGCTCGCCCGTCGTGACACAAACGGCGCGGCGAAAAGCCTAGCTGATGCAAAGCGCGTCGACCCGCTCTTCGCAGCGGCCTACCTCAACCTTGCCGGTTATTACGCGGCCCAGGCCGACTACCAGAAGGCGATTGCGGAACTCTCCGCCTTGAACCAGAAGGTTCCTGGAAATCTGCGAGCCCTTTTCGGTCTCGCCATGTTGAGCGAGCTGGCCGGTAGGGACAACGACGCGCTCGCTTACTACCAAAAGGCGAAACAGATCGGCGCTCCAGAGGCGTACCTCGCCCTTGCCGCTTACCATCAGAAGAAGGGGGCACCCGGCAAGGCGCTCGATGTGCTCGATGAGGCTGTGCGGCTCGACCCACGCGCCGTAGCTCCACTGGACGCCAAGGCGCGCCTTTTACTGACGCAGCACGATTACAAAAAAGCGCTCAAGGTGGCCGACGAGATGGAAGCCATCGATCCGGACCGCGGCATGTCCCTGAAGATAAAGGTGTACGTCTCCATGAAAGAGGGGGCGCAGGCGGTGGAGCAGGCCCAGAGGCTCATTGCCCGGCACCCGACCTCGCCCAGAGGGTACCTGGTGCTGGCGAACGTCTACCAGCTGATCGGCGACCTTCCCCGGGCCTTGGCCCAAGGCCAGCGTGCTGCCAAGGCGGATCCAAAGAGTGCAGAACCGCGCCTCATGCTTGGGGAACTCAACCTTGCCAGGAAGGATTTCCCGGCGGCGCAGGCCGCTTTCCAGGAGGCGCTCAAGTTGCAGCCAGATTCGGTCACCGTTAAGTTCGCCCTTGCCAACCTCTCGGAGACGCAGGGGAAAAAGCAGGATGCCGTCTCGCGCTACCGCGCCATCGTGCAGCAAAACGGCAACTTCGCCCCTGCCCTTAACAACCTGGCCTACCTATGCGCCGATGGGTACGGCAGCAAGGAGGAGGCGCTGCGTTACGCCTTCGCCGCCTATCGGTTGAATCCAGGGGATGCGGTGGTCATGGACACGGTGGGCTACGCTCTCATGCGCAACGGGCGCAACGCCGATGCCGTCAAGGTGCTGGAGCGTGCTGCGACACTTGCCCCGGCCAACCCCACGGTGCGCTACCACCTGGCGCTTGCCTACCGCCAGACCGGAGATCTGGCGCGGTCGCAGAAAGCGCTCCAGGAGTCGCTCGCCATGGGCGAGTACCCAGACAGGAAGGCGGCGCAGGCGCTTTTGGCGCAGTTGAAAAAATAGATGCGCGCCGCGCGACTCCCGCGCTGGGAAGGAAATACGGAAGTATATGGATTTGCGCGTAGCCTTTTATATCTTCACCGATGCGGTGCTTGCCCTTGCGGCGCTTTTGCTGGCTGCCGGTGTCAGGTTCGGCGGCTTTGTCCTCAACGAGGAGGTGCGTCCGGAGCTTGGGGTGATGGGAGGCGCCTTGTTCGTGGCCGTCGCCCTTTTTTCCTCCTACCTCATGGAGGTCTACTCGCTTCCCCGCGAAAGCCGCAAGCGCGACATCCTGGCCGCCTGCACCCAGGGGGGATGCGCAGCCTTCTTCTTCCTCTCCGTGGTCTACTACCTCTGGCCGGAGCTGATGCTCGGACGTGGCGTGCTTTTTTTCGCCCTGGGCTTCTTCGTGCTGTTCCAGTCCTCCTGGTACGCGCTCACCAACATAAACGCCCGCAAGGTCCCCTTCTCGCAACGCGTCCTGATCCTCGGCACTGGCGATCTCGCCTGCCAGTTAGGCGGGCTTTTAACCTCGCAAAGCGGCTCGTTCACCCTGGCGGGGTACCTCGAGTGCGACGCCGGACACCGCCCGGAACAGACGGTGCACGAACCGGAGATTTTCCGTTCCATGATCATTCCTGCGCATGACGACCTCTTGGGGGCCGCACGCGAACACAAGGTCTCGGTGATCGTGGTGGCACTCGCCGAGCGGCGCGGGGTACTCCCCCTGCAGGAGATGATGCGCTGCAAGCTAAACGGCATAGAGATCCTGGACGCGCCGACTTTCTACGAGATGGTCCAGGGGAAGCTGTTGCTGGAGGAGATGACGCCATCATGGATTATCTTTTCGAGCGGCTTCCACCGCACCACCCTGATCAACGTCTACAAGCGCTGCGTCGACATACTGCTCTCGGTGACGGGGCTCTTGCTGAGCGCTCCCTTGTTCCCCTTCATCGCGCTCGCCGTGAAGCTCGATTCCACAGGGCCGCTCTTTTTCAGGCAGGAGCGCGTGGGACTTGGGGAGAAGAACTTCACCCTTTACAAGTTCCGCTCCATGCGTCAGGACGCCGAGCGAGACGGTGCGGTCTGGGCGGAGAAAAACGACGCGCGCATCACGCGCGTGGGGGCGATCCTGCGCAACTCGCGCATCGATGAGATACCGCAGCTCATAAACGTGCTGCGTGGCGAGATGAGCTTCATAGGGCCGAGGCCGGAGCGCCCCGAGTTCGTGGAGAAGCTAAGGCAGGAGATCTATTACTATTCAAAGCGCCACACCATAAAACCGGGGGTCACAGGGTGGGCGCAGGTCCGCTACCCTTATGGTTCCACGGCGCAGGACGCCATCGAGAAGCTGCGTTACGACCTCTACTACATCAAGAACCTTTCCGTGTTCCTCGACACCAAGATCATCCTCGAGACGGTCAAGGTGGTCCTCTTCGGACGCGGGAGATGACTTAAAAGGAGGCATCATGAGACTCAGACTGCTGGTACTGATAACGGTCGCGCTTTTGTCCCTTCCCGTCACCGGCTGGGGGAGGGACTACCAGATCGGGGAGGGGGACCTTCTCGACATCTCGGTGTGGGGGGTGAAGGACCTGAACTTCCAGGTCCGGGTCCGCCCCGACGGCAAGATAACGGTCCCCGGGCTGGGCGAGGTGGCCGCCAGCGGCAGCACTCCTAGCCAGCTGCAGGGGTACCTCGGCGGGCGGCTGAAGGAGCTGGTGAAAAACCCGATTGTCACCGTCACGGTGCGCGAGATCACCAACTCGAAAGTGTACATCTTCGGTTCTGGCGTGAAGGCAGGCGTCTACGATCTCTCCAGGCGTACCACGCTGCTGCAGCTTCTCTGCACCCTCCCCGAGGTGAAGACCGCCGACCTGCGCAACGCCTACCTCTTGCGCAAGGGTGAGAGGCTGAAGGTCGACCTGCACCGCCTGTTCATCCAGGGGGACACGAGCCAGGACCTCCAGCTCGAGACCGACGATTCGCTCTTCGTCCCGCTGTTGACCGACCGCAGCGTCTACGTTCTCGGTGCGGTCAACCTCCCTAAGGCCATTGAGTACCGCGAGGGGATGAAGGTGATGGAGGCGATCCTGGAGGCGGGCGGTTTTACGAGGTTCGCGGATCAAAACGACGTGGTGGTGCGCAGGAAGGAGGGAGATAAGTCCCGCTCTCTGGAGGTCAAGGCGAAGAAGCTGTTCAAGGATGGGGACCTCTCCCAGAACATCGACCTGAAGGCCGGGGACTACGTATTGGTGAAGGAAGCCTTTTTCTAGGCATAGGGGGTAGCCGTGCAGGAATCTGAATACAGGAAATACGTGCAGTTGTTGATAAGGAACAAGGAACGTTACGTCCTGTGGGCCCTGTTGATCATGACCCTCGTCTTTTTGGTGAGTTACCTCTTGCCGAGAAAGTACGAGTCCTCAAGCACGGTGTTCATCGAGAAGAACGTGATCAGCGAGCTCGTGAAGGGTATCACCGTGACCCCTTCCATGGACGACACCATCAACGTCCTCACCTATGCCATCACCAGCCGGTCGCTTCTGACCAAGGCGATGGAGAGCCTGGATATGAACCTTGGCAAGGATGGGGACGAGGAGCTCATCAAGAATCTGCAAAAGAACATCACGGTGAAGGTTAAGGAGAAGCACAACCTCTTCATCATCTCCTTTACCCACAGTGATCCCAGGATCTCGCGCGACTTCGTGAACACGCTGGTGAGACTCTACATAGAGCAGAACACCTCCTCCAAGCGCGGGGAGTCCTACGACGCCACGAAGTTCTTGGCCGAACAGATCCAGACCTTCAACACGAAGCTCGAGAAGGCCGAGAGCGAGGTGAACGCCTATAAACGCTCGAAGGGGGGGATCATTTCCATCGACGAGGGGAAGCTCTTCGAGGAGATCAACACGGCCCAGCAAAAGCTGTATGACCTGCAGTTGAGAAGGCGACAGCTTGAGGGGATGCGCCAGGTGACGAGAAGGAGCAGCGACCCCCTGCAGAGCAAGCTGATCGCCCTGCAGAAACGGCTCGACGATCTCAGGGTGCAGTACACCGACAGCTACCCCGAGGTCGTCACCGTGAGGGGGGACATCGAGACGGTGAAGGACCAGCTAAAGGCCCGCAAGGGTAGAGAGCCGCAGCCGCTTGACCCGCAGGAGCTGGAGAAGATCGACGCCGAGGTGTCGGCCCTGAAGGTGGTCGAGGAGGGGCTGAACCGCCACATCAAGAAGAACAGGGAGATCCTGGAGAGCATCCCGGGGGCGAAGGCGGGGCTCGCGAAGCTCGAGGTGGAGCGTGAGAACCAGAAGAAGCTCTACGACGAACTCTACTCGCGTCACGGACAATCCGAGGTCTCCAAACAGATGGAGGTACAGGACAAGTCCACCACCTTCCGCATCGTCGACCCGGCGGTTCTGCCGCTCAAGCCGTCAAGTCCAAACCGGATCATGATCATGCTGGCCGGAATACTGGGGGGGATTGCGGGTAGCCTCGGTCTTCTCGTGCTGCGCGACCAGATGGACGGCTCGGTGAAAGGGCTTTCCTTCGTGAAGACGCTCGGGGTGCCGGTCCTGGCCGTCGTGCCGAGGATGCTCGATGCCCAGCAGGCGCTCATGCTGCGCAGAAGGACGCACCGCGTCTTCGCCGTCGCGGCGGTTTACTTCCTGCTCCTTTTGGTCTTCCCGACCATGGAGCTGTTGGAGCTGCCTTACATGGACAGGCTTTTGGATCACCTGGCCCCGGTAAGCCAGCGTATCTTGGGGATGTTGCACTAGCGATCACCAAACGGCCGGACCCCTGGCACGGGTGCGGGGAGAGCGGCAGCGAGGTTTCTATGAGCAGAATAGAGATGGCGATGGAGAAGGCGGCACGCCTTAGAGAAGATGGAGCGCTGCGTGAGACGGTACAGGAAACTGTCGCTCCGGAGGTCGAACAGGCGCAGCCGGCGCGTGACGCGCGCGCAGCCGGCGTGCCGCCGGCGGTCCCGCCGGAGCGGGTGCTGACGCCTAGGCACCCATTCCTGGTCAACATACTCGATCCGCACTCACCGGCGGCTGAGGAGTACAAAAAGCTGAAGTCGATCCTTGTGAAGCTAACCGACGGGGAGAGGTTCAAAAACGCAGTCATGGTGACGAGTTCGGTTCCCGGCGAAGGGAAGAGCCTGACCGCTTTGAACCTTGCGGCGAGCCTCGCCCAGGGACTTGATCATACCGTGCTTCTGGTCGACGCCGACCTGCGCCGCCCCTCGCTGCACAAATACCTCGAGGTTGAACAGGGGCCGGGGCTCGCCGACATCCTCTCCGGGACCGCCGCGATCCCCGATACCATCGTGCAGACCGGGTTGGGGAAGCTCTCTCTGATCCGTTCGGGAAGCCACGTGGACAACCCGGTGGAGCTCTTCTCGTCTCAGAAGATGCGCGCCCTCGTCGATGAGCTGAAAAACCGCTACCCGGACCGCTACATCATCTTCGACACCCCGCCGTTGCTCCCCTTCGCGGAGAGCCGGGCTCTCGCAAACATCGTCGACGGCGTATTACTGGTCGTGATGGAGCGGCTTGCCAGCGAGGACGAGGTTTTAGAGGCGTACGAGGCGGTGAAGGGGCCGGGGCTTTTGGGTGTGGTGTATAACGCGGCCGGCGATACCGGACACGACGAGCGCTACGCCTACTACAAGCACTACCAGGGGCAGGGACAGTAGTTCCGGGAGCGGTTATGTACGAGGAATTTTTCAGTTTCACCAGAAAGCCTTTCGAGCTCGTGCCGGATCCGGACTTCATCTTCCTTTCCCGGTCGCACAAAAAGGCGATCACCTACCTCGATTACGGCATCCGGGAGCGGGCGGGGTTTCTTCTCCTGACCGGAGACGTGGGGAGCGGCAAGACGACGCTGATCAGGGATCTGATCGGCAAGAAGTACGAGCGGGTGGTCCTTGCCAAGGTCTTTAACACGCGGGTCTCCATCGAGCAACTCCTCGCCATGATCAACGACGACTTCGGCCTGGACGCCTCGGGCAAGGACAAGGTGGCCCTGCTCCGGGACTTGAACGACTTCCTTTTAGAGCAGTACGCGAAGGGTAACGCACCGATCCTCATCGTCGACGAGGCGCAGAACCTGGACGCCGAGCTCCTTGAGGAGGTGCGGCTCCTATCGAACCTTGAGAGCTCGCACAACAAGCTTTTGCAGATCATCCTCGTGGGGCAGCCAGAGTTGCGCGACACCATGGCGGGCCCGGGCCTTATGCAACTGAGACAGAGGATCAGCGTAAGCTGCCACCTGACCGCGCTCGCCAGGGAAGAGACCGCCGCCTACATCATGCACAGGATGGAGGTGGCGGGGAACCGGGAGGCAGTGCTGTTCACCGAGGAGGCGCTGGATCTGGTCTATCGCTTCAGCCGCGGCATTCCGAGGCTCGTGAATATCATCTGCGATTTTCTGCTCCTTGCCGCCTTCGCCGACGAGACGCGCACCGTCACCGCCGCGATGACGCACGAGGTGGCGGAGGATCTTGACTTCGAGCGGACCTACTGGGGAAACGAGCGTGCCGTGCGCGATGCAGCAGCGGAAACGGAGCCCTCCGCAGGGGGGGGCGGAGGGGAGACCCTCGGACGGATCGAGAGACGTCTGGAGCAGATCGAGGAGGATCTCGCTACGCGTCTTCCCCAGGCGTTGAAGAGCGTGGAGGAGACCATGCAACTTATGCAGGGTGAGTTTTCCAGGCGCATCGAGGGGAGTGAGAACAAGGTAGCCGGACTTTACGAGCAGGTGGAGACCATCTCTTACGCCATCGAGAGCCTGGTGCTCTCCTCCGCGGGGCGTCCCGCCGCGGCGAGCTTCGCACGCCGGCTGATGGACGGCGTCGGCAACATGGGGGGGAAGAAATGAGAGGGCCCGTCCTTGCCATGCTAAACGCAGCGGCACTGGTCGTCGCGACATCGTTGGCCTCAGCGCCGGCTCTCGCGGCCGAATTCCGCTTGACCCCGTCGCTTACGCTGGGCGAGGAGTACAACGACAACTTACTCCAGACCTCTTCGGGGCACGATACCGAGTTCGTGACGCGCGTGCAGCCCGGGGTTGCCCTGGGCGCTACGGGGGGCGGCTTCCAGGCCGACCTCTTTTACGGCCTCGATTACCGCCACTTCGCCAAGGGAAGCCGCGGCGACCAATTCGACCACCGTGCCGGGATGAAGGGGAGCTTCAGGTTCTTCGACGATTTTATCCACCTCGATCTCTCGGACGCCTACAGCCGCGTTTCAAGCGACCCGGTGCGCGATGTGACTGGTGAGAGCCTCGTGACGAACCAGACGCTGCAAAACAACGCCATAGTCTCCCCGTACCTTACCTGGCGCCTCCCCGGCGCTTCCACCTTGAAGACCGGTTATCGCTACCGTGACACCCGGTACTGGAGCGGCACCGGGATCGACAAGACCGAACACGACGGCTATGCGGAGTGGAGCCGGGAGCTGACCGAGGGGCTCGTCCTTTCCGCCGCCTACAGCTATGCGCATCTCTCTTCCGAAACGAACGCACTAAACCGCCAGGAGGTCTACGCCGGGCTCAGGTACGACTACGGGACCGGTAACTTCCTGTACGGCAAGCTAGGCTACGACTGGCAATCCTTACACAGTGGCTCAGATACCGGTGATCCCTTCTGGGACGCGGGCGCTGGGCGGGATTTCGGCTTTTTGACCGCAACCGCGGGGACGAAGGTGGAGTACACCGAGGACCCGGAAACGCTTTCCACGAGGAACATCACCCACTACGCCACCTTGGGCCGAGCCTTCTCGCGCGGGACGGTGAGCTTCAACGCCTCCTACTCGAAATACGAGAAGCAACAGGTGCTCGGGCGCGACGTGCGGCGCAAGGTGCTTTTGGGGCTTGCGGGGCGCTACGACCTGCGCCAGGACCTGGCTTTGTTGCTCTCCCTCTCCGGGGACCGTCTGAACGGCGATCTGAGAGGGGAGCGCCCTTACCACCTGGTCGGCGGGGTCGGGCTCGACTGGACCCTTTCCAGTCGTGTCGTGCTGGGGACCAACTACACCCACATAAGTTACCGCGATCACCTGGACAGTGCGGCTGACAGCATCGAGGTCAACCGTGTCATCGTGGAGCTGAGGCTGACACGATGAGACAGGTCAACGCCCTTACCGTGGATGTGGAAGATTACTTCCAGGTTTCCGCCTTTGAGGGATGCGTGGACCGGGCGAGCTGGGACTCCTACCCGCTCAGGGTGGAGCGGAACACGGGGCGCCTCCTCGACCTGCTGGCGTCGCGCGGCGTAAAAGGAACTTTCTTCGTGCTCGGCTGGGTGGCGAGGCGCTGCCCGAAGCTGGTCCGCGACATCCACCGGCGTGGTCACGAGGTCGCCTGCCACGGCTACGGTCACCAGCGGGTGACCCAGCTCTCGCGCGCGGCGTTTCGCGAGGACGTGAGGTTGAGCAAGGCGCTTCTCGAGGACCTGACCGGCGAGGCGGTGCTTGGGTACCGCGCCCCTAGCTACTCCATAGCCCCGGACACCTTATGGGCCTTCGACGAACTTTTTGAAGCAGGGTACCGGTACGACTCCAGCGTATTCCCCATCAGACACGACCTGTACGGCATACAGGACTGGCCGCGCTTTCCCTTTTTGCTCAAGCCTTGTGAGGCGGGGTGGGGGCCTGCACCCGGGGCGGTTTCCTCCCTGACCGAGGCAAGGGAGGGGGAGGAGCTGGTAGAGTTTCCGATCACGACCCTCATGCGGTACGGCGTGGGGATACCGATCGCCGGGGGAGGGTACTTCCGCTTGTTCCCCTATGCCTTCACCAGGTGGGGGTTGAACCGGATTAACCGGCGCGAGGGGCGCCCCTTTGTTTTCTACCTGCACCCCTGGGAAATCGACCCGGAACAGCCCAGGATCGCCGGTGCCAGCGCCAAAAGCCGCTTCCGCCACTATCTGAACCTGGACAAGACCCAGCCCCGCATGGAGCGGCTGCTGGATGACTTCAGCTTCGGGCGGCTGCGCGACCTTTTGGTCGGAGCATCGGCCGGAACCGGTGCCGGGGCGCCCGGATAGTCCCAGAGGAGACATGGCAAAGGACGTTATGGCTATGAGCGAAAACACCAACCTCAAAATAGCCCTTTTCGGGGTGATCTTCGTCGGGGCTTTCCTGTACGCCTACCTCCCTGTGGTATCCGGACTGGTGCGCGCCTGGGCCGGCTCCGACGATTACTCGCACGGCTTCGCCGTGGTCCCCATAGCCCTGTATTTCCTTTGGCAAAAGCGCGCAAGGCTTGCCGGCGAGCCTCTTCACGGCGCCGACTCTGGGGTGGCCCTCTCGGTGCTTTCGCTTCTTTTTTATGTTGTGGCCCGCAGGGCGGAGATGCAGACCGCCGCCTCCCTTTCCATGATCTTTTTTATCTGGGGAGGCACAATCTACCTCTTCGGGTATCGGGTCTTCAGGCTCTGCCTTTTCCCGCTGCTACTCCTTATTTTCATGGTCCCGGTCCCGGCGCAGTTGATTGCGGCGCTCACCATCCCGCTGCAGCTCGTCGTCTCCAAGCTTAGCGTTGCGCTTGCCTCGCTCTTCGGCGTGCCGATTTACCACGAGGGGAACGTCATCCATCTCCCGGGTGGGAGCTTCGAGGTGGTGCAGGCCTGCAGCGGGCTGCGCTCCATCATGGCGCTGCTCACCCTGGGCGCGGTGGTCTCCTACCTCACACTGCGCTCCACGTTTCTGCGGGTTGCCTTGTTCGTGCTTGCGGTTCCCATCGCCATCCTAGTCAACATCCTGAGGGTCTTTGTCCTGGTGACCGTGTTTCACTATGGCAACCTCAACCTGTCCGAGGGGACGCCGCACACCATGCTCGGTCTGGCGGTGTTCCTGGCCGCACTCGGACTCTTCGTTTTGTGCGGAAGGGGGCTTTCCCTATGCGAGCGTTGAAGCCCGCGCGACTGATCGTTCTGAGCGTGCTGCTCATTCTGGCTGCGCTGGGGGGGAACTCGGTGAGCCGCAAGGGGGCGCCGGGTGACAAGTCCCCCCTTGCCGCCGCCTTCCGGGACGTTGGAACCTGGCGCTGCACGCAGAGCCTCGCCATGGACCAGCAGGTGGTGAAGGCCCTCGATCTGGACGATTTCCTTTACCAGGCTTACCAGCGCGACAAGGGGGAGCTAAGCCTCTACGTCGGCTATTATCGCAGCGCCAAGAAGGTGGGCGCGGCACACGACCCACTGGTATGTTTCCAGGGGCAGGGGTGGATCATCGGTCAGCGCGACAGCGGCAGCTACCGGCTGCCCAAACACCCCGAGTACACCATCTCCTACTCGTCCATGGTGGCAGAGCGGCAGGGGGATATCCAGGTCATCGTCTACTGGTTTCAGGTCAACGACAAGACAATGGCCAACACCCACACCCAGAAGCTGGCCATGATGATGGACCGGATCGCCGGACGTGGCGAAGACAACGCCTTCGTCAGGCTGAGCGCCCCAGTCGGCGAAGGCACCCCCGAGGCAGCCCGACAGCGCATCTTTCGGTTCATCGACGACTTCTACCCCGAGTTTGTGCGCTACGTGAGGCAAATTGAGGGGGGAAAAGGACATTCCTGATGCTGGAAACAATCTTTTTCGGTTCGCTCCTGCTTATCTTTTATATCTATCTCGGGTACCCACTGGCTGCCGCAACCCTAGCTTTCTTCGTGCGGCGTGAGGTGGAAAAGGGCGCGGCGGAGCCTTTGGTCACCGTGGTGATTGCGGCTTACAACGAAGCGCGGGTAATTGGCCAGACCCTAGAGAACAAACTGGCGCTTGACTACCCTGCGGAGAAGCTGGAGATCGTGGTGGTTTCCGATGCCTCGACCGATGACACCGATCTAATTGCCTCCAGTTTCGCCGCCCGGGGGGTCCGTCTCGTGCGTCAGGAACCCCGCGCTGGCAAGACCAGCGCCCTGAATGTCGTGGTCCCCGCCGCCCGGGGTGAGATAGTCGTCTTCTCCGATGCCAATTCGCTCTACGCACCCGATGCCCTGAGACATATAGTTGCAAATTTCGCCGATCCCGGAGTCGGGTATGTCACCGGGCGGATGGTCTACACCAACGAGGATGGGATGCCGACGGCGGAAGGGTGCGGGGCCTATATGCGCTACGAGAACGTTCTGCGCGGCATCGAGGGCAGGCTTGGCTCGGTTGTCGGGGTGGACGGCGGCATCGACGCGGTGCGGGCCTCGCTGTACATGCCTATGAGCCCGGACCTGCTCCCGGACTTCGTGCTCCCCTTGAGGGTTGTGGAGCAGGGGTATCGCGTTGTGTACGAGCCGAAGGCGCTTCTGTGTGAGCAGGCGCTCAAGGAGGACGCTGACGAGTACCGGATGCGGGTGCGCGTTTCGTTGAGGGCGCTTTGGGCTCTGTGGGAGATGAGGAGGCTTTTGAACCCGCTACGCTACCCGCTCTTCTCATGGCAACTCTGGTCCCACAAGGTGCTGCGCTATGTCTGCTTTATCTTCCTGCTGTCGGCTTACCTCGGCAACGCGGCGCTTCTCCTGCGGAGAGATGCCTACCTGGCCCTGTTCGTCCCACAGAGCATTTTGTACCTGGGGGGGCTCGGGGCGGTGCTTTTAAACATAGCGGGGATCAAGTGCCGATACATGGACTTTGCCAAGTATTTTTGCCTCGTGAATGCTGCCTCCGCCCACGCGTTTGCGAAGTTTATCCTCGGGAAGAAACAGGTTCTCTGGTTGCCCCGCAAGGGATGAACATGAAAGTTCTGCATGTAATCGACAGCGGAGGGTTGTACGGCGCGGAAATGATGCTCCTCGCCCTCATGGAGGAACAGGTGAGGACCGGTATCGTGCCGGTTCTCGGTAGCATCGGGGGGCACTCGTCCGGCGAGAAGCCGATCGAGGCGGAAGCGCGCCGGCGGGGGCTGACGGTGCACCCCTTCAGAATGACCCCGGGGCCAAATTTCGCGGGCGCACTGGATATAGTCCGTTACGCCATCAAAAGCGGCTTTGACCTCTTCCACAGCCACGGCTACAAAGGGGACATACTCCTTGGTTTTCTGCCGCGTCTGGTACGCCGACTTCCCATCGTAGTTACGGTGCACGGCTGGACATCGACCGGGGCGGCCGACCGCATGTTCGTTTATGAATGGCTGGACGGAGTGAGCCTAGCCAGGATGGATCGGGTAGTGCTCGTTAACCACGCGATGCTCGAGCATCCGCGCATCGCGGGTCGTCGCGGTTTTACGGTCGATGTCGTCGAGAACGGGGTCGGGGCTTCGTTCGTTCCGGCGCCCGTGGTCGCACCGCAGCTGCTCTCCTTCTGCGCCACCGGGGCTGTCGTCGGCGGGGTGGGGAGGCTGTCACGCGAAAAGGGGTTCGACATCCTGCTACGTGCGGCAGCGAGACTTCTGGCCGACGGGCACGACGTTAAGGTTGTGATCATCGGCGACGGTGGCGGGCGGAAAGAACTCGAGGGGATCGTCGCCCAGTTAGAGCTTGAGAATAGGGTTTTCATGCCAGGGTACCTACCCGACGCGAGGCGCTACCTGCACCTTTTCACCCTCTTCGCCATGCCCTCCCTCACTGAAGGGCTTCCAATGGTTCTTCTGGAGGCGATGCAGGAGGGAGTGCCGGTCGTGGCAAGCGCGGTGGGGGGGATCCCGGAGCTTCTCGCTGATGGCGCCTGTGGTGTCCTGACGCAACCGGGGGACCCTGAGTCGGTGGCGCAGGGTATTGAGCGGGTGCTTGATGAGCCGAAATGGGCAGTGGGGCTGGCGCGTGCGGCACAAACGAGGGTCGCAGAGAGATACTCTGTCGAGGCCATGGCTGCAGGATACCGCAACGTTTACCTCAAGGTCGTGGGTGGGAGCGGCGGAGAAACACCGTGGAGGAATTCGTGGCGGTAAAGGTCCTTTACATGATCGACAGCCTGGCCCACGGCGGGACTGAACGGCAACTCGCGGAGCTTGTGAGGAACCTCGATCGGAGTCGCGTCCTGCCGCACCTGTGCACTCTCAAGGAGTCAACGGAGCCTTTTGACGAGCTTGATGTTCCCAAGCTTTGTCTCGGCTACCAAAGCTTCACTTCGCCGAGACTGTTCTATAACCTCCGCGACCTAGACCGCTTCATCCGCAGGCACGAGATCCAACTCATACAGACTTTCTTTCAGGATCCATTCCTGCTCGCTGCGCTGGTTAGACCGTTTGGCGGGATTCCTCTCATTGGCTCATTCAGAGACCTCGGGTTTTGGCGTTCCGCGTCGGAATCATTCAAGATGCGGATTGCCTATCCGTTCTTCGCGGGGTTCCTCGCCAATTCGCAGGCGGTGAAGGAGCACTTCGTGCAAAAAGACGGGATTGACCCGGAAAAGGTCGAGGTGATTCACAACGGCTTCGACTGCGGGGCGCTGGATGCGTTAAAGCCACGCACCGTCAGCAACTGCCTCACTGTCGGGATCGTAGCAAACTTGAATCGTCAGGTGAAACGGGTCGACGACTTCATAAGGGCTGCGGCCTTGGTTCATGCACGTTGCTCTGGCGTGCACTTCGTCATCGTCGGCGGGGGGGGGCTGCAGCGTGAATTGGCCGGTCTTGCCGCCCATTTGGGTATAGAGGGGTGCGTCGAGTTCACCGGCAGGGTCTCAGCCCCCCTTGATTACGTGCAACAGTTCACAGTTGGTGCCATCACCTCGGAAAGTGAAGGTTTTTGCAACGCACTCATAGAGTACATGGCCTGTGGAGTTCCGGTAGTGGCGACCGACGTCGGTGGCAATCGCGAGATAGTCACCGAGGGGGTGAATGGTTTCCTGGTGCCCGCAGGCGACCCTGTGCCCCTCGCTGACGCTTTGATGCGCCTTCTTGAGGATGAGGGACTGCGCTTGAGGATCTCGGAGAGTAATCGGCACAAGGTGGCTGCTGAGTTTTCCCTGAAGGTTATGCTGCAGCGTCAGGCTGGGTATTACGAGAGGATGGTCGGAGCATGAGAGGGACCTCCTTGCTGCGTTACCGGATTTACGATCTGGATACGATGGGGCTTGAACCGCTTTGTCGCCTCTATGGGAAGGTGTACGGTGATGCTCAGCCTCTGCGCACCCGGCTTAAGTGGGAACTGCAGGAGCGTCCCGATAAGGCCGATGTGGCGGTGTACACCGTATGGGCAGGCGACGAACTGGTGGGGATGACTGTGCGCCTTCCTTGTCCGCTGGTGATTGGGGGAGAGACGGTCCGGGCCTGCTTCGCCGTTGATACGATGGTTGCCCCGGAGTATCAGGGTAGAGGGGTAGTGCGGGAGTTGTATGCCATGGCCTCCTGCTGCGCCGCAGTGCAACTCTCGAAGGGGACCGCGCCGGGGATGTACCAGGCGCTCCTGAAAATGGGATACCGCAAAGTGGTCCCTGACAATTACCAAGTATGTCTGCTGGCCCCTTTGAAGTGGCTTGCGGGCAAGGTTCACCCACCCCTTTATCGCAATACCACCCATGCTCGCCCGGAGGGGGGATTTGGTGAATTCGAAGTGTTGGCGCGCTTCGATGCCGGTCAGGAGGCACTGGTGTCCGACTGTCTCGCCGTTGACTTCGGTGGAGTGGTAAAGAGCCTCGAGAGCCTGAATTGGCGCTACGTCGACATCCCACACCGCATCTATCACCGGTTCGTCCGGAAGGTGCGCGGGAGAAGCGTTTCGATGTTGGTGCTCCGCCTTGCAGGCATGACAGCTTATCTGGTCGACCTGCGCTGGACCCCGCAGTGTCCGGATGAACCGGCGGCCTCCATCGGATTCGCCAGGCGCTTCTCGCGCAGGATGGGCGCGATCAAGCTGGTGTCCTGGGGGACGCTGGGGGTGTTCAGGGCGGCTCTGGAACGACAGTTTTTCTTCAACGTAAGTGATACACCGCGCTTTTCCTACTACCCGGTTGACGAACGTTTTCAGTGCGTCGATTGGTCAAAGATCCACCTCGTTCATGGCGACGGTGACACGGAGTACTTGTGAAACTAGAGCGAACCACCTACCTAAAATACGATCTATACAGATACTTTTACCCTGACGACGCGGCCGGCCAGATCAGTCTGCTCGAGAAGGTGAAACTCGTCCTGCTCACCCAGGGGATCTGGGCGCTCGTCGTGTACAGGTCCGGCTCTTGGTGCGTTAGGAATAGGGAGCGGCTAGGTCTCTTCGCCCGCGTACTTTTGCCGGTGTTGACCGTCTTCCAGAAGATCGTGGAGATCGCCACCGGCATCGACATCCCGTTTACCGCGCGCATCGGGCGTGGCCTCTACATAGGGCACTTTGGCCAGATCATTCTCTCCACCCGTACGATCATGGGGGAATGCTGCAACCTCTCGCAGGGGGTCACCATCGGGCAGGCGGGAAGGGGGGCGCAGCAGTTCGTCCCTGTAATCGGCGACCGAGTCTACATAGGACCCGGGGCGAAGATCTTCGGGAAGGTGTCCATTGGCAGCGACGTAGCAATCGGTGCCAACGCTGTCGTAACCAAGGACCTTCCTGACAACGCCGTCGCCGTAGGTATCCCTGCCAAGGTTATCAACCTCGGGTCCAGCCGGGATTTCATCAACTACCATCGGGAGAGGATGAACGGGTGAAGCGCTATGAAAAGCCAACTGAAACATCTGATAACCAGAAGCCATCTCGCCCTGAGAAGCCTGGACACCGTCATCGGTAGTCCCACCAAGGTACTGGTCTACCATCGCTTTGCCCCTCCCGGGCGACCCATCGCCCACCGCGTCTCTGCCGAAACTTTCGCGTGGCAACTTGATATTATAAAAAGGGACTTCGACGTCATAAATTTTGGCCAGTGCATAGCGTATTTTGAGGCAAATGGGGAATGGCCCAGAGGATGTGTGGTGCTGACCATCGATGATGGGTACCATGACGTTTACCAGTTTGCTTGGCCCGAGTTGGTCAAGAGGGACCTGACTGCGACTTTCTTTGTGACTACAGCTTTTGTTGACGGGACCTTGTGGCTATGGCCCGACCGTCTGGAGTTTGCCTTGAGCCGCTCGAGACTGGACCGCTGCACGATCTCCATGGACGGGTGCCCGTCTATCATCACTATTCGTACCGCATTCGAGCGTGCCAAGGCATGGAAGCTCTTCAGCGATCACTGCATCACCCTAAAGAATCAGCTTCGCCTGTCATTTCTGGACGAGGTGGAGGCTGCTTTGGAGGTTGAGGTCCCCTCAATACCACCTCCCGAGTATGCAGCCCTCTCTTGGGATCAACTTGCGGAGATGCAGAGGACAGGCATAGAGATAGGGGGACACACGGTCACCCATCCGATTCTCTCCAAGGTAAGGCCGGACCAACTTGACAGCGAGGTCAAGCTGGGAAGGGAGCTTCTGGCTGATAGGCTTGGGGCGGCAATTGAGTCCTTTTGCTATACCAACAGCGGGCCTGGAGACATTAACAACGACGTCATAGCGGCTGTAATCCGTGCGGGATATCGGGGAGCAGTCTTTGGGACGGATCTTGGCACTTGGGACCGCTACCAAGTGCCGCGCATGGGGGTCACCGACGACCGGACGGATTTCCTTTGGAAACTTTACGGTCTCGAGTCGATGACACACAGGATCAGATCTGGAAAACAGCATGGAAGGTAAGCCTCTGATCAGCGTGGTCATACCGACCTTCAACCGCCGTTGCACGGTTGAAAGAGCAATCATAAGCGCCCTTGGGCAAAGCTACCCAAGCATCGAAGTGGTCGTCGTTGACGATGGTTCGTTAGATGGGACTGAAGAGGTTCTTAGCCGTTTCAAGTCAGATGCGAGGTTCAAGTACCTATACCAGCAAAACAGGGGGCAAAGCGCAGCGCGGAACAAGGGTATCGCCGCTTCTGCCGGTGAACTGATCGCTTTTCTGGACTCTGACAATTACTGGGATGTGGACAAGCTAGCTTCACAGCTTGAGTATTGGGATCTCAACCGGGGTTACGACATACTGTACAGCGAGGTCACTCATCTCTACGACAATGGTGAGACTTCGCCTGGCGACAGCCGAAAGCGCCACAGCGGGATGATTCTCAAAAAGCTCCTGCTGTCCAATTTCATAACCAACAACACGGTGCTGGTGCCAAGGCGGTGTTTTGACGAACTCGGCGCCTTTGATGAGTCACTGCGAATTGCCGAAGACTACGACCTGTGGCTTAGATTCTCTACCCGGTACACCTTTTTATACCATCCCGAAAAGGTTGCTTACTACAGCAGCTTTGGAGTGCGTCTGTCGGCCGATGAAGAATTAAACATCGAGGTCAACCTGCAGATCCTCAGCCGCTTCCTCGAGCGGCACGCCGACATCGTACCGCCAAGACTTCACAAGAGGGCACTGGGCAGGCTTCTGACCAGGCAGACGGAATCCAGGTGGAATCGAGGGAGCCGCCCCCCGCTTCGCCAGATCCTCCGTGCTCTGGCGTTCAGTCCGGAGAACCCGAGTGCTTGGCGGCACCTTCTCAAATTCATGCTCAGATGATCGGCTGAAATGGTTATGGCAACTGAGGTGTTGTACCGATGATAAGAAAACTGATCGTTGATTCACTCTCAAGCGGCATGGTGCCGGTGCTTAAGACATGCATCACCTTTATCATGGCGCCACTCATCGTCCATGCATTGGGAAACTACGACTATGGAATCTCCGAGATAGTCATGTCAGTTGTAGGATACATGGGGATTCTTGACCTCGGCCTGATGCCGGCGATCGTGCGCTTTGTCGCCAGGTCCCGTGCCCTTGATGATCTGACGCAGTTGCATCGAATTTACAGCACTTCACTCGCCTTTCTTGTCCCTGTGGGCTTGGTGCTTTCAATAGGCCTGTTCGCCGCTTCTTACGCAGCCGCAGACATCTTTCCAAATGCGGCGGCTGGCTCCGCTCATAAATACTCGCTATTTTTGCTTGTTGTAGGAGTGCAGGTTTTTTTCACCTTCACTGGCGCCATTTTTGATTGCTACCTTGAAGGTCTGCAGTGTTACACCGTCAGAAATTACACCACCATGATCTTTTCCATAGCGGGGGCTGTAGTCATGTATCACCTGCTTTTGAGCGGAGGAGGCTTGTTGAGCGTGGCAGCTGTTAACGGGGTAGGGTATTCTACAAAGAATCTGTTTTACGGATTCCTGTTACTGCAGAAAAAACGTGGTGGTTTCAAGTTTCGCAAGGAGGATGTGTCGTGTCAGACCTTCAAGGAACTTTTTTCTTTCGGTATTAAAAGCTTTGTCTACTCTATTTCCTTGCGGATTTCATCCCTCACCGATTCGCTGGTAATAGGCAACGCGCTCGGGGCTGTGGTCGTTCCATTCTACGTGATCCCTGTAAGTTTCATTGGACATGCGCGTAACCTCATCTGGTCGATGACCAGAAACTTCATGCCAGCTTTTACAGAGTTGCACGCTGTAGCGGATTTACAAAAAATAAGGTCGCTGCTCTTTGACTGCTCACGCTATGCACTTGGGGTGATCGTTCCCGCCGTATGGGGTATCTGCGTTCTGGGGCCTTCCTTCCTTGCGCACTGGATGGGCAAGGAATACGCGGAAAAGGGCGAAAGAGTGCTTTATCTGATCGCGGCCTCTTATCTGCTACAGTGGCTAAACCCGTTTTCAAACCGATTCCTGACCGGTGTCGGGAAACATGGGATTATGGCCCGTTTGAGTCTGGCCGGTTCGCTGATTAATCTCTCTTTGAGTGTCGTACTGGTGAGGTTTTGGGGCATAGAAGGAGTCGCGCTTGGTACGTTACTTCCCGCAGTTTTTTTTGAACCTTACCTGTTGCACAAGATGTGCAAAGAACTGAACTGCGGAGTAGTTGAATATGCCAAAAACGTCTTTGTGCCGCTTTTGATACCTACAGCTGTTTTTGTCGCTGTATTGAAGTTGATGGTCGTTTACTATCGAGTAGAATCTTTAATAGACATCGCTGTACTTGCAGTTTCATCGATCGCGATCTACCTCCCGGTGTTCGCGGGTGTCGCTATGAAAGCCGACGAAAGATCGAAGATCTATCAGATCATTAGAAAGAAGAGATCTTACGCATCTTAAGACATTGACTCTTTGGAGACCCAACACCGATGCCGATAGCACTGCTGACCATATTCATAATCGCCTACTTTATACATGTGACCGCGCGAATACCGGTCCTGGGCGCGATGCGGATGGACATGCTGCTTGGAGGAGCCACGCTCGTTGCAACCTTTTTGCTGGGGACGCGAGACAAACTCAGGCTCAGTGTCCCCACATCAAGGAAGCTACTTTTGTTTCTTGCATACGTTGTTTTGAGCCTCCCCTTGGTTACCTGGCCTGGATCGGTCATTAGGTTCAATATGGTTACCTGGGTGAAGGCGGCCTTTTTCTTTCTGCTCGTGGTTGGTGCGGTACGGACGGAAGGCCAGCTCAAGTGGATCATGACGGTTTTTCTCGGGAGCCAGACTTTCAGGGTTCTGGAGCCACTTTATCTGCACGTAAAGGAGGGGTACTGGGGCGACATCGCTTACTCACATGTCGAAGGGGCGATGGTCGGCCTTAACAGGCTCAGCGGAGCACCGCATGACATTGTGAACGCCAATCAGTACGCATGGGTCATTGTGAGCACTCTCCCTTTTTTATTTTTTCTATGCTGGAGGGGTGGGAAAGCAGGCAAGTTGTTTTTCATGGCAAGCATGCCGGCGTTTTTGTACGCACTGTGGTTGACTGGATCCCGAAGCGGCGCACTGTCTCTTTGCGTTGTTGCGATCGCCATAGCGATGACGGGTCCCCATAGAATTCGACGCACAATTTACCTTTGTGTGCTGTGCTTGCCTGTGATCTTGTACCTTTTCCCTAAAGCGGATATAGGATTGCAAAATCGATATTTGTCCCTCGTTGATGTCAACGTCGTCGGAGGTGATACTAGACAAGGACGCCTGAATGCTCTGGCAAGGCAGTTGGGCTCGATCTCGCAAAATCCTCTGTTCGGTAACGGCTTGGGAACGTCCAAAGAGACGAACGTGAATGTGCTGGGAGAAGCAAAGACAACCCATAATCTTTACATCGAAGTGATCCAGGAGACTGGCATCTTTGGATTCTTGCTGTTCGCCATGTATATGATAACCCTGTTCAAAGGGGTGCTGCTGGCCGAACGGTCACTGCGGGAAAAGGGATATCGGGATGAGGATTGGCTGTGCCGGCTCATACTTGCCACCAGGGTCTGGATCATCATGGATATTGTGTATAGTCTCTCATGTTTCGGGGTGAGCAGTTGGGAATGGTATTTCTTCGGCGCTGTTGCAACGGTATGCGCCGCCTTGGTCGCAGAGAGACGCGACGCCGGCGCTCCCGCGGTTGGCGATAAAACCGAAGAAGTGAAGGTCCCCGCGTGGGGCACATCGTGAGGCCTTAAATGCGTTGCGACTCTGGGTACCCAAAGGTCAGCGTCATCATTCCGTGCTATAACCGGCGCAACTTCATCGCCGAGACGGTTGAAAGCGTTTTGAGACAGACTTGGCCGAATATCGAACTTATAGTTGTGGATGACGGCTCTACTGACGGGTCGCGGGAGATCTTGGAGTCGTTTGGTTCAAAACTCCAGCTGATGGAACATCCGGGCCGGGCGAACCGTGGTCAGTCTGCTGCGATAAACCTCGGTATCGAGGCCTGTACTGGAGAATACGTGGCTATACTGGACAGTGACGATCTGTTTGTTACTCAAAAGATAGAAAAACAAGTCACATTCCTAATCGATCATCCAGAAATAGGCTTAGTCTACGCCAACGGCAACTCAATTGACGTCAGAGGGAACGTGCTCTACAAATTTTACGATGAAGATCATTCAGAGCCTTCGATTTCCGCGAGGATCTTGCTCGACTGTTACTTTCTGATACCAAACAACTCCTTGATCCGCAAATCAGTTTTCGCTTCTAGCGGTCTTTTTGACGAAGATCTTCGTGCTGCACAGGATCATGATATGGCGATCAGGATTTCAGAAGTTGCTAGGATAGCCTATATCCCGGACTGCCTGTTCTATTACAGAAGGCATAAAGATAGTATCAGCTTCAGGAACGTCAAAACCCGCTGGCAAAACGGCTACAGGATTCTGTGGAAGGCGTGTCGTCGTCACAGATATCCTTTAAAGATAATCTTAGGTAGGCTCGCTGTGTTGAATTTTCGAATGGCTCAATGTTGTCTGGAGGAAAAGCAGTATGTTAAGGCCACGGTGTATCTCTTGGCTGCCGGTCTGACAGACCCACTGAGATCCATCAGAGTACTTCTAGGTATAGAATCAGTTTCCAGCCATCATTGAGCAGAAGCGTAATGGGACTACACGGACAGGCGTTTTACGCAAGAGATTACAGCAAAGGAACTTTTTTTATGTGTGGAATAGCCGGGCTCGTTTATTCGCAACCTGACCAGAGGGTTGACTCAGCAATCATTGCAAGGATGTGCAGCGCCATCCACCACCGCGGTCCGGATGAATGGGGGATGTGGATCGACGGAGCCGTGGGAATGGGAATGAAAAGGTTGCGGATCATAGATCTTGTTGCCGGTCATCAGCCCATGAGCAACGAGGACAACAGTCTTCACATAGTTTTCAACGGGGAGATATACAACTATAAGGAGTTGAGGGAAGATTTGGAGAAGAAAGGGCACGTATTTCTTTCCGACTCTGACACCGAATCCATACTGCATCTTTATGAAGAGTTTGGCAGTAGATGTGTTGCCTTCCTGCGCGGCATGTTTGCCTTCGCTATTTGGAATTCGAGCACGAAGTCACTCTTCATAGCAAGAGACCGTTTCGGGAAAAAGCCGATGCACTATCTGCTGGATTCAGAAATGCTCGTTTTCGGATCAGAGATAAAATCCATCCTTTGCCATCCGTCATATAACAGAAAGGTGAACAGATCCCAGATTGTCAATTACTTGGCCTATGGAAACTCATGCGATCCATTTACCATGTTTGAGGGTATAAAAAAGCTCCCGCCGGGGCACACCTTGACCTGGTGCGGCGGAAGGGCGAGCATAGAGAGATATTGGGACATTTCTTTCGTCCCCAACGAGAACCTTACAGAAGCGGAGTGTCTGGCGGAGACTGAGAGACTCTTAGCGGAGTCCGTCGCTATGCGGCTGGCAAGCGACGTTCCTTTGGGAGCATTTCTTAGCGGTGGGATAGATTCCAGTTTGGTCGTCGCGTACATGGCACGATACATGACGACCAAGGTGAAAACGTTCACGATAGGCTTTGAAGACGCTGCATACGATGAACTTGCCTATGCCCGCATCGTCGCAAAACGGTTCGGCACTGATCATCACGAGCTGATAGTGACCCCTGACGCAGAGGAAGTCATACCACGTCTCGTGGAGATGTTTGATGAGCCCTTCGCCGACTCGTCAGCGATACCTACCTACTATCTTTCCAAACTCGCGCGTAGCGAGGTCACCGTGGCCCTCTCCGGGGACGGTGGAGACGAAGTTTTTGGTGGGTACGGCCGTTATAGGGATTCCAGTTTGTGCAGGATGGCGGACCATGTCCCGATAGCACTGCGTAGGCCACTCTTTCGAGTTGCGGCAGAGTTGCTTCCTTACGGGTTCAAAGGGTTAAACACCCTGCGTGCCCTCTGCGTCGATTCCGATGAACGGTACATACTGAAAATGTCAAAAAACATCTCCGGTGATCATCGCCACGTGTTCAGCGAAGGTTTTCTCCGAGACGTCGGTTTTTCCGATCCTTCGTCCGCCTTGGAACAGTATCTGTCGTCAGTGGGGCATTATGATGATATTACCAGACGTCAGTACCTCGATATGAAAACATATCTTCCCTTCGACATTCTGACCAAGGTCGACCGCGCTAGCATGCTGGTCTCGCTCGAGGTGAGATCGCCGCTTCTGGATCACAAACTTGTAGAGTTCGCCGCCACCATACCTTCTTCTATAAGGGTGAAAGATGGAGAATTGAAGCATGTACTAAAACAACTTGCCCGAAAGCATTTTTCTGCAGATTTCGTAGATCGATCCAAGATGGGATTCGCTATTCCTGTAGGTAAATGGATGAATACAGTTTGGAAGGATATTTGTCACGAACTGGTCCTCGGGCAACGAGCACTCGAACGTGACAACTTTAAAATTTCGTTCTTGGAAAGACTAATGAGCGAACATCATCTGGGGAGGCGTGACCACAGCTATCTACTCTGGACGTTGATGGTGCTGGAGATGTGGTACCGAAGATACATCGATGGGAAATAGAAAAGAAGGCAAATTCAAAATACTCCTAGTCGTCAGGTGGCCTGTCGGCGGCATCAGGACTTTCATTAATTATGTATACAAGACATTTGATCACGCCCTCTTCGAGGTTTCGATCCTCTGCCCGGGTCTCCCTGAAGTCGATCTTTTTTCTGAGACCCTCAAAGCCCAGGGGGTGAGACTTATCAAACTCTCTCCGTCACCCTCATTCGTCGAATTCAGTGTAGCAGTCGTGAAAGCGATATCTTTTGGTAACTACGATGTGATCCATTCGCACGGGTTCACTTCCGGTTTTCTAGCTGCCTTGCCGGCTTTTGTATTCAGACGTCCCCACCTGCTGACGTCGCATGATGTTCTGAACAAGGCACAATTCAGCGGCATGTTGGGCCGCCTTAACCGGCTGTCTCTCCGGCTGTTCCTGTCGATGATAGGGACGATCCATTCAGTTAGTCAGGACGCTCAAGACAACTTTCTTGAGTATTTCCCACAACTGAAGGACCGATGTTTGGTGATCAGAAATGGTATCGATGTTGATGCTTTTTCTCATGCTCGGCCTACGGACCTGCACCGTCAGTTGCAACTGGACAAGGACTACTTTCTAGTTGGATTTTTAGGGAGATTCATGAAACAAAAAGGGTTTGCTTGCCTGGCTGATGCCATTGACATCTTGCGGGCTAGAAAACTGGAAAAGACACCAGTTGTGGTAGCATTCGGGGAGGGAGGGTTCATTCGTGAGGAACAGGCTGCACTCAAGGCTAGGGGGTTGAGCGATCATTTCAGGTTCATGCCATTTACTACAGATGTGGCTGGTGTGATAACGGGACTGGATCTTATAGCTATGCCCTCACTCTGGGAGGCATGTCCGCTACTCGCCATGGAAACGCTGGCATGCGGGACTCCTCTTGTTGCCTCCAATTGCATTGGTTTGAAAGAAGTAGTGGTAGATACTCCCGCATATATAGTTGAGGCCGGCGATGCAAAAGCACTGGCTGACGGGATCGAATACTTTATCCACACTGATAGGACCGACCAGTTCAGAAAGTTTAAAAGAGAAGCGAGAGGACGTTTCGATGTTGGGAAACAGGCTGCCCGAATACAGGAGCTTCTTGTCAGTATGGCTGATTCAAGGGCTGGTGGGAGTGGCTGATCTTTATGCGACCTTTGTTGGAAAAGATATATTTTCTCTCGCCTGTGCCGGTGCAGAACTTGCTGGTTTCTGCTTATGGGCTGAAACTCTGCCGCGAGCGCTACAATAGGAGGGCCTCGTCTTTTCTTGAGGCGCTTAAACAAAGTGAACGATACAGCGCTGATGAAATGTTACGGCTTCAGTCGGAAAGATTTGTAGCCATTGCCCGTCATGCCATTGTGACGGTCCCTCATTTCCGTGATTGGGCTGCGGCTGAAGGTGTTTCAGCATATGACATCAAGTCGCTTGGCGATCTTGAACTCTTCCCGATCCTGGAAAAGGATCAGGTGCGGGAATGCCCGGCCCGGTTCATCTCGGACAGTTTCAGGAAGGGCAAACTAATTTTGCTCAACACAAGTGGGACCTCCGGGAAACCGCTAGATGTCTATTGCGATGCGGATGCAAGAACATATCACTACGCCTTTTTCTCCAGGCTTCGGGGGTGGTTCGGAATAAGTGCCAAAAGTAGAAGGGCCACCTTTTTCGGGAGGATTATCCAAAGCGCAGGAAATGAAAGGCCACCTTTTTGGCGGCACGACCTGTTTCAAAGAAACATCTTGATGTCTTCGTACCATCTAGCTCCTAAAAACCTGAAATATTATTACGATGAATTAGTGAAGTACGCTCCTGATGAAATTATAGGCTACCCATCCAGCCTTTTTCAGATCGCTAAATTCATAATTACTGAAGCCATGCCGCCTTTGAAGCCTCGCGTTGTCTTCACCACGGCTGAAACTCTTCTGTCGCACGAGAGGGAAATTTTGGAGCAGGCGTTTCTCTGCCCAGTGGTCGATCAGTACGGGTGCACTGAGATGGCGTTCTTTGCTTCCCAATGCGAGTGCGGGACGATGCATTTTCATCCTGAGCATGGGCTTGTAGAAGCCGTAAACGATGGTGGTTTCACCACTGGCGATAACGGTGCTCTCGTAGCTACCGGATTTGTCAACCCGGTTATGCCGCTGATCCGGTATCGCGTTGGTGACGTGGTGTCTCTCGACAATCTCGCTTGTGACTGCGGTAGAGCTTTTCCTGTGTTGCGGAGTGTCTGTGGCCGACTGGACGACGTGCTGGTCAGACCGGACGGTACTCCCATAGGGAGACTTGATCCCATTTTTAAAGGGCAGGCTGGTGTTTACGAGACTCAGATCATACAACCCGCCAAAGACTTGCTCGTCTTCAAGATTGTGCGGGATGGGAAGTTCACCCGTGACCTCTCCACACAATTACTTTACGAGGTTGAAAAGCGAGTTGGTGCTGACATGAAAATAAGATTCGATTTTGTCAAAGCCATACCCAAAGACCGCAACGGGAAATTCAAGGCGGTCGTGAAGCAATTTTAGAGGCAGCTGCCGGAGATCGTATGCATGTCATGCACGTTGTTCATTGGTCGCAAAGCGGCATAGGGATATCCGTCGTTAATCTGGTGCGCGAATTGGTTCAAACCGGTGTTGGGGTCACCGTTGTGTTGTTTGTCCCCGACGATCATACGGTGGCCAATCTACGCAAGATTGGTTGCGAGGTCGTGCTTCCTGCAGACGAAAAAAAAGCTCCATACAGCATGATACCCATGATTAGATCAATGGGTATCGTGCCTGATGTCGTCCACACGCACTCCATAATGCCCGTTTTGATATCATGGCTTACGTTCAGAGGACGAACCAAATACGTTCACACCATCCACAGCGACTACCCCTATTTGAGTTCTTTACGTCCTGTTGATGTTTGCAAAAAAATGCTGCACTCGTTTTTGCTACGAATTTCCTCATCGGTCACGGTCGGCGTTTCACAACGTGTCGTGACGGTGGCAAGGAGAGCGCTTGACTGCGAGCCGGTCCTTGTTTACAACGGCGTCGTCGGCATAGAGACTGAACCCGTTCATGACGAGACAGAAAAAAAAGATGGCTTTGTGGTTACGTTTGTTGGCCGCCTGGACCGTTACAAGGGAGTCGACAAACTGATTAGAGCACTCGCTCTTGTCGTCACAGACATTCCCGAGGTTGTTTTGAACGTGATAGGGGATGGGAGTGAGCGTGAGCGGTTAATCCGTCTGGCGAAGGAACTTGGGATAGAACAGCGAGTGAATTTCAGAGGATGGCAGCACAACGTTTTCCCCACCCTGTTGAAAAGTGATCTCTTCGTCTGTCTCTCAAGCTTTGAAGGATTCTGTTTGTCCTTGGTTGAGGCGATGTTGTGCAAGGTTCCGGTACTGACGACGAAAGTTGGCATATCTCTCGAAATCATCAAGAACGGGGAAAATGGTTTCTTTGTGGAAAGCAGCGACCCGCCGGTTGTAGCCTTAATGGTCAAGCAGATAGTATTGCACAGAGATCAGGCCGCAGAAGTCGGCGCGGAAGGCTATCGCTGCGTGAAGGAAAAGTTTGGCATAGAAACGTGCGCTAGGTCATATCGAAGGATTTATGAGAGGGTAATGGGCTGATTTATGGCGGCTAAAATATGGATTAGTTGGGAAAAACATCGTAGGACGCGTGAACTTTCCACATGTTTTGGTGCTGAACTTTTTGAATTTGTGGACAAGAAACATGGTGTCATCCGCTATCTGCGTTGCATTTTCAGGACGGTTGCCGTCATCAGCTCCGCTGGCCCGAAGGTGCTTTTTGTTCAAAATCCTTCGATCGTCCTGACGTTCTTGGTCGTGTTACTGAAACCATTGTTCGGCTTTTTTCTCGTTGTCGACCGTCATTCCAATCTTAAGTTAGATAAGAGAAATTCGATGAGCCCGAAGTGGCTGCTATTTCACAAAATCTCTGATTTTACCTTGCGAGCGGCGGATCTTACTATCGTCACCAATACCTTTCTCGTAGACTACATCGAAAAAACAGGTGGACGCGGTTTTGTACTGCAGGACAAATTGCCTCTATTTAGGGGTTTCAATATGTCCTCAAACGAGCGCGTTGTCGTGTTTATCTGCAGCTACGGTCTGGACGAAAGTTTCGTGGAATTCCTAGAGGCCGCATCTGACTTCACAGACGTATCGTTTTATGTAACGGGCTCGTATATGAACGCTGTGCAGAAAGGACGCTTGAAACTGGACAAGGTTCCTAACAACGTGACTTTGACAGGGTATTTGGGGGATGATCAATATATCGCACTTTTGAGGTCCGCCGCAGTCGTAGCAGTCATAACCACACAAGAATTTACCTTGAACTGCGGAGCTTATGAGGCTGTCTCACTTGGCAAACCGATGATCCTTGGCGACACTGACACCATTCATTCCTATTTCTACAAAGGCGCTGTATATGTCGACGGAACAGTGGAGGATTACCGGCGCGGGATAAAAGATGCCCTCTCCAACATAGATAGACTGCGGGAAGAGGTGACCGCTTTAAAGAACGAACTGCAGACAGCATGGAGTATACGATTCAATGAACTCAACGAGATCATTGAATCGCATCTTCCCCGTAATCCGTAATTAATGCAAGGCGCTTTATTTTACCGTGCCTTTAAGGTTTTTGGGCGGTGTGGGCCCTAGCTGCATTTTGTAGCCCGAACTGTTGACTGTACCATCTTCACTGACAACGTAGAGGTAAACGCTTTGGCCAGGAGTAAAGTTGCCGGAGGTCAACGTTGAGGTTATGGTGCCTTCTGACCAGGTCGATGCAGGCTGCATCTCGCAGTGGGCACGCGCTGACCATGTCGATGAGTCGCACACCTCAACCCTCGCGAAACTGTTGTCCAGATAAATGCTATCCAGATACCATTTGGTGGTGCTGGCAGGCCATACTTGGTCAAACTTTTTCTGCCAATGAACGGTGTCTATGTCAGGAGTCGATGCCGACATTACATCGGAAATGCATATATACGCTTTCCCGTTGTAATCTGCCTTTGAGCCGGCATAGTACTGGCGCGTACTGCTCCACGCATTCGAGGACCTTTTCTGCGCCCAGATCCAGAATGTGATCGCATCGAGGTAATCATGGTTTGCGCTTTTCGCCCAGTGTGCTTGGTCCAAATCTGGTGAAGTTGTCGATGTGAGTCCTGTCATACATGTGTAGCGAGTTCCGTTGTACCAAACAGCCTTGCCTACAGTGTAGGAGGTTCCGGATAACCAGGTCGGTGCCGTGCCTACCATAATTTTCCCCGTCTGGCTTCTGGTCCCATAGTTGTTGTAACCTGGCCCGGCTATCCTGATTGTCATCGAGCCGTTGGCGGTGTCAACGGTTCCCTGATTGATCTCCATTTCGACATTATGCCAACCTTCTGCCTCTACTATAGGGCGTGAACTCAGATCTGAATTATTTGCGGTCAACTGGGCGGCATCCGATGATATCACAGCGTTAGTGTACATGCTGGTTCGTAGTTGGTTGTAATTCGGCCTTACGTCTTCCCAAAAGCTGGCCTGGATGTATGGGAACGAGCTGAAATTACTCGAAAAGATATTGTTGCTTATGTGCATGAACTTACTTTGGGTGTCGATCAGATTATTTAAAGGGTTTTTGCTGTGGTCTGTGTAGACCCAGAGATTCAAGTAAATCTTCTTGGTTTTTACAAAACCTATGGCGTTCCTATAGAAGATTTTTGATATGGCATTGGTAGGGCTTGTTGGGTTGGGAGCCTGACTCATGTCTACCACAGCCTGTCCAGTGCTTCTCACTTTGGATTTGTCGTATGTTATTATCGGCTGCTCCGCTGTATTAGGCGAGACGGACCACCATCCTGAAGACGCTTCGTATGGCGTTGAGCCTTCTGATGCTCCATTCCACGTCTCCCACCTAAGTGGCGCTGCGGTGGGCTTGACGCCGAACGAACTGCCAACAATGGTTAGCTGGTTCTCTGTCCTTGTTACTGACGATACTACTGGTGTTGCAAAAACATTGGTTGCAAGAGGATACAGCCAGATTGCGTTTATTGCTATGAGCACCTTAAATGTGTCTTTGAACATATTCACCTCCAATGTCTTGCCGGGGGGCTTCGCCAATTGAGTAACCCAAAATTACAATTGCGAGATCTTACTTCTTTTTACCTGGAGTCGTCTTCACGGTCGCGTTACTGATTGTCACGGTTACGTTTGATGTTTGACCTATATTGCCTGCCTTGTCGTATGCCTTGGCAGTCAAGGTGTAGGTGCCGTTGATGACGGTATTTGTATCCCAATTGTACGTGTACGGTGCAGCGGTAGATGTTGAAAGAAGTGATCCACTCTTATAAAACTCCACTTTCGTTACGCCGACATTGTCTGCAGCGCTGACCGTTATGGCTACGGTACCGCTTAAAGTAGAATTGTTGCCCGGAGCGGTTATAGTCACTGTTGGTGCGGTTGTATCGACCGTAGCGTTGGAAACATTAATGGCGGTGCTTTGTGACAGCCCTACGTTTCCTGCCGAGTCATATGCCTTCGCGGTGATGGTGTAGGTGCCGTTGGCAACCAGAGTGGTGTTCCAACTGAAGCTGTAGGGCGCGGTGCTGCTCGTGCCGATGAGGGTGTTGTTCTGGTAGAACTCGACTTTGTTCACTCCGACATTGTCCGACGCGTTTGCCGTAAGGGAGACGGTGCCGCTTACCGTGGAGCCGCCCGAGGGTGAAGTGAGGGCGACAGTGGGGGCGGTGACGTCGTTGGCCACGTTGACCGTGACGACCTGCGACTGCCCCACGTTCCCCGCAGCGTCGTACGCCTTCGCGGTCACGTTGTAGACGCCGTTCGCTACCCCCTTGGTGTTCCAGCTGTAGGCGTACGGGGCCATGTTGGTTGCTCCCAACAGCGAGTTGTTGAGATAGAACTCGACCCTGCTCACCCCCACGTTGTCGGTGGCGTTTGCGGCTATGCTCACCGTACCGCTCACGGTGAGGTTGTTGCCGGGCGATGTGAGCGAGACGGCGGGGGCCTGCAGGTCGTTCGCCACCGTGACCGTTACGGTCTGCGACTGCCCCACGTTGCCCGCGGCATCGTAGGCCTTCGTGCTCAAGGTATAGGTGCCGGGGGTGAGCGCGGTGGTGTCCCAGGAGAACAGGTAGGGGGTGCCGGTGTCGGTCGCCTTCAGTACGCCGTTCACGTAGAACTCTACCTTGGTCACCCCCACGTTGTCGGTGGCGTCCGCGGTTACCGATACCACGCCGGCGACCGTTGATGCATTGGCCGGGTAGGAGACGGAGGTGACGGGAGCCTGCATCTCTGGCACATTCACGACGTTGGAATAAGCGCTCTCGGCGCCTGCGGCGTCGTAAGCCGTAACGGCGAAACTGTATGAGTGGGAGGGGTCGAGGTTGTTAACGGTTGCCGTGGTCACGTTCTGCACGTCCAGCGGAGCCCCCTGAAACGGGACCGTCGTGGAATCTGCCTGGTAATAGACCTTGTAACCTGCCACGCTGGCGTCGGTGGAGGGGTCCCACTGCAGCGACACGGTGGAGGCTGAGGCCGTGGCGGTCAGCGCCCCCATGGAGAGGATGGCTGCGAGCACGGAGTTAACGCAAAGTTTTTGCAGCCTTACCGCATGGTTGACCTGTTGTTTTCGGGCGAGGCCTTCGGCGACGAGTACTTCACCGAGTTTCCTGCCGGTCTGCTTCTGTCTGGTCAGTGCCCGTTCCAGTTGCTCCCTGGTGATTTGCCCGGTTGCAACCAGTAACTCGCCCAAACGTAGCGGGTTACCGGCAGGGCTTTCCTGGTTGTGCTGCAGGTCCAAAAGCCCCTTCAACTGCATCTGCGTAAGCATGCCGAGGCGGATGAACACCTCGCCCAGTCGGTCTCCGCTACGCTGCTGTTCCGCTATCGCTTGGTCGAGTTGCCTGGAGGTGATCTTCCCGGACTGGACCAGCAGGGCGCCCAGAAGCTGTCTTTGGCCGGCGGCAAGCTGCGCTGCATCCTCGATGCTGGTCAAGTGGTCCTGGATCAGAAGCGGAGCGTTTATATCGCTCGGGCGCAGAACGCCCATACGGACCAGGACCGCACCAAGAAGTTCGTGAGTCTGTTTTTGCTCTTCGAGTGCCCGGTTGAGGGTGCGCTTCGAGAGAAATTTGCCGTCCACCAGGATCTGCCCGAGGGCACGTCTGAAAAAGCTACGCATGATCAGCTCCTTTCCGCAGGGCGTATGCAAACCCGGCAGTGGCTGTAGTCGACACTGGGACAGGATCAACTGGACAGTTAGGAAGGGCGTCAATACTGTGGCTTGTGTCCCTCGTTATATGCTTTTTATTTACCGGGACACGACGTTACTGTGATCCCAACTATGCCACAATTTTTCCTCTTTACTCTCTATTTGTCAAGGGCTTAGGCGCGAAACCCGCATGTTGTGAGAATCCCCAATGCTTCTGCACAGTCAGCCCGATTTGCTGTGCCAGTGGTGTTGAGAGTATGCCTCTGCCGTGGCGCTCAAAGTGTCCCGCTTCGATCGTGGCACTGCGACTTTGACCCGGCGCTGCGGCAGCCTAAGAGCCTTACGATCCGGTTTCGGGGGCGGCGCCGATATAGGGTAGCCGATATTTGCTGTGGGGCAAGGCGGGGGCATGGGGACTTCGATATGGGGGACAAGGTTGCTTAACTGTGATTTAAATCACAAGAAAAAGTAACGTTCTCTGATAAAAGAGGAGCACAATTAGGTACACGACAATACTAAACCACCCGCGAGGGTGGGACGGAAAGCCTATTGGGTCTCTCTGAGACAGCCGGGTCGCCGAAATGCCTGCACTACAGGTCGGTGCCCGGCTTTTTTGTGTCTTGAGTACGGGCTCCACCTCTCGTGGAGGTCATCGTTGAAAACCAAGCGCGTTCTGCAGTTCTTTCTGGTCTTTCTTTTAGTTCCTGCCGCGGCTTTCCCTTCAACGGTGAGCCTTCAGTGGGACCCTTCCACCGATCCTGATCTCGCCGGTTACCGTGTTTACTACCAGGCCAACTCCTCGGCATTTCCCTTTGCCGGCAGCGGTGCAGTCGAAGGGGCGGCCCCCGTGAACGTCGCTGACAGCACCACCGCTTCCATCAGCGACCTCGACCCGGGTATCTCCTACTATTTCGCGGTCACCGCCTACAACTCGAGC
>MTLC01001302.1_pt1 | contig 42834 bp, 22 predicted proteins | sample 1982451 | NCBI WGS metagenome assembly MTLC01 (sample SAMN05710165, study PRJNA340218) | biofilm metagenome | isolation source: sample SPH anode biofilm adapted to +100 mV | place: USA | collected 2012-02-03 | reverse complement strand
TAAGAAAACATAAGAGAACATAAGAGAGTCATAAGAGAGATATAAGAGGGATGCTTTAGAGACTCTGAATATCAAAGGGTTGGAAGTGTGATTATTTGGGGCTGGCAAGAGAAATTTATAGACTTTTCACAGTATACTTTTCATTGGAGAGTGTAAATTAAACTCTTTCATTGTGATAAACAAAGAAAAAGGACTGTTACCGAATGATAACAGTCCTTAGCAAATTAAATAATCCTTGTCTATTTAACTAGGAGTTGGATTTCAGAACGAGCTTTATCAACCGCAGAGGTTAACTCCTTTTGACCATATCTAGTGCCAAGTTGGCTTAAGGTTTCAAGCAGCATAACATCTTCTTGCAATTGATCAGTGTACTGTTCAGTAAACTGAGGCTCCATGCTGAGGAAATACTTTATGTCGTCAGTGAAAATCTTCAGTAACTCAAGACTTAACTTATATCCTTTATCAGAAGCACCTGCCTGGAAATACTGTTCAGCCATAGGGATAACATACTTATCGTATGGTATCTTTTTATTGGGGAATAGTTCAAAACAACGATCCAAAGCCTTGATTGCATCAGCCTTTCGTCCCATAGAGATAAGACCTTGAGCAAGTCGCATAAAACTCTGTTTTGGAATAATTGAGTTTCTATTACTTTCTCTGTCAACGACTACTTCCGGTTTCTCAAGATTTCCCCATGCAGGGCACTGATTCATAAGAATATTGTAGCTATTATCGACTGAGACACCACCCATACTACTCACATAATTCGTGGCTTTAACAGGCAAGAACTTGTAAACAATACCCTCTAAATGGGTGTATTGATCAAAATTCTCAAACAAAGCGTTCATAGAGCTAGGAGTTGCCAGATAGATTGGGCGTTTCCAATCGTTCGTTGCAAGTAAATCAAGGAACATGAGATCATTTTTATAGATATAATCTCTCTTGATCTTAAGATCGATATATGGAAGAAGTCTACCATACATCTCTTTAGGAACCATACCACTAGCTTTTAAGGCATTGGTATCAACCATGATTCTAACTTTGCGTGTTGGGATTACTGGGAAAGATGAACCACCCATATCACGACGAGCCTCAGGTGTTCTCAAGAATTTAACCAAATCTTTGAGGTTAACGAGCGGTCCCTTGCCATTATAATCAGAGACAATTACAACATCATTATGACCTTTGTCATATTCGTCATAGCTCAGAGTAAGAGGCAAAGGATCAGAATTGTAAACTTTACGCATCATCTGATGAATATACCATTCACCACCAGCGAGCATATAGTTCACGACTCTAATGTCTGTACGATAGTTCTCAACTTCCTGAGCATACCATAATGGGAAAGTATCGTTATCACCATTAGTGAACAATACAGCATCTTTTGCACACGAGTTAAGATAGTTGAATGCAAAATCTCTTGCAGCAGTTTTCCCTGCTCTGTTATGGTCATCATACCCTTCGCTTAGTAAAATTGAAGGAACAGAAAGGCTGACTACTAACGCCACAACTCCAGCAACTGTTGGATTGACGAACCTTTTCAAGAAAGAGGCTAATGCAGCAACACCAAAGCCAATCCAGATTGCAAATGCATAAAACGAACCAGCATAGGCATAGTCACGTTCTCTTGGCTGGTAAGGTGTCTGATTTAAGTATACGATAATCGCCAAGCCAGTCATAACAAATAGTAGGAAGACAACAAAACTATCGCGACCAGACTTCACAACATGGTAGTAGAGTCCTATAAGTCCTAAAAGAAGAGGCAGAAAATAGAACTTATTTCTAGCTGGATTCTGACGATGCTCAGGTAGCTTGTCCTGATTACCTAAACGGCTATCATCAACAAACTTGATTCCACTTAACCAGTTACCATCCTCGATCCCTCCCATATTCTGTATATCATTCTGTCTTCCAACAAAATTCCACATAAAATAACGGAGGTACATGTTTCCAACCTGATATGAGAAAAAGAAACGTAGATTTTCGCCAAATGTGGGTCTAATACGAGTTTCTGTCTTCCCATCAGGAGTTGTTACCTGAATTGGAACACCTTTAATTTCGCCCCATGATTGATAGGCACGGATATGACTTGGTTTCTGATTACTCCACATACGTGGGAAGATGGTGGTAAACCGGGGGTCATACACAGCCTCAGTCTGTTTTCGATCATCGACAATAACATATTTACCATCAGCTTTGCTCTTTTGATAAACAGGAGTACCATCTTTATAATCAATAACGGGAGCATTATAATATTGACCAGAGAACAAAGGCCATGTACCATATTGTTCACGATTCAGATAACTAAGTAAACCAATAGCATCTGTAGGTGCATTCTCATTGATAGGAGTATTCGCATTTGCTCTGATAATCAAAAGTAAGAAAGAAGAATACCCAATAAGAATAAAGGTAAATCCTAAGATAATAGCATTTAAAATGTAGCGCTTGTTATAGGTAAACTTAACACATGCTACCAAGCCAGCAACCATTGCCAATCTAACAAAGAAACTACCCGTTGAGTCAGCTCCCAATAAGATCGCAAAGAGAAAGACAGAGCCAGCTACATAGAAAAACAATCTGTATTTATCACCCTTCTGAGTAAACAATAATCCCGAAACAATCATCAATATGATTGATAAAGCAAAGAATATTGTACCACTATTGAATGGTAAACCGAGCGAGTTTACAAAGAATAGCTCAACTCTACCAAACAGGTTAACTATATCCGGAATAATACCATACATGATAACAGCAAGTATCAAAATGGAGAAAATCCCAGTTAGCACGAAACCTTTTGGTGAATAAGAGAACTTCTTATAATAATAAACATATACGATGGCAGGTATTGCCAATAGGTTCAACAAGTGAACACCTATTGATAAACCCATCAAATATGCAATAAGCACTAACCATCTTAGAGAATGAGGTTTATCTGCTTCAACTTCCCATCTTAGGATAGCCCAGAACACCAAGGCAGTAAAGAATGAAGACATCGCATAGACTTCACCCTCAACAGCGGAAAACCAGAAAGAGTCTGTGAAAGCGTATGCCATAGCGCCTATAAACCCGCTTCCTAAAATAGAGATCATGTTCGCTTTCGAATAATCTCCATCAGGGGCAACTACCTTCTTAGCCAGCATGGTTATACTCCAAAACAGGAACATAATGGTTAAACCACTGGATAATGCAGACATGGCATTAATCATCATTGCCACTTTGGACAAATCAGAGCCAACAAATTCTGTAAAGAATCGTCCTATTATTTGGAATAATGGTGCTCCTGGGGGATGTCCCACCTGAAGTTTAAATGCTGTAGAGATGTATTCTCCACAATCCCACCAGCTAGCAGTGGGCTCTAATGTCATAAAATACACTAGAGTGGCAAGAGCAAATGTTACCCAGCCAATTAAATTGTTTAATCTTTGGTACGTGTTCATCAGGTTGATCTAAGGTTTTGAAGCCTGAAAATAACTTAATGTATCGTATAGCTTTATGCTATACCGGATTATCTGCGAAGTTATGAAAAAGTGACCGTCTTAACTATTTCTTTAAAGTTAAAAAGTGTTACTATTATAGCCTTTTAGCCCTCATTCGCCTATAAATGTCCTCTATCTCATCATCCAACAACCTAATTTCCCTTCCTTTATAAATGATCCTTCTTCAAATTACCATAGGCTCTTTTCACACCAGGTTGCCATTTATTTCATTGTTAATTTGTCTAATCTATTCGTTAACATTGATACACCTATTATCCACACTTTAAAGAATAAGTGTTCTAATCTCAAAGCATTACGCTTTGGGGAATTGAACACCCAACTATTGATCCCCTTTTTTGAATTCCTAGTTGACAATCCCATTATCCTGAAAAAAATATGACTCTCAAAATTCAACTCATTTTTAATAATTTAACTCAAATGAAAAGAATACATCGACTAAATTTCAAAAAAAAGATGCCCTTACCCCTTGCAGAATAACAAAGTTTATCTACCTTTGCAACCTCAAATTATGGTGTCTGTCCGATGGTGTAATGGCAACACAGGAGGTTTTGGTTCTCTCGTTCCAGGTTCGAGTCCTGGTCGGACAACAACACTAAGAACGGGTTTAAGTGAAATTTACTTCACATTAAGCCCGTTCTTTTTTGTTTGGTATTGGATGCCTGAATTATGAATTACATTCAGAAGAAAATCTATAAATGCAAAAAGGAGGGGTTTTCCCCTCCTTTTAATTAAACACTAGTCTCACTAACAAACACCTAAAATAGTTTTGGTTTCTTTCTCCAATCGGTTCACCTTTCCCTTATGTACTATATCCGAATTCCAATTAAATGCTTTCAAAAACAGGGGCATAAAACAGACAAACTAATCAATGCTTTATCACCCTGTTTATAAGATCTGATGCTTACCTTCTCAACAGTCTGCATTCTTAATCTTTCTCGTAACCAACCTGCCTGATCCGACATCAACAGCTATACACTGTAATCCTCGGATCAGATCAGGAGGCAACGAACCAACCAGGTACCACAACCCTGTTTGAATTGTGTGTTTTATACACATCTTCTTCTGATACTACTCCCTTAATCAAAATGAAACTAAATTGTCAACCGCACCAAATAAGGAGTTTATTCGCATCAGTATAATGTGTAAATAAAACACTAACGCAAAAGTATATCAACTAAAATCAAAAATCAAGAGTTAAGTAATCTTTTTTAGAAATTTTAACATTTAATTTTCTTTTGGCATATCTACTATCGATCTCAGGCAACCACTCGAGCCGGAACATTCAAGCCACCTTATCAATAAAGCGTATCTTTGCCTGTTTTTCTCGAGCAGGCAACCTGAATAACAACCAAAGCTCTCCTGCCCTTCTTTTCATTAAAAAGTCAAAACAAAAAAGAAGGTCTTTGAAAAAAGTAATAGGTTATGATTATCAGTAAAGAATTTACGCCTAAGCTCTTTAGCTTATTAAAAACTGGGATCCCGGCCGCCCAGATCAGAAAAGACATTGTTGCCGGAATCATCGTCGGAATTGTTGCTTTGCCACTGGCTATCGCTTTTGCAATTGCTAGTGGCGTCTCCCCTGAGAAAGGGTTAATAACCGCCATTATTGCCGGTTTTATCATCTCTCTACTCGGTGGGTCGCGGGTTCAGATTGGTGGCCCAACCGGAGCGTTTATCGTAATTGTATATGGTATTACGCAAAACTATGGTATAGAAGGGTTAACTATTGCTACTTTCATTGCCGGCTTTATAATCTTAGCAATGGGATTACTTAAATTCGGGACCTTACTTAAGTATATCCCCCACCCCTTAATCGTCGGTTTTACTAGCGGCATAGCCATCATTATCTTCTCATCTCAAATAAATGACTTATTAGGTCTAGGTATTATGAAGGTGCCTTCTCCTTTCTTAGAGAAATGGTATGTATACTTTACAAATCTCTCTTCCATTAACCCCTTTGCCATTGGAATTGGACTTTTAACTATTTTTCTATCCCTTTTCTTCCCAAGAATAACCTCTAAAGTTCCCGGATCTTTAATTGCAATTATTCTTGCGACAGTTGCCGTTCAGGCCTTTAAACTGCCTGTTGAGACTATTGAAACAAAATTTGGTGCCATTCCAAATGAAATCCCCAAACCTCAATTTTTCACTTTGACATTCAATCAGATCATGGGTCTGATTCAACCGGCTTTTGCAATCGCATTGCTTGGTGGTATTGAGAGTCTTCTCTCTGCGGTGGTGGCTGATGGTATGATTGGCACCAAGCATAGAAGTAACATTGAGTTGGTTGCTCAAGGACTAGCAAATATTGGATCGGCAATGGTAGGCGGTATTCCTGCAACAGGAGCTATCGCACGAACTGCAACCAATATTAAAAATGGAGGAAGGACTCCGATAGCAGGAGTGACTCACGCTGTTACCCTGCTTTTAATTATGCTAGTTGCAGCTCCATATGCAAAACTCATTCCTTTATCATGTTTAGCAGGCGTATTAGTAGTTGTGGCCTATAACATGGGTGAATGGCATAACTTTAAAAGTGTCTTTAGAGGCAACTTCTATGATAGATTAGTCTTACTTACAGTATTCTTGCTTACTGTAATTTTCGATCTTATTATAGCCATTGAGATCGGCATGGTTCTCTCTGCTTTCTTATTCATCAAACGTATGAGTGATATTACCAATGTAAAACAAGCTCTTGAGACTGATCGTGATGAAGATTTGCCCACAATAGACCTCCCTAAAGGGGTTATGCTATATGAAATCACAGGAGCTCTTTTCTTTGGTGCGACTCAATCTTTCCAGGATATCCTGAGGCAGACGCATTCCAAACCAAAAGCAATTATCCTAAATTTCAGGAATGTAACTCTGATCGATGCTACCGCTGCTTATCGGTTAGGTGACATTGTCAAGAGTTTCCATTCTGAAGGAACAGCAGTCTATTTAACGGGCTACTCCCAAAACATCGAAGCTGAACTAAAAAGCGATAAAGTTCTATCATATGCCAAAGTCAATCCTGATATCATGGAGTGTCTTGAAGAGGCAAAGAAAATCGCAAAAAACACTAAAGCATAAACGACAAGAACTAGAAAGGCTACCCAAACCGGGTAGCCTTTTTTTATTAGTCTTATCGACACATGAAAAACATCTATTTATGTCTAAGCACAAAGCCAGTTAATGAAGGAACTATTAATTTTCCACCAGAAATCTCTTTTCCAGTTAACAAATCAACATAAGATCCACTCTCTAAAGCAAACGTTCCTTCAACTGTATCAGCATTTAATATTACTATAAGCTTATCATCATTATTCTTCCTTTCATAAGCCAATAATTTGCCCTTAGAAGCAAGGAATTCAATCTCGCCATCCATCAACACCTTATTATGATTTCGAAGGCTAATAATAGATTTATAAAAGGCGAGATGTTCCAGATTTGCGCCTACCTTCTCATAATCCTTATTGCCTGCCTGAATATTTCTCCTGTTTTCATCATTAAACTTCATCTCAGGCCACCATATAGGTTTTCGACAGTCGGGGTCATCTGCTCCGGTCATACCCAATTCATCGCCATTCCAAATAGAAGGAGAGCCAGGGATAGTAAATTGATGTATAAGATATAGTCTTATACGTTTATAGGTTTCTTCAGTGGGGAACCCGGTAATATAATTTGGATCCTCAGCCGGATTAGCATGATACTTATACTTCCCTGGATTTGCGAAACAGGTGAGTAACCGTGGGGAGTCATGCGTTGCATTAACATTCATCTGACCATAACGATAAGGAACAGACAATCTATTCCATTGGAAGTTTAATGAATCTACTAATTCATTAGCACTAACTCCTGGATTTACCCCCGTAAAGAAATCACGTGCAGGACGATATATCTGGTAAAACATTACTGCATCAAAAGCATCTCCACTATTGTAAGGGACAGGGTTCATAAGACGATTAGGCCATTTTTCCCACCAAATTTCACCTACTAAATAGGCATCCGGTTTAATTGATTTAACATAACTTCTATAATCTCGCCAAAAGCCCATAGGAATCTGATCTGCCACATCTAATCGATAGCCATTAATACCCTTTGCTGTGTCGCCATCAGGTGCTAACCATCTTTTGGTAACATCAAAGATGTGCTGCTTTGGCCCCGGAGCAACATTTCCTTCATATGGCATACCATTTACTCTCTCATGTTTCACATCAACTTTTCTCAATTCAGGTAAACTCTGCACGTTAAGCCATCCTTTATACTGAAATTCATTTTCGGGAGTCTTTGGATCATCAAACGAAACGATTTCATACCAATCTTTATAAGCAGATTTCTCACCATTTTTCATAATATCCTGCATAGCCCAGAATTGTACGCCTGTATGGTTCCATGAATAATCTAGAATGACTTTCATCCCACGTTTATGAGCCTCATCAACAACTTTTAAGAATAGCTTATCCGCTGAAGTCCACTTCCACGTTGAAGGATCAGATGGATTCTCAGTCTTCATTAACTCGATATCTCCTTTTGGATCAGGACCAAAGTTCACATCAATATGGTGATAATTTCTTGCATCATACTTATGCAAAGAAGGAGCATCGTTCAAAGGATTAAAATAGATAGCAGTTATACCAAGATCTTTTAAATAGTCAAGTTTATTCAACACTCCTTGTAAATCGCCACCGTACCTACGATGTTGAAGGGTCTCACGAAAGGGCTTTCCACTTTTCTGCGCCCATGACTCCTGCTCATACCAGTCTTGTGACCAAGGTGTAATTTTCCAATCTGTTGGAACAGGAAATGAGGAAGTTGAAACCGATATGGTTGCAGGAGTAGGATCATTTGTTGTATCTCCGTTAGAGAATCGTTCAACAAAGATCTGATACCATACTACTTCAGATGCCCACTTTGGTGGGTCGGTAATTTTAGTTTTTGTGCTTGAAGAGCCTGCGCAACTAAACAGAAAGGGCAAGACAACAAGACTTAAAATTGGTGAATAGAGTCTTTTCATAGATTATATTATTACATAAGGTTATTACAAAGACTAAGCCAGTATAAAAATAGCATGGAAACAAACTGATAATGAAACCATGACCGAGCTTAATTATAAGTTTTCCAATGGATGTTTTCCAGTCATCTATTTAGTAAAAAGGGGCTACCCTGAACAGGATAGCCCCAACAACGAAACGACGGATAAACCTTAGTTTTTCTTCAGAGTGTATTTGTAAACCGGAGAGCTAAGGTCAAGAGTAACTGTATAATTTCCTGCTTCACCAACAGAAATATTATCACCACCTTCCTCCAAAATTCCATCTGCTCCTGTATCACCATAGTTGAGATCCCATCCGTCATTAGCACGGAATTTGATACCACCTACGGTTAGATCGAGAGTAATAGTAAGAAGTCTTGTAGCGGGATCATAAGTTAATTTTTGATCGCTATCCCATCCAGTAGATGTAGCATCACCAATGATACCCCATTCAGTTCTTAAGAACTTATGAGTTAACGCAGCTAGATCAACATTAAGTTTATAAAGACCAGCAGGTCCTGCAGTGTTGATGTTAGCACCTCCGGCATTCAATGTTCCATCAGCAGCATCATCACCATAGTTTACACTCCAGTCGGTACTTACTGTATACTTAAACTCAGCATTATCATCTTTAAAATAGATGTAACCTTCGTAGTTAGTATTAAACTTCAACGACCCAATTGCAGTTGCAGAATCACCAGGAGTCCATGAATTAGGCGTTTGAGAACCTCCGGGAACGAACAATAAAGGATAATTGATTTTCACGTAGTAAGGAAGAATTGCTACGGTAATACTATCAGAATATTGCATACCGGATGCATCTGCCACTTTAGAAGCAATACGGAAAACATAATTAACCTTTTGTGGGTTTGCGGGAGCTGGATTGATTCCAATGAATTTAGCATTCAAATCCTCATAAGTAATTGAATAACTAGTTTCATTGTCTAAAACAGCTAAAGTTGAAGCATTTTTAAAACCATTACCTGCAACATCAAATTGCACATAATAGTTAACAGATGCTTGGAATCCGTAATCGGCTGCACTCCAATTAAATGTCACCTTTGTTGTCGGTGCAGTTTTATCAATAACTACCTCTGTAGGATTGTTAGCTGCGGCAAATGTTGCTTTGCCTTCTTTGTAGATTGCTTGTGTTTCATCTTTATCACAAGATACAAGAGTGAAGACACCAAGTAATGCTATGATTGAAAATATTACTTTTTTCATAGGATAGATCTTTTTCTATTAGTATCCTGTATTTTGTTTTAATTTAGGATTGACCCCTAGATCTGTAGATGGGATTGGGTAGAGATTTCTATATTCCTCTACACTTGTTCCATCTTTAACTTTTCCTTTCCAGGGCCATACATATTCACCGCCCGTGAATTTACCAAAACGGATCAGGTCGGTTCTGCGATGACCTTCCCAGAAGAGCTCACGTGCTCTTTCATCTAACAAGAACTCTAATGTTACATCACCTGACGTAACATTTCCAGCTCCTACAGATTCATAAGCACGGTTGCGTAGCTCATTAATATAGCCTACTGCAGTATTAATATCACCACCGACACCACCACGAACCACGGCTTCAGCATAGGTCAGATAAATATCGGCTAGACGTAACATTGGGAAGTCTGTACAAACGAAATCGTTATGAGGATTAATAGCAGCTGAACCATCAGCATTTAAATTCTTCCACTTAGTAATTGCATAACCATCTCTGAAGTTTCCGATATCTTCGATCTCCAATGTTTGTCCTTCACTCCAGAACATAGCACGATGATCATATGAAGCGCGAACTAAAGTGTAAGCATAATCAGGTGTCCCAAGTTTTAATGTAACCTTATATTCACCAGCCTCAGCAACAGCAATATTTGCGCCACCTGCTTCAAGGGTTCCATCAGCACCATTATCACCAAGATTGATATCCCATCCATCATTTGCACGGAATTTTATCTCGCCTACAGATAAATTAAGACTTGCTGACCATGTATCAGTTTCTGCATCATAGGTCAAATTTTGGTCAGAATCCCATCCACCTGCAGTTGCACTACCAATTACACCCCAATCAGTTTTGGTTACTGAATAGGTCTTTGCATTTAGATCGACATTTAACTTATAATAGCCTGCTTCTGCGGCAACTATATTATCACCACCTGCATCAAGTGTTCCATCTGCACCGGTGTCACCCCAGTTAGCATCCCAATTTGGACCTTCTGTAAACTTAAACTGATTGAGAGCCTCTTTGAAATTAACGTATCCCTCATATGTTCCATCACTATTTACAGATGCAAGTTGAGGAGCAGTTGCTGGATCCCAGCCCTGGTGAGCTCCCGGAACGTAGATAACAGGATAAGATCTCATTCTGAAAGGAATAGAAGTCCTAGGAGCTTGAGCTGCTTTTACAGCTTCTGGATCAAACTTATAAACAAGAGCCTTGGTAGTACGGATACCACCCCAGCCTCCACCAATACCAAAATCTGCAGGGTTCATATCTCCACCAACTGCGGCATGAACAATGAAGGTTGTTCCACCATAAGTTTGGGTATGAGCACCATCAGAATTGATAGCAAAGATAACTTCAGGACTGGTATTATTATCAGCACAGAAGTTATTCTTGTATTGAGGAGCTAATGTGTAACCAGCACCAATAACCTTCTTTGAATAGGTGATAGCATCATCATAACGAGGAGTGCCGGTATAAACTTCTGCATTAAGATAGAGCTTAGCTAATAAAGCCCAGCAAGCACCCTGATCAGCACGACCATATTCAAAACGAGGAGCGCCTAACTTATCCTGAATTGCAAGAAGTTCACTTTCAACATAATTAAAAAGCGATGCGCGATCAATTTGATCAGGGAAGAAAGCACCTGGTGCATCCTTTTCAGTAACAAAAGGAACATTACCAAATAAATCCATAGCATGATAATATGCTAATGCCCTGATAAAGCGTGCCTCTGCTTCATAAGTTGCATATTCTGATTTGCCCTGAGTTTGTCTGATAAACTCATTTGATACACTGATGGTATAAAATACTCTACTATATAAAGCGGAGTTGAAAACATCAGTTGCACCCCAGGTCATCCAATGGTAGTCTTTAATAGTATTATCATTCCAAGCCATAACAGCTTCATCAGTTGGAAGCTCTTGAGCATTGAAATAAACACGCAAGTATGAGCTAAAACCTTCATCAATACCCGAAATATCAGGATTACCAGCAGGTCCTTGTTGTCCTGTCAGAATGAATGAAGCGTAAAGTTTAGCTAATGCAGCCTTATAAGCCTCAGGGCCAGTAAAAACATTGTTGGCTGTTTTAGAATTTGGATCGATAGGCTCAACATCCAAATCTTTTGTACAAGAGGCAGTTACTCCTAGCAAGAAGATAAACGCCAGTGTGAATTTATATAATCTATTCATACTTATCACATTTTAGAGGTTAAGGTTCAGACCAAGAACGAAGGTACGTGCCTTAGGATAGATATTGTTATCAATACCACCGGCTACTTCAGGATCAAGGCCAGAGTAATTAGTAATTACAAATGCATTCTGACATGTGAAACTAACACGTCCATCTAAGTTTGCACCAAATAGTTTATTAAAGTTGTATCCAACAGTAATATTATCCATGCGGAAGAACGATGCATTCTCAACATAATAATCAGAGAAATACTGAGTATTAAAGAACTTGGTATCGTAGATAGCAGATGGAACATTATTTAGGAAACCACTTTGATTGTAGATGCTGCTATAAAGAGCGCGATCTGAGAATACATTATTGTAAACATAGTTACCTAAATAGAGACGTCCTGAGAAAGAGGCATCCCAATTTTTGTAACGTAATGATGATGATATACCAACGGTTACATCTGGATCCGGTTTCTTATAATGGTACTTGTTATCTAAATCTGAAGAAACTGAACCACCATTACCTGAACGGTCAACATAAAGACCTTCAATGGGGTTTCCATCTGCATCATAGACTTGTTGATATACAAAGAATGCATAAGGAGAATAACCAACATTATGATTTTGAATTGTGTTACCAACACCGCCACTGATACCACCGGTCATAATACCTACATAATCAGCAGCATCTGATTGTAATAACTTAGTGATCTCACTCTTGTTATATCCAAGATTGATATCTACATTCCATGCTAAGTCTTTAGTGACTACCGGTTTTGTATTTAATGTGAACTCAATACCGTTATTCTCCATTTCACCTACGTTTGCATAGATGTAATTGGAATTATTTGTACCCGCAGGTACATTAACATAATTAATCAAATCAACCGTAGTTTTCTTATAGATTTCAAATGAACCACTAACACGCTCATTAAATAGAGAGAAATCAACACCAAGGTTCAGAGTCTTAGAGGTTTCCCATTTCAAGGCAGTATTATAAGCAGATGGTCTGTAGGTTTGTAACCATTCATTACCGAACTGATATGCTGCAGTGTTATATCCGTAAACATATAGAGGCATGTATGGATACCAATCACTAACAACGTTCTGCTGACCGGTTTCCCCGTAACCAACACGAAGTTTCAATTCATTAATCTCTTCAACACCTTTTAAGAAATCCTCTTCATTAATTTTCCATGCTAAAGCAAAAGATGGGAATAATCCCCAACGATTATCCTTTGAGAACTTAGATGTTCCGTCATCACGAACAGTAGCTGTAAACAGGTACCTATCCATGAAAGTATAGTTCAAACGACCAAAGAAAGAAATAAGATAGTTTTCACGTTTTCCTGAAGTTTCACCAATACCTGATCCATCATAAGTGGTATCAACGTTTGTATAATCTTCATAGAAATATTGCCATGAGTAACCACCAGTTACATCAATTTTACTATAGATATCTTTCAGATCTTTAGTATAGTTAAGATAGAAATCTAATAACTTGTTCTCTTTTGTCTGTTTATAGTATGAATATTGACCATTGCCATTACGATAAACCCAAGCGGCCATTGTATCAACAATATTATGACCATCTGAAGATGAGCGGTCATAAGCAAGATTTAAGGTGGCTTTTAACTCAGGTAAGAAATGGAATTTATAATCAACTTTTGCACTGGCAATTATTCTCTTAACATCTGAAGTATTTTCACACTGTTCAATCATAGCAACTGGGTTGCTAACACCGATTGTATTTGGCATACCATTAATATCACTTCCGGCGGCCATCCAGGTTGTGTAACCTCCCCATCTGGTATTACCATTCATTACAGCTTTAGTTGGGTCATAGGCTACAGCAGCTCCAACAGCACCTTCATTACCAAAGTTCTGTTTAGCCCACTGGAACTTACCATTAACATCAACTGTAAGATGATTATCAAAGAATGAAGGATTCAGGTTCAATGAAGCAGTAGTTCTCTTCATATCGGTATTCTTCAAGATACCCTGATTATCAGTATAACCTACTGATGCACGATATGGAAGGAAATCAACTTTACCAGTCATTGAAATATTGTGATCATGACTGATTGAAGTTCTGTAAATCTCATCCTGCCAATCAGTATTCTCAGTACCTAACTTTGAAAGTGTCTCAGCTGAAAAACCTGATAAACCATCATTTACACATTGATTAACAAGTTCTCTGTACTGATCACCATTTAAAACATCCAACTTCTTAGTTAAGGTACCTAATGATAGCGAACCATTATAAGATACACGCATCTTGCTTGATAAAGCGTCACCCTTGGCACGTTTTGTGTTAATAATAATAACACCGTTTGATGCACGTGATCCGTAAATTGCAAGTGCAGATGCATCCTTCAAAATAGATACTGATTCAATATCATTTGGGTTAATAAATGACAATGGATTAGATAATCCAGAAACACCCGTAGCATTATCAAGAGCAACTCCGTCAACAATAAACAGAACTTCTTGACTAGCTGACAATGAAGAGATACCACGAATGCGAATCAATGGCTTAGCATCAGGAGCACCACTACCTGAGGTAATGGTTACACCAGCGGTTTTACCTTGAATCAACTGCTGAGCGTTAACGATTGCTCCTTTGTTAAAATCCTTTGTGTTAACGACACTAACAGAACCTGTAGCATCAGATTTTTTTACCTGACCGTAACCGATTACGACTACTTCGTCAAGTGCAGTCACTGATGGTGCAAGCGCAACATTAATAACCGCTTGATTGCCCACAGCTATCTCCTGTGGAGTGTAACCAATAAATGAAAAGACTAGCGTTGTACCTTTCTTTACTGACAGACTGTATTTTCCGTCAATATCTGAAGTAGTACCCATTGCTGTTCCTTTTATAGCAATGGAAACACCGGGAAGCGTTTTGCTGTCCTTAGCATCTGTTACTTTACCGCTGATTTTTATGTCTTGCGCATTTAGTTGTAGCGCAAACAAAAAACCAACTAAAAGAAACAGCCCCTTAAACATAGTGGATTGTTTCAGCATAACTGATTTAATTGAGGTTTGACAATCAGATGAATTTGGTTTAAACATCGTTTCTCTTGTAAGACATCCCGCTAGGCGGGTAAAGTGCGTAATCTTTATCGTTGTTGTTTTTTACGAAATCCATTGTAGATTTCAGTTTCAAATCTAATTGAAAATTTGAACTCTTAACACTATTTTCTCACTGATTTCTAATATTTTCCATATTTTTTTTCTGCAAACGTTTGCGCAAACGTTTGCGGTTAATAATTTTTTTTTATGAGTTTCTGTTGCCTTTGCTAATTGCCGATTTCTATACGCCCGCTTTGTATCTAGCATATTTTACTATAAATATACAATACTGTGTATCCTTTGTTGAATCTTATTTCACTTTTTTTCGCTTAACATTTAAGAATCAGTAACTTTAATTTAACATATATTCAAAATTACTTTCTTCTTTACGCCCTCTCACCCCAAAATGGACTATTCTTAGTTGTATTCTCAGTCATCAATCCTCCTTTGCTTTTTCTCTACTATTCATACTTGTCTAAATCTGCTCTTACTTAACCTACCAAAGTAACATACAACTCCATCATTTGGAAACCTATGTGTTCACAACAGCCGTTTCGTATTTTGAATCATTTTTTGTTTTAAGTTGTCACGCTCTTAATATAGGGCTCAATTTGCAATCCCACTAACCAAAATTGGCTAGTTCAGTGTTGTGCTTTTCTCTTTTTTTTAACCAACTTGTTGGTTTGCATCATAATTTATTGATATTTGTAATTACAATTATGAAGACCAACCGTCTCAATTTTAATTATGACAAACATTCCCCAACCCAACCGAACTATTTGGATCATTGACGCAGGTTATCTCATCAAGGCAGCTCCCGGAAAATTCGATTACCTTTCACTTAAAAGAGAACTCGAACAACTAAATGGCGAACCATTTCTTGATACTTATTACCTGAACTCTACTTATAACCTGAGAACCGACCAACAAGATGCATTCATCACCTGGCTAAAAAGCGCTCCGCCAAAGGGTCCTAAAATGCGTGTTATCCTTTATGAATTAAGAGAGGTTCATCTTAGATGCACCGGTTGTGGCGCAGAATATGATAAACAACTTCAAAAAGGGGTGGATGTTGGCTTAGCTACCCTCATGATTAAATTAGCCTACAAAAACCTTTGCGATAGGATTATTCTTAGCGCCGGAGATGGCGATTTTCAAGAGGCTATCGACTTTCTACAGTCGGAATTGAGAAAAGAGGTCTGGGTTACTGGTTTCGAAAACTCTCTCTCTGCCGATCTTCAAAGCTATGCCGACCGCGTTATCTGGCTCGAAGACCTTTGGCCTGCCATCAAAAAAACCGGAAACGGAAACAGACCTGATGATATCTAACGGTCTCTCTTTGATCTGAACAACTCTAAAGAATCCTCTGTCCTGTTAAGTCTCGTCTTTCTTGAGTTAAAATGAATTTCTATTCTTCTTAGCTTAAGCAGTGGTCGCTTGTTTTTGAGTGCATTCAGTACTTTTATAATTCAATTTATCAAACGGAAGGATTAGTTAGGTAATCAAATTCGCAGAACTATACTATGCTAGCTTATTCACTAAAGCACTCACTTAGACCATATTGAAATTTAACTCTGATTTACCAGATATTTATTTGATCAAAAAAATACTCCATCTTAACAAATTATACTACCTTTGCATTCCGGTGTTGCACTTGCAACGTAAATATGTACAATGACAAACCGGACACAAGATAATTTTCGCAAAAGAAGCTTAAAGAACAACCTAGGTTGTTCTTTTTTTTTGCTCCTACCCTTCCTGTGTCACAATCCTGGTAAACGATGAATTCCTTTCAGAAGATGACCTTTGAACTCTCTGATGGATCGAAATGGCAAGGATACTCCTTTGGCTATGACGGATCCGCAAGCGGAGAAGCTGTTTTTAACACTGCTATGAACGGCTATCCCGAAAGTCTGACAGATCCCTCCTATAAAGGTCAGATACTGGTTATCACCTTTCCTCTCGTCGGTAACTATGGTGTTCCGGAAGATAAAATAGTAGAAGGATTAAGCGCCTACTATGAGTCGGAACAGATCCATATCTCTGGGCTGGTTGTAAGCCAATACTCGTTTGATTACAGCCACTGGAATGCAAAAAAAAGCCTTTCTCAATGGTTAAAAGAGCATAAGATACCTGCTCTTTTCGGGGTTGATACCAGAGCAATAACAAGACATCTTCGAGAAGCGGGAGCTATGCCCGCCCGCCTCTCTCTTCCGGATCAAGTTCCCGATTTCCTGGATGTAAATAAGATAAATCTGGTGGATCAGGTTTCATGTAAAAAACCAACTCTTTACGGTGACGGGGCAAACCGAATTCTTCTCATTGACACAGGTGTAAAACATAACATTCTAAGGTGCCTTCTTCGTCGTGACACCACTGTTCTGCGCGTTCCCTGGGATTATGACTTTTCAAATGAAAAGTATGACGCCATCTTTTTAAGTAACGGCCCTGGTGACCCCACACTGTGTCAACAAACCATCAACTCGATGAAAAGAGCCTTAAATGAAACAAAACCCATTTTTGGTATCTGCTTAGGGTCACAAATTATGGCTTTAGCTGCAGGAGCAACTACCTATAAACTCAAATATGGGCACCGTGGACACAACCAACCTGTTAGACTATACAACTCTGATAAATGTTATATCACCTCGCAAAACCACGGCTTCGCAGTTGATTTGACCACCCTCCCCCACGGATGGTCTCCTCTGTTCTATAATCTTAACGACAATAGCTGCGAGGGCATCAAACATGAGACCCTGCCCTTCTTCTCCGTCCAGTTTCACCCGGAGGCATCAGGCGGCCCATCAGATACCGAATTCCTCTTCGATAACTTCATTAACATGGTCATCCAGTCAAAAAAACAGTAATCATGGAAAATAGAAAACCAAAAAAAGTACTCGTTCTTGGCTCAGGCGCCCTTAAAATTGGAGAGGCCGGAGAGTTCGATTATTCTGGATCACAAGCATTAAAAGCTCTTAAAGAGGAAGGTGTTAAAACAGTCCTCATTAATCCTAATATCGCTACCGTTCAAACATCTGATAATATTGCCGATGAGGTCTATTTCCTGCCTGTTACACCTTACTTCGTAGAAAAAATAATCGAAAGAGAACAACCAGACGGCATCATGCTGGCTTTCGGCGGACAAACAGCTCTGAACTGCGGTGTTGAATTATGGAAAAACAGGGTCTTTGAAAAGTATAATACTCAAGTTTTAGGAACCCCTGTAGAGGCTATTATGGCCACTGAAGACCGTGAGATTTTTGCGGATAAACTTCGTGAGATTGACATTAAAACACCTCGTAGTATTGCTTGCACTACGCTTGAAGAATCGCTTAAAGCCTCAGAAATTATCGGATTTCCTATTATAATCCGCTCTGCGTATGCTCTCGGTGGATTAGGTAGCGGATTTTGTAACAATAAAAATGAGCTAACTAAGCTAGCTGAGGCAGCCTTCACATTTGCCCCTCAAATTCTTGTTGAAGAATCACTCAAAGGATGGAAAGAGGTAGAGTATGAAGTGGTTCGCGACCGATTTGATAACTGTATCACGGTTTGTAATATGGAAAACTTCGACCCGCTTGGAATCCATACAGGCGAGAGTATCGTAGTTGCACCTAGCCAAACTCTTAGCAATAGCGAGTATCACAGATTAAGACTGCTATCTATTCAAATAGCCCGAAAGATTGGAATTGTTGGCGAATGCAATGTTCAATTTGCACTTGACCCATACTCTGAAGACTACCGCGTAATTGAGATGAATGCCCGTCTTTCAAGATCGTCTGCTTTAGCAAGCAAAGCTACAGGCTATCCTCTGGCATTTGTGGCGGCTAAGCTGGCTTTAGGTTTTGGACTGTTCGACATTACGAATGCCGTAACTAAAAATACCTCAGCCTTTTTTGAACCGGCACTCGACTATGTTGTCGTTAAGATACCCAGATGGGACTTAGAAAAGTTCTCAGGAGTTAGTCGCGAGATCGGTTCAGCGATGAAGAGTGTTGGTGAAATCATGGCCATTGGACGTTCTTTTGAAGAGGCCATACAAAAGGGTCTTAGAATGATAGGCCAGCAGATGCATGGCTTTGTTGCAAATCACGAATGGATGGGTGGTGACGCCGTTCATGAGTTAACCCATCCGACTGATAAGCGAATCTTTGTAATATATCAAGCATTTATGGAGGGCATAACCATTGATCAAATCCATGACCTCACTGGAATTGACCGATGGTTCTTAGATAAACTTCATAGGATATTCCTATTAGAACACCGACTCTTACTTTATAACAATCTCACAGAGCTACCAAAATCGTTGCTATTAGAGGTAAAGAGAGCTGGTTTTTCAGATTTCCAGATCGCCAAATGCATATTCAAAAGCAAAGGTTCTGATCTTACAACCGATAGTCTAAAGGTTAGAACAATGCGAAAAGAGCAAAAGATAACACCGGTGATCAAACAAATTGATACCATGGCTGCTGAATTTCCGGCAGCAACAAACTATCTCTATCTAACCTACAATGGAGACACCAACGATGTCATTCCGGAAAATGATATGAGATCAGTGTTAGTCCTTGGATCAGGAGCATATAGAATTGGCTCTTCTGTTGAATTCGACTGGTGTGCGGTCAATGCGTTACAGACAGCCGGAAACATGGGGTATAGAAAAGTGATGATCAACTATAACCCCGAAACTGTCAGTACCGATTACGATATCTGTAACCGACTATATTTCGATGAGTTAAGCTTTGAGAGAGTCATGGACATCATCGATCTGGAGATACCCCATGGAGTGATTGTTTCAGTCGGAGGGCAAATCCCGAACAATCTAGCCCCTCGTCTTGCCGAACAGAACATCACAATACTGGGCACCAATGCCAATTCAATAGACATGGCAGAAGATCGCCATAAGTTCTCACAGATGTTAGATAACTTAAAGATCGACCAACCTCTTTGGAAAGAGTTGTCAACACTTGATCAGGTTCAGAAATTCATTGATCAGATAGGATTTCCTGTTCTCATCAGGCCCTCGTATGTTCTTTCTGGAGCCGCCATGAACGTAGTCTCCAACCAGAATGAGCTACATCATTACCTCACCTTGGCGGCAAAAGTATCAGGAGAACATCCTGTTGTAATATCTCAATTCATTGAACAGGCTAAAGAGATTGAGATTGACGCAGTGGCAAGAGATGGAGAAATACTAGCTTATGCCATTTCTGAACATGTTGAGTTTGCAGGAGTACATTCAGGCGATGCAACCTTGGTCTTTCCTCCTCAAAAGATCTATCTTGAAACCATTAGAAGAATCAAGAGAGTCACTAGGGATATAGCTAAAGCGTTGCATATTTCAGGTCCCTTTAACATTCAGTTTTTAGCCAAGAACAATGACATCAAAGTTATTGAGTGTAACTTAAGAGCTTCCAGAAGCTTCCCATTTGTATCAAAGGTTCTAAACATGAACCTAATTGAATTGGCAACACGGGTTATGCTAGGAGATAATGTATCAAAGCCGGATAAAACGTTATTTGACCTGGATCATATAGGAATTAAAGCATCGCAGTTCAGTTTCTCAAGACTATCAAAAGCTGATCCGGTACTTGGAGTTGAGATGGCCTCGACAGGTGAAGTTGGTTGTATGGGACATGATTTTGACGATGCTTTGCTTAAATCAATGTTGTCAGTAGGTTACCGAATTCCCGGAACAGGCGTTCTTATTAGTTCAGGGCCCGCCAGAGCAAAGCTCGAATTATTAGAAGCTTGCAAGCTACTTCAACACAAAGGAATTGCTATTTTTGCAACAGCGGGAACAGCGAACTTTCTAAAAGACCATGGTATATCTGCCCAGGTAGCACTCTGGCCTGATGAGCAAGGTGAGTTAAATGCGATTAATTTAATAGCATCTAAACAAGTCGATATGGTTATAAATATTCCAAAAGACCTCTCTCATGATGAACTACAGAATGATTATACCATTCGACGAGCCGCTATTGACTTCAATGTTTCCCTTCTGACAAATGATCGGCTTGCATCAGCATTTATCCAGGCTTTCTGTAACCGGGACATCAGTGAATTAGAAATACTGCCCTGGAATAGCTACAAATAAATCATTTTTGACACCTGAAATGATGAAGTTACATGAAACATCAATTCTTATTTTCAATATTATTTTAAACCAAGAACAGACATGAAAACAAAAACAATTGGTAATACTGTTAAATCAATCCTGCTTTTGATTATAATAAGTATGCCTTTAATTGGAGGATGCTCAAAAAGCAACTCAACGGATACGCCTGTGCCTGTTACCCCTGAGGAACCTTTCTACTTAAGAGGGGTTGACATCTCATTCTTACCTGAAATAGAATCCTATGGTATCAAATTCTATAACAATGAGACCGAAATGGACTTAATTAATCTGATTAAGGCCAAAGGGATCAATACCGTCAGAATTCGTTTATGGCACACCCCGGCTGATGGCCATTGTGGGCTAAAAGAGGTAACTCAATTGGCATCAAGAGTCAAAGCAGCGGGGTTGAAGGTTTGGCTTGATTTCCATTATTCAGACTCATGGGCTGATCCACAGAAGCAACCAATTCCCGAGGTCTGGAAAAACCTAAGTATGGATCAATTAAGTGACTCTGTTTATTCTTATACAACCAGAGTGATAAAAACCCTTATTAATGCAGGGGCTACCCCGGATTATATACAAACGGGCAACGAAATAAATGCTGGATTCATGTGGCCGGCTGGTAAGATTGAAAGCTTTAATGATCCAAATCAATCCAACTTCACTCGACTAATGAAGGCTGCGACCAAAGCCACACGAGCAGCAGCACCATCAGCTAAGATTATTCTTCATTATGCAGGATATGATGGCGCCGAACAATTCTTTGCTCTCGCTAAAAAGGAAGGATTCACATGGGATATCCAAGGATTATCTTACTACCCTTGGTGGCATGGAATGAGCCTGGGTATTTTAGAAAATACTATGACCGACCTAAACTCCACCTACAAAAAACCAACAATCATTGCCGAAGCTAGCTATCCTTTTACCTTCGGATGGAATGATGCAACAAACAATCTTGTTGGCGAAGCATCTCAGTTAATGCTAGGATATCCTGCAACTGAGGAGGGTCAAGCCAACTACTTATCAAGACTAATGGAACTCTGCACTAAAGTTGGTGGGACAGTTCGAGGAGTTTGTTATTGGGCTCCGGAATGGGTTGCTTTTAAAGGCACCTCAGCCACCGATGGTTCAACATGGGAAAACCAAGCACTCTTTAATTTTCAAAACAGAGCTTTGCAGGGCTTAGACTCTTTAGGAACTGCAAAATAGTCCACACAAGACATCTCAGCTTAATTTCGGCGTCATTCTAGGTTCTCATCAAATAACGAAAAGAGAGGAACCTTAATGACGCCGATTCATTACTGAACCTAACAAGATATTAACCATAAAAGATAGACTGAAACTCAACCACCCCTCTCCTCTTTGACACCTAGCCAGCCACCAGTAGCTAATCCTTCAATTTTGAATTTTGAATATCTCCTGTCAGCCTCAAATAACCCTGTTCCAATCCTCTAATAATCAGCATCTCTAAAGTTCCCCTCTTATATCTCTCTTATATCTCTCTTATGACTCTCTTATGTTCTCTTATGTTCTCTTATATCTCTTATGTTTCAACATCTCCTCGACATCCCCTCAATATCCTGTCAATATCCTGTCAATATCCCCTCTATATCCTCTACCTATATAGTTCCTATCTTACACGAGTTTATAGGGAGAGGATAGGGAGAGGCATAAGAGGAGAACAGGAGGGGAACAGGAGGGGAACAGGAATACTGTGGTTTCGACTTCGCTCAACCACCGGGTCGCGGCCTGAGCGAAGTCGAAGGCGTGGGCTCCCGTTAAAATAAAAGAATCAATCCTTTATCAATAAATTGCAAGTTTCGTCATGTACCTAGGTAAATAATACAAAAAAAACATTCAAAACAGCACAAGGGGTCAAAACTTTTATATGTTTGTGTATGTTAATATTGTATCAACAAAGAAACTTTTTAAATGGGTCAATTAATATCACCCTAAGACCATCAGATAATTATACCAGCAAGATAGCAACTTCATCGTTTACTCTATATTTCACTAGCCATATCTACTAACAGAACAGGTATAATCCTGAAGAGAAACTAACACGACATTAACCGTTAAGTTCTTGGATATGCAAAGTTTATCAGCAGAAAATATATTTGAAATCTTACCAAACCCGGCAATTTTCGTAACTGAAACAGGTAGTATCAAAGAGGTAAGCAAACGTTTTGATTCTTTTAGAAGAAGAGTTGGATTAGAGACTAAGTCATTTGAAGAGGCTTTTCAGAAAATAAAACTAAATAAGAGCAGGTTCTTTACTCTTTACCTTAATTCGGAAAATGGAAAAGAGAGCGAAGAGATCTTTTGCCGGGCTATTGAATTCAACGAAGGCTACATCATTGAGTTTCCTGATGCAGAAACAGAAAAGTTACATTTTCAATATTTCCATGAAGTTTTGTTAAACCTCTCCTTCGGAATTATCAATTTTTGGTCGTTTAATACATCAAGCAGAACTATAAAACTTAATAAAGATGCCAGCATAAGGCTTGGATTACCTATCGACAAAGAGGTCGATATTTTTGAATTCCTAAAATTCCTTCATCCCGATGATGCCACAAAATACACATCAACACTTGAGGAGTGTATAAAAGGCCAACAAAAGAGTATCAATATTGAATACCGAATTAAAGGGAGGGATCAATCATACAGATGGCTTAAAAGCATTGGTCGGGTAATACTTGAAGAATCTTCAAGCACACTGTTTTGGGGATATACTTTAGATATCAGCAACGAAAAAGAGGCAGAGATTAAGCTTCAGCAAGAGCACTCAAAACTGAGTAAATACCTTGACACAATACCCACCTACATTGCAATTGCAGATCAAACCGGAAGATTAGTACTTCTTAATGATGCTCTCAAACGGGTTGGCTCTCATGAAATAAAGATCACAGATACTGCTGGATTTAATTCAGAAGACCTCTATTTCTTTTCTCTGATAAATCAGGAGAGGCGGGAAGTTGTAGAAGATGTTTTCAGAAGAATACTCTTATCTGAAAACATACACGAATCTTTTACATTTGAAAGTCTTTTAAATAGCCGGCAAGATCAAACAGTAAGTTGGACCTGTACCAAGATAACAGACCCATTCAATAAAGTTCAAATTCTTATAACTGGGAATAACATCACGAGTCAGCGAAGAATTGAAACAGCATTTCTGAAAACCACAGAAGAGTTAAAAGCCATTCAAAATGCACTTCCTGATTTAATCTTTGTTTTCAATGAGGATTGCGAAATCTTGGATTATTATGCAAACGAGAAGCAACATCTACTGATTGCAAGAGAGGAAATTATAGGAACCAACATTAAAAACCTCTTTGATCCCCAGCAGTATCTATCCATTTCTAGTGCAATCAAAGAGTGTGCAATCAATGGAGAGGACTCGCAGCTGAACTATTTTGTTCAAACGAATGATATGACCAACTGGTTTGAAGCTCGGTTTGTTGCTATGTCAGCAAAAAGGGTTTTATGTGTTGTACGGGATATTACCAACGAAAAACATCTTCAGACAGAACTTGAATATCATGAAGAATTTCTGGAGAGTCTGATTGGATTAGCTCTCAAGTTTATCAATGCGCCAATAGATCAAATTAGTGCCTTGATTAATGAAGCCTTGACAAATATCATTCATCGTTTTAGAGCCAGAACAGTAATGATACACTATTATGATTTTAAAAATCGTACAGCAAGGCTTATGTATGGAATATCCAATGATCAATTAACAGAGGCGTTGATAAAGACAGAACTAGGAGATATTCCATTAAGCTCAATCCCAAATCTTGTTGCAGCTCATCTGGCCGGGAATACTACCTCAGATCTATTTTCTGAAAATCTCAATTCAAAAGGGGCTGTTCCTGTTTGGATAAATAGCTATTTCCAAAAAGGATCAATGCACACAATCCCATTGCAAGTACAACAAGGGTGCTTAGGATTCCTGACATTTATTACCGAAAGCAAAGACAAGACTCTTAAAAGCAAAGAAATAGATCTATTAAAGATAATTGGCTCACTTATATCAAATTTGGAAGAGAGAAAACAGACCGACATAGAACTTACGTCGAAAAGTAAAGAACTTGAAAAGGCAAATGAAGAGTTAAAGCAGTTGAATCAACTCCTTACATCGCAAAATGCAATCATTACAGAGGCAAACATTGCATTAAAAGAGGCTAAGGATCTTGCCGAAGAGAGTGACAAGCTCAAATCAACCTTTCTTAACATGATTTCACATGAACTAAGAACGCCATTAAATGGAATCATTGGTCTGACTGGCTTTCTACAGAATGATGACCTCTCTCCCGAGGAGTTCTTTTCGTTCCTTAAACCGCTTGAAGATAGTACTGATCGATTTCTATTTACCATTAACAATATAATTGAAGGTGCTCTTATTCTGTCTGGTAGTCAAAAGCCCTCATTCAGGCGGGTTGATTTAAAAGAACTGATATTAAACATTAAAAACAACTTTAATTACAAGTCAATTCCCGAGAATGTCTCCTTTATTCTTGATGACATTTCAATCCAAGATTATCAACCAGGTTCATTCGACACAGACCCTGACATTATTGCCCGTATTGTAGAACAACTTCTTCGTAATGCGTTTAAATTCACGATCAGTGGAGAAGTTAGACTTGGCATCAAACAGGTTAATAACAAAGTTGGGATCTATGTATCAGATACCGGTATCGGTATTTCGCCTGAATCACACAAAAGGATATTTGATTTCTTCAGACAAGAAGACGAGTCATTAACAAGACAATATGAGGGTATAGGATTAGGCCTTTCAATAGCAAAAGGTCTTGTCGATCTGATTAATGGAAGCATAGAACTTGAATCAGAAAAAGGGAAAGGAAGTGTTTTTAGTATAATGCTTCCATTATCACAAGATTCTAATACAAACCTGAATATCAATCATGAGAAGAAGACTAAAATCATCATAGCTGAGGATGAAGAGTACAATATCATTTACCTTCAGGCACTATTAAACGCACCTTGGGTTCAAATTCTTACAGCATATAATGGCAAACAAGCGATTGATCTGGCTGATGAGCATCCCGATGCAGCCTGTATCATAATGGACATAAGAATGCCGGGAACCGATGGATTAATAGCGTCAAAATATATTAAAAAGAGACATCCCAATCTTCCTATTTTAATCATCTCCGCCTATACCCTCTCTGACGAGGAGAATAAATCGCTGGACATGGGTTGTGATGCCTTCATAGCAAAACCATTTAGCAGGAGGGCCTTTTTCGATGTTTTGACTCGTATAGGAGTTAAAGACATAACGTTATAACCCTTGGAAATAATGTTATAAATCTGCATTATTCTCAAAGGAGTTCGGTTTTTTAAAATCAACCGTAACAAATAAGGCAGATAGGGATCCAATCATCGCTATTTTTTAATTTTACACCTCACAAAGGGTCTTAAGTTTTAAACTCATGCCTTCTACCACTAACTTTGACCAATTACTTTGAAAATCATGAAAACTGTAGGCTGGTTGCTTTTCCTTTTACTGCTAACTTTCTTCTCAACTGAACTTATCAGTCAGGATCAACGTACCATAGATTCACTTTCTAATAAACTTTCGCTCTCCAAGACTAACATTGAGAAAGTAAAACAATTATCACAACTTTCGGAAGCTTATCTGGCGATAAATCTCAACAAAAGTACATCTCTTGCGAAAGAGGCTCTTGCCATTGCATCACAAAATAAAGAGGCTGACGCTATGTGGTTGGCTTTTGACGCCCTTGCAAACATCCATCAATTCAGGAATGATCAGGTATCAGCGGTTAAGACGTGGCACATGGCTTTGGCTTATACACCTGATGGGTTACAAAAAGCCCGCATACTTCAAAAAATAGCCAATGCATATCATCAGACAGAACACTTCGACTCAGCCATCTTCTACTATAATCTTGCCCTCCCCTCCTTTCAACTTGAAGCCTCCTCTTCAGATATAGCCTTTCTTCTGGAAAGTCAGGCAAACACCTTTATGAAGTTAAATGAGCCAAAAGCTGCTTTATCGAAGACAAACGAGGCCACTTCAATGCTCGAGAAGGCAATTAAAACCGTCACTGAAACTAAAAACTACAATAGAATTCTTGCTCAAATAATAAGATTACAGGCTCAAGCCGGCAACATCTCTTTAAAATTAGGAATTTATAACCAAGCCATATCCTATTTTCAGCGAGCGATCCCAGTAGCCGTAATCCTTGGAAACAAGTATCAACTTGCGCTACTATATGAAGATATAGGTGATGCATTTAAACAACAGGGACGAATTGATAAGGCCGCTGAAAGCTATAATCGTTCACTAAGCAAAGCACTTCAGATTAAAGATGACCAACTTGCCGCAAATGTCTATAACAGTCTAGGAGGTCTCTTTCTTGACCAAAACAATCCGGACGTGGCAAGAACAAATTTTTTAAGGGCACTGCAAATCCATCTAAAAATGGAGAATCAGGCAGGATTAGCAAAGGTATACAACAATATTGCTGAAGTATTTCGCTACGAAAGACAGTACGATTCAGCACTAACATATTACGATAAGAGCATTCAATTAAATCGATTGCTAATTAATAAACTTTGGCTTGGCGTAAACTACCAAAACAAGGCTGAGACCTATTTAGCTTTAAAAGATCAAGCAAAAACCTATGAGTTTCTCACGAAAGCAAGAGAACTCTTTGTTGAAATTGATGATTTTGAACACCTAGCAGCAATCGACATCACCTTAGCAAATTATCACTTAAGTCATGGTCAACAAAAAATGGCCGAAAAAAGCTATCTGAATGCTTATCAGAAGGCCAAAGAGATTAATGCTCTCAGGCTTGTAAGACAGGCCGCACACGGACTTGCAGCACTATATGAAAAGGCGGGTGATCTGAATAATGCTTTCTTCTACTTAAAACAATACACCCAGATTCAAGACTCCCTGTTTAATAACGAAATGGCCGTCAAACTGGCAAATTATCAAAGTAAAACCCAACTGGAAGAGATTGTCAACGCCAAAACAAACAATGAAGAGCAGATTAAAACCTATGAAAAAAATCGTAGAATAAACCTTTTTGTTACAAACGCCTCTCTATTAGTTATCCTTCTTCTCCTGATCATCGGATACCTTTTAATCAAGAGACACAAAGGAACTTTAAACATCGAACGTGCTATTGCAGCCAAAAATGACGAAATACATCGTACTCAGCAGGCTTTAATGGAAGCCGAGTTAAAGAATAAAGAGCTTGATGCTCTTCAGCTCAACACAAAGCTCGCTGAAAAGGACTATAATCTTATAAATATGGCTTTACAGATCGCAAAGAATAATGAGTTTACTAATGATCTTAAAAAGACCATAAAGGAGATCCGAAGTGCCAAGGACTCTGATCGTGATAAAAAAATATCTGATCTGATGCTATCTCTTAACCACTATAACCGGTCATCAAAAGACCTTGAACGATTTCTTAACGAAGTAGAAAAAAGTAATGCTACATTCTTTAAAAAGCTAAGTGACCAATTTCCCGATCTAACAGAAAATGAAAAGCAATTAGCTGCAATGTTAAGAATTGACCTGTCAAGTAAAGAGATTGCAGCACTAAATAATATTAGTACTAAAGCCGTTGAGATGAGTCGTTACAGACTAAGGAAAAAATTGGGTATGGAGAATAATGATAACCTTAACAATTTCTTCCAAAAGCTCTAGATTATTAAAGTTTCAACATTACTAGATACTTTACGCACTGTAAGGCTAGAGAATTAGTGTATTATAAGCTCCCAAATTCTTAATGTAACTGAATTGGAGAAGCCAGGCATGGTAGCGGAAGAGGTACAAAAGGCAATCTGAAACGTATATTTTATAAAAATATTAGAAAGTTATAGTTGTAGAGGACTGTAGAGGTAAATCAATTACCTATAATACTGTTAAACAACGTAATTACGAATTTTAATGTAGAATTGAAAAGAGAGAATAATTGGTCATAAAATGGCATTTGTAGAGGTAAAAAAGGTGATTAGATGTTGCAGAAATTTGACAGAAAACTAAATTTGTTTCTGCAAACAATACAACAAGTCTCTCCTGTTTGCTTTAACCAATTACAATTTACAAACCAGTGTTTTTTTCAAATTGATTAGCTAAGTGACCGGGGGTGCAGTCAGGCTGCCTCCCGGTCGATTTAGGAAAGAAAAAAGGTTTTGGCAACACTAAATTCAGTTGATTAACATTAATACAATAACTGTATCATACTAAGAAAATACAAACACCTCATTTTAAGAAATAAACCAAAGAACATCAAAAGACAGACCGTCATGAAACAATTTTTAGTAACCTTAGCATTGCTGATTTCATTCACTAATCTTGTTTTAGCTCAAGAGACTAAGCAAGATGAAAAAACACTTCAAAAGCTTCCTTCAGTTACTCTTAAGACTGCCGATGGTAAGACCATAAACACAGCAGACTTGACCAACGATGGTAAGCCGATGATAATTAGTTTCTGGGCTCTATGGTGTAAGCCTTGCATTAAAGAGCTTACTACTATTTCTGAGGTATATGATGAATGGGTAGCAGAAACAGGAGTTAAATTATATGCTGTTTCAATTGATGACAGTCGTTCTTCGGCTCGCGTAAAACCAACTGCAGATGGAAAAAACTGGGATTACGAAGTACTGTTGGATGTAAATAGTGATTTCAAGAGGGCTATGAATGTTAATCTCATTCCTCATACATTCCTGCTTAACGGCAAAGGTGAGATCGTTTGGCAACATACATCCTTTTCAGAAGGAGCTGAATTAGAATTAATAGAACTTGTCAGAAAAGTGGCTAGAGGTGAATCTATTGAAGATCACAACTAATTCACGATTATAAAATCATTGCTCGTCAAAAAGACAAACAATTACTTATACTTCAAACCGCAAAGGTTCGAGAACAAATAAGAATCACTTAATGATATGGTTTGGAGTTACAGAGCAGTTAAAACAAATTTATCCATGATGAAATCGTTAAAACACTTATCTATAGCCCTCATTCTTACCCTTTTCTCCTCCTCACTTTCAGCCCAGACCGTACTGGGTGGAGAAGTTCATGGTAGTTTTGAGATAGATGGACAACTTTATAAATCCGACAATAGTTTAGGAATTACCTCTGAATCTTTAAATGGCAAAAAAGCCGGATTCAATGGCTTTGGAAACCTAACTTATACCCTTGGAAATTTCACAGCAGGGATGAGATACGAAGCCTTCTTACCCCCTCTTAATGGCTTTTCTAATAATTATGAAGGATCAGGTATTGCAAACTGGTATGCTGACTATAAAAACGACCTGTTACAAGTTACAGTTGGTAACTTCTATGAGCAATTTGGGTCTGGTTTAACGCTTCGTAGCTATGAAGAGTGGGCTTTGGGATACGATAACTCTCTAAGAGGCCTCAGATTAAAGCTTACTCCCTTTAAAGGAGTAACCATTAAAGCCCTTGTTGGCTATCATCGTGAGTACTGGAAAGAGTATACAGCTAACTCCAGAGGTCTGGTTAAAGGTGCCGATATCGAATTCTCTTTAAACGACCTTATTCCATCGTTTTCTGAATCTAAGACAAGAATAACCATAGGTGGTAGTATTGTTAGTAAATACGAAAAGCCAATCAACAAGACTTTAGTCATTCCTGGCGACACAATTATATATAAATACGACTTCCCAGCAAACGTTGCCATGGGTGCGGGTCGTATCAATATTAATCATGGTGGTTGGAATTTCATGAGCGAGTATGCATATAAAGCGAACGATCCTAATGCCACCAATAACTACATCTACAAAGCAGGACAAGCTCTTTACTCTACCCTATCATGGAGTACAAAGGGTTTTGGCATAATGGGAGGCTTTAAACGCATTGATAACATGGGATTCAAATCAAGAATGACCGAAACGGGTCAGATTCTTGATATCAACTTCTTACCCCCTTTGACAAAAATGCATCAATATAGTTTTGCTATGATGTATCCTTTTGCTTCTCAACCCAATGGAGAAATGGCACTACAGGGTCAGATTGACTTTACTATTCCGAAAAACTCTCTTCTTGGTGGTAAATATGGCACCCAGATAACATTCAACTATAGTCGGGTAACCAATATTGACAAACAACAGGTTGATGATGCTACGGCCATAGACCAAACTGGTACACTTGGGTATAAATCAGATTTCTTTGCCTTTGGAGGCGAGCTATACTACTCTGATCTAAGCCTCATGATTGGTAAAAAACTAAACCATTCATTAAAAGGAACCTTAGGAGTCATGATCCAGGAGTACAACAAAGACGTTATGGAGGGTCATAAAGATGAATATGATAACGTAAAATCTACGATACTAATTGGTGATATCACATGGAGATTAAATAATCGTCATGCGATTAGATTTGAGAATCAATGGCTCTTCACAAAACAAGACAAAGGAAACTGGGTTGCTGGGACTATTGAGTATACCGTTTCACCAAACTGGTTCTTTGCAGTACAAGACGAGTATAACTATGGAATCAATGATGTTAGTTCAGACCATTCTGCGACTGACGGTGAGCTTGAGAAAATCCATTATTACAATCTATCAGCTGGTTTTATCAAAGGAAATAGTAGAATTGCGGTTTCTTATGGGAGACAACGTGAGGGTCTTCTTTGTGTAGGTGGTGTATGCCGTCAAGTCCCTGCCGCTACTGGATTCACACTTACTCTAACTACAAGTTTCTAATCTTTAGCCTATCCAATTATGAACAAGATAATAAAATCTCTCCTGTTTACCTTTGCCACAGTAGCAATATTAACTGCTTGTGATAAGATAGATGAACCATTTCTCAAACCATCGGGGCAAACTGTTGGTGATGATACAACTAAAGTGGTAAAAAAGATCTTACTTGAAGATTTTACCGGACATAAATGTACCAACTGCCCGGCTGCAGCTATAATAGCTAAAAACCTGGTTGCTCAATATCCTGACCGAATTATTACAATCGGAGTTCATGCTGGCTACTTTGCAAAAGCAGACCAACTTGGTGATTTTACAGCGAATTATTCCAATACTACATCGGAAGAGCTTAATACATTCTATGGCGTTGAGTCTAACCCTGCCGGGCTGATTAACCGCATAGCTTCTGATGGACAAGTTGTTTTTGGAAAAGATCAATGGGAAACCTTAGTTAATCTTGAATTGGCCAAGGAAGCAGAGATGTCAATTACACTAAAAACAACCTATAATGAGTCAACACGCAGCCTGAATATAATAGCTGACGTAAAAGCTCTTACTGATTTATCAGGCTTATATAATATCGTTTTTGCGGTAATTGAAGATAGCCTTCAATCGCCACAAAAAAATGTAGATGCGTTCGCAGGAAACACTCCCATTATTTATGATTACGTACATATGCATGTATTACGTGGAAATCTAAATGGTACCTTTGGTTCTGAATTAAACGATTCTGACGGGATAACCAGTGGAAGCGTTATTTCGAAATCAGCTTCAACCGTCCTTGATTCAAAATGGGTTGCAAAGAACGTCAAGATAGTTGCTTATGTAATTAATCGCAGTAGCGATAAACTACAGACATCGGTAATTCAAGCTGAGGAAAAAGAAATTATTGAATAACCGTAGCTATCAGATCATTTCTCGAAAGTATAAACTATTATGATTAATAAATCCATCTTCCGCCTTTTCTTACTGACAATACTACTCTTCCAAATAGTTAGTAGTAAGGCTCAAATTTTAGAACCAGTTAAATGGACATTTACAATTGAAAATGAGACAGCTACTGATGCCACACTGGTCTTTACAGCAAAAGTAGATAAAGGTTGGCACGTCTATTCTCAATATGTCCCAGAGGGAGGTCCCGTTCCAACATCATTCTCAATAAAGTCGTCGAATGACTTTAAGTTAGTTGGAAAAGTTACAGAACAAAAACCCATCGAGGAGTATGATAAAAACTTTGAGATGAAGGTTCCCTATTTTAACACGAAGGCCGTTTTCAAGCAAAAGATAAAGAAGAACACTGATAAGAAGTTTGTCATCAAGGGCTTGCTCGAGTTTATGTGCTGTGATGACGAGAAGTGTCTTCCTCCAGCTGAAGTTGATTTTCAATTCACGTTGAATTCAAACACAACAACGGCTTCAAAAACTGATGAGGTTGCCTCTACAACTCAAACGCCTGCCGCTACAAGCAGCCCAGTAATCACTGCAGATTCAAATAAGGACACTACAGAGGTTGCAAAACCAGCGATTGCTGATTCTACCACCAACAATATCCCTATTGAGGATGGTAGTGAGTCAAATGAAAGCATGTGGTGGTTCTTTTGGCTAGCCTTTGGTGCAGGACTAATTGCTATTCTTACACCTTGTATCTTTCCAATGATACCCATGACCATCAGTTTCTTTATGGGTGATAATAAAAGTAAAGGAAAAGCAAGGCTTCAAGCTATTGTTTATGGGTTATCGATAATTGTTATTTACACAGTTATTGGTACCTTTGTGGCCATCGTATTCGGTGCAAACTTTGCGAATTGGCTAAGTACACACTGGATACCCAATGTACTGTTCTTTGTCATCTTTTTGGTTTTTGCTGCTTCATTTTTTGGCGCATTCGAAATTACACTTCCTTCCTGGATCGTCAATAAAAGTGACGCTCAGGCTGATAAAGGCGGAATTACTGGGGCTTTCTTTATGGCTTTAACCCTGGTTGTGGTCTCGTTTAGCTGCACTGGTCCGTTGGTTGGCTCAATATTGGTAGCCTCAGCAGGTGGTGCAATCCTAAAGCCTATCATTGGAATGTTTGGATTTGCTCTAGCTTTTGCATTACCCTTTACATTTTTTGCACTTTTCCCTGCATGGTTAAATTCACTTCCGAAATCAGGTGGATGGCTTAACGCAGTGAAGGTTGTTTTAGGCTTTGTTGAATTAGCATTGGGTTTAAAGTTTCTCTCAGTTGCTGATCAAACATACCATTGGGGAATTCTTGATAGAGAGATATATCTAGCCTTCTGGATCGTAATTTTTGCACTAATGGGATTCTATCTTCTTGGCAAATTAAAATTTCCACACGATTCTGACGTTAAACAGATAGGAATAGTAAGACTCTTCCTATCAATAATCACTTTCACCTTTGTAATCTATTTGATACCAGGGATGTTTGGAGCACCACTTAAAGCTCTCAGTGGATACTTACCACCACAAGCAACCCACGACTTCGACATAAATACGATTGTCAGAGAGAATGTAAATGCTGCAACCTTTCAAGGAGATAAAGGTGTAACAGCGCAATGCGAAGCACCTAAATATGGAGATAAACTTCATCTGCCCCATGGTCTTAAAGGATACTTCGACTATGAACAAGGCATGAAGTGTGCGAAACAATTAAACAAGCCGGTATTCATTGACTTCACAGGTCACGGTTGTGTTAATTGTCGCGAAATGGAAGCCAATGTATGGTCAGATCCCGTTGTTCTTAAAAAGCTTCGTGAAGAATTTGTTGTCATCGCACTCTATGTTGACGATAAAACAGAGCTTCCTGAAAGCGAATGGATAACATCTACATACGATGGAAAAGTAAAATCCACTATAGGAAAAAAATATGCTGATTTCCAAATAAGTAAGTTTAAAGTTAATGCCCAGCCCTACTATGTAATTCTGGGACAGAATGGTGAACTTATGACCACACCATCAGCTTATGATTTAGATGTAAATAAATTCGTAAAATTCCTCGATTCAGGTATAAAGACCTACAACGAGAAATATAAGAAATAAAAATATTTAAGATACCCGGCCTTCGGGCCGGTCTATTGATAACCTGTTGTCTATGAGACCATGACTATTGCCTCCGTGAGGAACTTGTCGTGGATTGCCAAACCGCTTCCGGGTCTGCTTCCGTCAACTTGTCGTGAGACAATGGATGAAGCCCCGGAAGTATTTTTTTGATTCTATCTTTGCATCCTGCAAAATAAAACTCATATCAAAATAGATGACTAATCACACCACAGCTACCGCTCGCGCTAATATCTTAATGCTTATAACAGCTATGATTTGGGGATTTGCCTTCGTAGCTCAACGGGCCGGAATGGCTCATATAGGTCCTTTTGCTTATAACGCCGTAAGGTTCTTGATCGGAAGTCTTTCTCTTATTCCTGTCATCTATTTCATGGATAAGAAAGTAGCCAAAAGATCTTTCCTCACTAAAAAAGAGCTTCTTAGTGGTATAGCTGCCGGACTGATTCTTTTCTTTGGCGCTTCTTTACAACAAATCGGATTAGTCTCTACAAGCGCAGGTAATGCAGGCTTTATCACCGGCGTCTATGTTGTATTAGTACCGATTATTGGTATTCTTTGGCGACATAAAACAGGCTGGAGCATCTGGATTGGGGTTGTATTAACTGTTATAGGAATGTATTTCCTAAGTATTAAAGAGCAAATGACCATAGAGCGAGGCGACCTAATGGTTCTTCTTAGCACCTTCTTTTGGGCAAATCATGTACTTTTTATCGCTTGGATTTCGCCTAAAATTGACCCAATAAGACTTTCGTCAGTTCAATTTTTAGTAGTTGCAATCTTAAGCGGATTAACAACCTACCTCTTTGAACCCTTTGAATGGCATTTCATCATAGATGCCAAATGGCCCATTCTTTATGGTGGTCTATTGTCAGTAGGAGTTGCATACACACTACAAGTGGTTGCTCAGCGAGATGCTCATCCAGCTTATGCGGCAATCATATTAAGCTCTGAAGCCATTTTTGCTGTAATAGGAGGAGTATTTTTGCTTAATGAATCAATGACTATCAGGGCAACTTTTGGGTGCTTCTTAATGCTTCTTGGAATGGTTTCAGCTCAATTACCAGATATTATTAAGTATCTAAAAAAAGAATAGCTACTTCCCACCGACCATCAAACAGATCTATTCATTTGCATAAAGCAAGAGAGAGGCAACACTAGATGAAGCCTCTCTCTCAGTATAATAGATAAACTAGATTTTCTTGGTTTTTCTTAACCAGAATTAAATAAATAGACTAACAACATAGTATACTCCTGCTGCGAGTAACATTGAAACAGGAATAGTGAGAACCCAGGCCCAAAGAAGATTGATAGTAACACCCCATCTGACTGCAGTGATTCTCTTAGTTAAGCCAACGCCCATAATTGCACCAGTTATTGTGTGAGTAGTACTTACAGGAATACCAAAAGCCTCAGTACCGAAAAGGAGAACCGCGCCGGCACCTTCAGCAGCAACACCTTCAAAAGGAGTAATCTTCGTGATTTTGCCACCCATGGTTCTGACGATCTTCCATCCGCCTAACAATGTTCCAGTACTAATTGCTGTGTAACAACCTAATACAATCCACTCAGGGATATGATGAATCTTCCCATCAACAGTGCCTATTCTGGCCCATTCCGGAATTTGGGAGACATCAACTCCATTGTAGTAAACCATTAAGGCAGCAGCAATAATACCCATTACCTTTTGTGCATCATTACCGCCATGACCGAGACTAAACAAGGCAGATGAAACCAACTGAAGACCTTTAAACCATTTATTAAGACGATGTGGGTTACCACGTTTTGTGATATGTAACAAAAGTAAAGAGAGCAGGTAAGACATGATCATACCGAGCAATGGAGCCAGGAAGATAAAAGCAATAATCTTAAAGATTTTATCAGCGTGAACGACATCTACTCCACCTGCATGAGCAATAGCAGCACCAGCAAAGCCCCCAACAAGAGTATGGGAAGAGCTACTTGGAATTCCTAACCACCAGGTAAGAAGATTCCAGATAATAGCGGCAATCAATCCAGCAAGAATAACGGTGAGCGAGATTGCACTTGTATCTACTGTTTTAGCGATGGTATCGGCAACTCTAAGTTCGAAAATAGCATAAGCCACGAAATTGAAGAAAGCAGCCCAGATGACAGCTTGAACTGGAGTCAGAACCTTCGTGGATACAATAGTTGCAATTGAATTGGCTGCATCATGAAACCCGTTAATCAGGTCAAAACCAAAGGCTAAAACAATAATAACAAGTAATAGTATAAAACTAAATTCCATGATCTATAGATTAAGCGTACTTAACAAGGATAGTGTTAATAATATCGGCTACATCATCACAACGGTCGATAGCCTTCTCCAATGAATTAAGGATGTCTTTACGTTTGATTAACTCAATTCCATTGGTCTCTTCCTTGAAAAGTTTAGCTAGATATTGATGGTTAATATCATCTGATTTACCTTCAATATCACTGATAACATGTAGTGACTTACTGTATTTGGCAAGCGTATGAGCATCTTTTAGTCCGTCAAAGATATAGTTGATCTCGTTTGATGCTAAAATGATCAATCTTGAAATTTCTTTAAATTCTAGAGGCACCTCTCTTAAATCATAAAGTGCCATACGTTTAGCCGAAGTGTAGATGAGATCAACGATGCTATCAGTCTTAGAAACCAGGTCATAAATATCCTCACGATCAAACGGAGTGATAAAAGTACTGTTAAGTGCTTGATACAGTCTCTTTGTAATTTGATCTCCTGCCCTTTCAGCATCTTTGATGGTCTTTACATACTTTGCTCTCTTTTCAACATCCGGTTCATTAACCATTTGATTTAAGAGTTCCGCTGTTTTTACAAGATTTTCAGATGCCTCCTTAAAGAGATGTTGAAATTTAGTCTCTTTTGGGACAAAGAATTGAAAGATTTTATCAAGTTTCATTTTATGAATAATTTAATAGTTGCCATTACATTTGCCTTAGCGCCGTTCTCAGCATTTCACTGAATGCAATTCTTTATAAAAGGCATTATCTCCAGATTGAGTCTATAAAACAACTGTTTTAAAGCGCCACAAAAATACAACATATTGAGAGGCTACATTTTAATCAATATTAATTTTATGTTAACTCAGCAATAACCCCATATTAACAATTAAGGGTATCTGACAGAAATCAGATACCCTTATATGAAATACAGATTAAGTATTAATCAATAAAACGCAAAAATCTTTATCAGATAATATTTGGCACAGCATTATTCAACAACTTGCTCAGTAGCTTGAGCTTGATGCTCAGCTCTATGAGGAGTATGTGGATGCCAGCCCACAATACCTAACATCACAAAGAAACCAATGATGTATGCAAGGATAACATGCCACCCGTGTTTTACATAGCTTACAACAGACCTTGCCTCTGGGAATTTGTTTGTTAGTGCTACTCCGGCAGAAGAACCAAACCAAATCATTGAACCTCCGAACCCAACAGCATAAGCCAAAACACCCCAGTCATAACCTCCCTGATCAAGACAGAGCTTAGTAAGTGGGATATTATCAAATACAGCTGAAACAAACCCCAGTGAGAAGGCGGTCTGCCATGAAGCTGCGGGTAATTCAGATACTGGCATCAATGAGGCACAGGTAACTAAGGCAGTTAAGAAAATAGTACCCTGCCATGAGCTTTTAAGCTCTGCCCAATGAGCCCTTCTGATAAAATTACCTACTAGAATAGCTGCCCAAACACCGGCAGCAGGGAAATCCAGTAGCCAGTTAGTCAAAATAGCACTAATAAGTATGAGCACCACAATCAATAACTTAACAACATCCACTTTAGCACCAATGGTAGCATCAGCCTGTATTGGGTGATATTTATGCTGTTGCAGAGCACCAACAACTCCGAAAATCAAAAATGCTGCAATGGATGCAACAAAAGCATGAGTAACATCTATCGGATTTACCCCATCAATCCACATCAATGTGGTAGTGGTATCTCCAACTACACTCCCTGCTCCACCTGCATTACTGGCAGCAATAATTGCAGCTAAAAAGCCTATATGAACCTTCCCTTTATAGACTACCATTGCTATAGTACCACCTATCATTGCGGCAGCAATATTGTCTAAGAAAGCTGACATCACAAAGACCAAAAATAAAAGCACAATGCCTCCTTTCCAATCATTAGGAAGATACTTCGGTAGAATATCAGGAACCCCTGACTCCTCAAAATATTTTGCTAATATTCCAAACCCAAATAATAATCCAACTAAATTTAAGAGTATTCTCCACTCACCTTCATGCCCCTCTCCTCCAATAATATGGTGTGTTAAGGAGAAGTCTGCATCAAAAACAAACTTAAATACCAAAACAGCTAATAAGCCTGTAAGAGCCACCTGCATCGTCTTATGATGAAACAAGGCTACTCCAATTAGAGTCAACGCAAATAGAATAAACTCTACCCGAATACCAGCAACTGATGGTATTCCAGACTGGGCAAAACTTGCCAAAGGCAATAATACCATGGCAAACAATGACGTTAAAGCAATTTTAAAAAATCTAGCATTCATTTTAATTGTCTATGGTTTTTAATTAATAATAAACACATGGATCGAATTCAGGCCAAAGATAGATAGATGTACGATACCTACAATTCGATTGTGAAGAAAATAACAGTATCGATGGGATTTCTATAAAAAAGCTTGCAAACTCAAACGAAGTGAACTAGTTTTGTAAATCATATCAGACACTTATGCCCTATCAACACACATCTCCTACAGCAACGTTATTCCATAATAATGGAAAGGGGCTTTACTGTTGCTGGATGTGTTAGACCATTTCACTATTTTATTAAACCAATACACCGTTTAGATTGATAAATCTAGGCAATTGGATTCTATCTTCTATGCAGCAAATAATTATTGTATTTGAGCTGGTAACGAATCCTAGAGTTTCTTGTGTGCTTTTCTTTTTTCCCATAATTATACTAGCAAATGAACAGGAAAAAAGTTCATCCTAGTCCTATTTTATCAGGAAATTCTTTCGTTAGGCTGAAAAACAGATCAACTACTCAATTCATTTGGTATAATCTAAATAATAACAAACCAATTAAATGACAAACAATGTTTCAGGTTTGATTTTCGACATTAGACGTTATTCTGTTAATGATGGACCTGGCATTCGCACTACTGTTTTTCTTAAAGGCTGTCCTCTGAGATGTGCTTGGTGTCATAACCCTGAAAGCCAAGAAGGCTCGATTGAAACCATTAAGCGAACAAGACAATTGGATGGAAGAAAATTCTTCCAACATGAATCTTGTGGATATATAATGACAACTGATCAACTACTTAAAGAGATCATAAAAGACTCAATTTGCTTTGAAGAAAGTAACGGCGGAATTACCCTTTCAGGAGGAGAACCGCTTTTCCAACCAAATTTTGTCTTTGACCTTCTATCGAAATTAAAGAGATATGGCATTCACTCAGCCCTAGACACTTGTGGAGAGGCATCGTACCCCATTTTTAGTAAAGCCGTAAATCTGGCGGATCTCATCTTATATGATATCAAATGTATCACTGACGAGTTACATATTGCCTATACTAAAAGATCAAACAAGGGTATCTTATCCAACATTTATAAACTCTCTGTATCAGGTAAGCCATTCATCATTAGAATACCTATTATTCCAAACTTCAATGACAATGCCAATGAACTATACTTGATCAATGAGTTTATAAGATCACTCCCAAACAAACCTCTAAAAATTGAGCTACTACCTTTTCACTCCATTGGGTTACACAAATACAATGAAATGGAAAAGCCGATGCCCGAATTACACCCAGCTGCCGGTTTAACGGCAAACATGAGTCTCGCTGAATCTATCTTATTTCAGTAATAAATAAGTGATCCATAGATCTTAAATACATTTTCACTGGCATTCATACCATGAGATTAAATTTAACAAAATGATTTTTGCAATGAACTACTCCCCACGCATAGCAACATTAAGAAACAATAGTCTGGAAGCAATTAATCGTATCAGCTCTGAAAGAGCAAGATTAGTTACTCTGTTTTACAAAGAAAATGCTCACCTTCAAAAACCAACCCCCATCATGAGGGCTCTTTGCCTTAAGTATATCTTCACTCACAAATCACTATTCTTCGAGCCTGGGGAGCTAATTGTTGGTGAGAGAGGAGAAGCTCCAAAAGCAGTCTCTACTTACCCTGAGGTCTGTTTACACTCAATTGAAGACCTAAAAATTCTTCATAACAGAGAAAAAGTAAACTTCATGGTCACCGCCGAAGTGGTAGACGACTATAAATCTCTTATCATTCCTTTTTGGCAAGGTCATACTCATCGGGATAGAATGCTGGATTCTATGAGCAAAGAGTGGCTGAATGCATACAAGGCTGGTATTTTCACCGAGTTTCAGGAACAGAGAGCCCCTGGTCATACGGTCTTAGGAAAGAAGATGTGGAGCCTTGGAATGAACGATCTAATTAACCAAATTGATCAAGAGTTAACAATTATAGATGATTTCTCAGACAACCTAAGTCTTGCAAAACGAGATGAACTCAAGGCAATGCGAATTGCCGCTGAAGCACTTATGGTTTATGCGAAGCGCTATGAACTATTCCTCAGAGATATTGCTGATAAAACCAACGAATTAATATTAAAATCTGAGATTCTCAACCTGGCAAATATCTGTTCAAAAGTTCCAGCTGAAGCTCCAACATCTTTTCATGAGGCACTACAACATTACTGGTTTATCCATCTCGCAGTTATAACTGAACTTAACCCATGGGACTCCTTCAACCCGGGGCACCTTGATCAACACCTACTCCCTTTTTATCTTAAAGAAAAGGCTGATAAATCAACGGAACAGTTTACAGAACTACTTAGCTGTTTCTGGATAAAATTTAACAACCATCCTGCTCCGCCTAAAGTTGGCGTGACAGCCCTTGAAAGCAATACCTACACCGATTTCTCATTGATCAATGTTGGTGGGGTTAAAGAAGATGGTTCAGATGCTGTAAACGAGATGACCTATCTAATTCTGGATGTAATTAAAAACATGAGGCTTCTTCAACCAAGTAGCATGGTTCAAATCAGTAAAAAGAATCCTGACCAACTTATTCATAAAGCTCTTGGAATAATTGAAACAGGATTTGGTCAACCAAGCTTATTCAATACCGACGCCATCGTTCAAGAACTAATGAGGCAGGGTAAATCACCACAAGATGCTCGTAACGGAGGCGCTTCAGGCTGTGTCGAGGCTGGTGCATTTGGAACGGAAGCTTATATCCTGACAGGCTATTTCAACCTTCCTAAGGTGCTTGAAATAACCCTACATAACGGATTCGACTATAGGACTGGCCAACAAATTGGTTTGCAAACCGGATCTATTGAGTCTTTCAGTAATTTCGAGGAGTTCTATATCGCCTTCGAAAAGCAATTAAAGCACTTTATTGACATAAAAATAAAAGGAAGCAATATCATTGAGCAACTATTCTCTGAATACCTCCCAGTTCCCTTCCTCTCTTTATTAATTGACGATTGCATAACTAATGGATTAGACTATAACTCAGGTGGGGCAAGATACAATAGTAATTACATCCAAGGCGTAGGTCTTGGTACTATTACTGATAGTCTATCAGCAATTAATGAGCAAGTTTTCGAAAAGAAAGTGCTAACACTAAAAGAATTCATATCAGCTCTTAAGGCAGACTTTGAGCACTTTGACAAACTAAGACTTGCTCTGATTTATGATACACCCAAATGGGGTAACGACCAAGATGAAGCGGATCAATTTGCCATCAAGGTTTTTGAATCATTCTTTAAATTGATAGATGGCCGACCCAGCCCCAGAGGAGCCCAGTATCGAATCAATTTATTACCTACCACCTGCCACATCTATTTTGGTCAGGTAACCGGAGCAACTCCTGATGGGCGAAAGGCAGCCACACCTT
>MTLC01001949.1_pt1 | contig 43139 bp, 41 predicted proteins | sample 1982451 | NCBI WGS metagenome assembly MTLC01 (sample SAMN05710165, study PRJNA340218) | biofilm metagenome | isolation source: sample SPH anode biofilm adapted to +100 mV | place: USA | collected 2012-02-03 | reverse complement strand
GTCGCCTTACAGGCGGAATAAAAGTTCATCAAACATTCAATTTGATTACTTAATTTTTTAAATATTACAAAAAAGAATTTTGGATAAACGTCTCTTCTCTCGTACCTAATTACTTGTAACTATCTATTATTTTGTCCGCCAGTTGTTTGGCTTGTTTTACCCGGTCTGCCATTCCTATTCCGTCTCGCATGCTTCCGGCTACATATAATCCCGGATATTTCTTTTCAATATCTTGAATGGCTTCTAATCTTTCTTTGGTGGAAACATCGTATTGCGCGATGGCATTTTTATGGCGGTGAATACGAATAAAATCGGGCGTTAACTCTTCGCCAAGCGTAGAACGCACTTCTTTCAGGATGATTTCTTCTATCTCTTTATCCGTTTTTGTGAAGATTTCGGGTTGACGGCTGCCGCCCATAAAAACGGAAAGCAACACGCCGCCCTGCGGTGTACGACTCTTAAAGATAGCCGATGGGTAAAGGATGCCCAGCATTTCACGATTTTCTTTGCCCGGAACCAGTCCGCCAAATCCATCCAACAGCTTGCCTTCCCAAAGGTTAAAACCTACTGCCGCTTGCACTACATCGGCATACACGGTATTTTTTATAGGTTCCATCAGTGTTTGAGGAATAAAAGGCAATAATTCGGGAAGGGTGTAACCGCCCACGGTGGTAATTACTTTTGAGGTGGAAAGTTCCTGTTTTTCAGAGTTTTCCGTGAAAAAAGTAAGTTGAAACAGAGTTTCTTCCCGAAGAATTTGTATATCTCGGCAGTTATAGATAATATTTTCATCGCCAATATTGTCTGTGAGCGCCTGTATCAGCCCACTCAAACCGCCTTTTACTGAAAATACTTTCCGAGTGGCTTTCTCGGCATTCGGGGCTTTCGGCTCTTTCTTCTTTTTGATGGCGCCGCGTATAAAACTGCCGTAATTTTGTTCCAATTGATACAGTTTGGGCAACGCGAAACGGGTAATCAGTTTCTCGGGATTGCCGGCATACACCCCTGAAATAAACGGATCCACAGCATAATCAAGGTAGGATTTTCCCAATCTTCGACGTACTAAATCCGCCAAGGATTCATCGGGTTGATTACCCTTTTTACGAAAAGGCTCACCCAAAATCCGGAATTTATCCCGCCACGTAAAAAGGGGTGTGGAAATGGCGGACGTTAATCCCGATGGTAATGCCGTCCATTTTCCATTTTTAAGGATATATCGCTTTTGAGATGATTTATCGGCAATTTCGAGGATACACTTCGTATTGAGTTCTTCAAAAAGTTCCGCGATTTCTACTGAACCCAACACGCCGGTACTTGGACCTGTTTCGTAAATAAATCCATTTTCCGCGACTGAGTGAATAACACCGCCCGCGCGGGATTGCTTTTCAAGTACAAGCACATTTTTTCCGGCTTTTTTCAGGTAGTAAGCCAGTGTCAATCCGGTTAAACCTGCACCAATAATGATAATGTCGGGGGGATTTGTTTGCATTTTTTTATATATTGATTACGCGAATTTATACGAATTAATACAAATTACGCGAATTTATACGAATTACGCGAATTACGCGAAATACTACCTCTCGCTTGAAGCGAGAGGCAGGTGGTTTAACGTTTTTAACGTGAATGAACAGAATGCTGAAAGCATTCAACCATTATCCCCTCGTTATAAACGAGGGGCAGCATTAGGGAAAATATCCTAAATAATGCGAATTAAGAGTTGAAACGGTGCTACGCACCTCTTAAATATATTCTTAATTACTATGCTACAAATGAAAAGCTGCTACGCAGCAAAGGTGCGTAGCACCGCAGTCATTTGTAGAATTTATGTCAAGTTCAGCAGCAAAGGTGCGTAGCACCGTTTCAGTTGATAATGCTACAAACATTCCACCAGATAGCCCCTCGCTACAAGCGAGGGGCAGCATTAACCATTAAATATCTAATGTCAAGCGAGCGCCAAATTGAAGCGGTTTCCCTTTTTGGAAAAAAGCATTGCCGAATGACTCAAAATAAAACGCGTTATACGTAGTGTTCAGCAGGTTTTTCCCCCACAATTCCAGTCCAAAAGCGCCTTTTTTAGCACCGATTTTAGCATCGACCAAATTATAAAAATTTTCTGAAAGAACATTACTTTCCTGCCAGTAAATTTTCCCGGCGCCGCTGTATGAAACTGTACCGTAAAATTCGTTTATAAACCCATTTTGGAATGATTTGAAGTAATTCAATGCCGCGCCTACGGTATGTTGAGGGGCGTAAGGCACATATTTTCCGCTGTAATCAAGCTTAATCTCTACATCTTTTATTTTCTTCGTTCCCATATCATATTGGGTAAATTTAGCATGGGCGTACCCATAATTGAGGCTTACGCTAAATCCGTATCCCAAATCAGTTTCGGCTGCTATTTCTACGCCTTTGCTTACAGATTTTCCTGCATTGGTAAGCATTCTTCCAGCGCCGCTATTTACAAACCGAGTGATTTGAAGTCCGGTGATGTCCATATAAAATAAAGTAAGTTGCGTTTTCAGGCGGCTATTCCAGAAAGAATTACGTATTCCTAACTCATAATTCCAACTAAATTCCGGCTGATACAACGTTTTACGTTTTACATCGGGTTCCGGCGCGTTGGGTTTTGAAGCGCTCATAAATTTAGTCTGCATAATATCGGACATCATCTGGACATTAAATCCGCCGGTTTTATATCCACGAGAAATGCTTCCGTAAACGACATTATGATTATTCCACTCATATTTTAGCGCCACTTTGGGTAATAATTCTACAAACGCTGTATCCACACTACCTGTCAATTCAGATTTTAAAGTCATAGGTATTACTTTTCCACCTCTATTCATGGTTACATTCAGAGCCGCGTTAGCGTTGTAATCCATCTTTACGCTTTCATAATCCAGCCGCATACCGAATGTGAGTGAAAGTCCTTCCGTAAATAAATGACTCATAGTAGATTGGTGGAACAATGCCGCGCCACTTCGGGTGTTATCATACCAACCCGGAATATCAAAACTGGGGCTGGTTACGGTCATTCCCGCTTTTTCAAATCCGGGCTGAATCATTGTTACGATAGCATCTTTCTTGAATTTTACAGGCACATGCATATCCAATTTTTGTCCGAACGCGGTAGCGCCTATCAACCATTGGTACCTGCTGTTGCCGGGTAACGATTTAATAATGACCTCGCCGTTTATCATATTTTGCTTTTGATTTTGCTGCACGGTAAATACAGACGCAGCGGTAAAATCTTGGTCCATATTCATTTGATCATTAAAATATTGGTGTGAAAGCGAAGCCGTCAGCATTAAATCATCGTTAATAAATTGAGAAAAAATACTGTTGTTGAGCGTTTTACGGTTATAATCGCTCGCGTCATTAATATTCGGTTTGGCAGTGGTGCTGGTTTGGGCATTATACAATCCGTATGGAAATGCGCCTTGTTTAATATAATCAAAATCAGACACATATTCTATTCTGAAATTAGGTTGAACATTCCAAATAAGTTTAGCGCGCGCGCCGGCAGATTTTTCATCGTCCATTTTTTTTCCGGTAAAGTCGTTGGTATAAAAACCATTGTGCTGCCCGTAAAAACCACCGATAGAAACGCCTAATTTATTGTTCAGTTTGGCGTAATGGGATGCTCTTGCCTGCACGTAACCGTAATTTCCGGCAGTAATAGCCGCGCGGGTACCTTGAAAACTGAGTGGCGAAAGGGTGTAAATGTTTACAATACCGCTCATGGCGTTACGTCCGTAGAGCGTACCTTGCGCACCGCGCAGAATTTCCATCTGCGCCACGTCAAACAATTCAAAATCAAAAGCCGTTTTATCCAAATACGGAACGTTATCCACGTAAAGCGCTATGGACTGACCGCTGTTTCGTGAGCCGATACCTCTCACATACACCGCATTGGACATGGCAGAACCGTAATCAGGAATGAAAAAGTTAGCCGCTTTTCCATTCATATCTTTGATGGATGTGATTTGGGCTTGATTGATTTTTTGCGCGGTAAGCAGCGTAGCCGAAACGGGCGCGTTTTTAAGATTTGTTTCTTTTTGGCAATAAACGTTTACTTGCTCTAAATTAAATGTTTTAATACTATCGTTTTCGTTGGCAAATAAGTTGCTTACGCACGCCAAAATGCCCGCGAGGATGAATATTTTTTTCATAAGATTTTATGTTAGCCCCCAACCTCTCAGAGAGGTTAAAGAGGGGGTTAGTGTGATATTTAATTTGTAGATTTATATAGAATATATGATATGCCTCATGTTTTATGATAGGCATAAATACATTGAAAAACATTCAGACGCGTTATTAAGTTACAAACGTAACAACACAATGAAACACTCTGTAAAATATTCCTTTTTAAGATTTCGTTTTCTGTTGTTTTTCAATTTCCGGGGAAGTAATTAAACCGCAGGCGGCGGGCGAGAAAACAGAAAAGTACGAAAATCCACATTTTTGAAGTGGATAACGTAGGTGGGATAGATAATTTCGGAAGTTTGTATGGTGAAATAATTGCCGGTAAATTCCCGTATAGAAACGATTATTTTTTTTACCTGCTTGTAATCAAAGATATACGTGGACGACTGATTGGCGTGTTCTCTGCCTTGATAAGCAATCGCGTTTTGCTCAAAAATAATACTGGCTGGGTTATCTGCTGCGCCGCTATCAGAAACGAAAAACGGCGACACAATGCATGACAAAAATCCCAATACCATCAAAAATTGAGGTATGAGCGAGGCAAAAATGGCATTGTCAAACATCAGCATAACGGACGTATTAAATTTTTGTCAAAAGTAGTATTTTTTTTAGAATAATCTTTTATCTGGAACCAATATATAAGAAAAATAATCCCAATAATACCAACAATAAATCCCACGCTTTGGCTTTTACATTTTTTTCTTTGAATATGAATACCCCGCCTAAAAAACTGATAAGCACGCTGCTTCGGCGTATCATGGAAATAATTGAGATCATGGCGCCCGGTTGGCTGAGCGCCCAGAAATACACAATATCGGCAGCAGAAAGAAATAAACTTATAAAAAAGATGGAATTTCGCCATTCAAATTTAGCGCTTCCGAAAATATGATTCTTGTATAAAGCCAGAAAAAATATGCCCGTGAGCACTGTTTGATACAAGAGAAACCAACTTTGCACAAACATTCGGTCAAAGCGCTCAATCAAGTATTTATCATACAGCGCGCTTATCGCCCCAAAAATAACCGAAAGAAAAAGAAGCGCTAAAAATTTATTGTTTTTAAAATAGATACCTTCCCGTTTTCCGGTGTAACTCATTAAAAACAAAGATAATATGCCAATAATAACGCCTATCCATTGATAAACGTTTAATCGCTCACCAAGTAATAATGTAGCGCCCAACAGCGTGAGAACAGGCTGTGAGGCTTTTACCGGACCTACAAAGGTGATGGAAAGGTGCTTTATGGCATAATAACCGCAGAACCAAGATGAGAATACGATACACGCTTTCAGCATCACGTGCAGATGCGCGCTAAGATTGCCTTGCGGAACAAAGAAGAAATTTCCCGATGGGATAAGCGTTCCCGACAGTAGAATCATCGGCAGAAAAAAGAACGCGCTTAATCCCGTAGAAATAAAAAGAACGCTCAAAACAGCGTTCTTGTGAAGTGATGCTTTTTGGAATATGTTATATATCCCCAGCAGAAACGATGATAATAATGCTCCTAATACCCACATAACGGGTGCAAAGGTACAAAATATATCACAAAATATTTTCGATATTTTATGAAGTTATCTTTATTCTAAAATATTAAAAATGATTTTTCAATATTTTTCACCGAATACGATGAAATTCTAAAATACTGTATTTAGTATAAATATGCTTAATTGGACACTAAGACCTATGCTTTCAGCTTCTCGACACACTTTTCACCCCTTTTACCGTTTTAATTTTCTTTATTACCCCTTCTAATTCTTTGTTATCGCTGACCATTACAGTAAGGTTGCCTTGAAAAAGTCCGGCATTGCTGTCGATGGAAATGGAACGCAGCAACACGTTTTTTTCTTTGGAAATAATGGAAGTGATATTGGTTACAATGCCGATGTCATCGTGCCCCACCACGCGTAGCGTAATAGGGTATTGAGAGCCGACGGACTTCCCCGACCAACGCGCTTTTACAATGCGGTAACCCAACCGTGAAATCATTTGCGGCGCGTTAGGGCAATCTGTGCGGTGTATTTTAATGCCGCCCGAAACAGCCACGAAACCAAATACTTCATCGCCATAAATAGGGTTGCAGCACTTTGCCAACCGAAATTCCACGTTTTTCAGGTCTTCGCTGATAACCAATACGTCTTCTTTTGAGGCAGTTTCCGGAATGGGCGTAATATCTTGGGTAAACGTTTCGGCAGTGCGGGTTTCGGCGCCTGTAACGCTGTCGCGCTTTTCCAAATCAAGGTACATTTCGCGCACTTCGTGAATGTCTATTTTTTCTTGCGCAATGGCTTGATAAAAGTCGCTCACGGTTTTGAACCCTTTCTTTTTTGCCAAGCGAGACAATCGACCATCTTCCAACTCTATTTTCCAATTTTTAAAGCGGCGCAAAAGTGTTTCTCTGCCAAACTCGGCGTCTTTAAATTCTATTTCTTTCAGCGCCTGCCGGATTTTATTTTTGGCTTTGGATGTGGTAACTATCTGTAACCATGCCTGATTGGGCTTCTGCGTAGGCGATGTAAGCACTTCCACCTGATCGCCGTTATTGAGCGTGTGTTTAATGGGTACGTTTTTCCCGTTCACTTTCGCGCCTACGCATCGGATACCGAGATTCGTATGGATAGAAAACGCGAAATCTAACGCCGTAGCGCCTTTGGCGAGTTTGTGCAAATCGCCGTTGGGTGTAAACACAAACACTTCCTTATCGTACAAATCCAGTTTGAACTCGTCCATAAAATCCACGGCGTTCAAGTCGGGATTTTCCAAGATTTCACGGATGTTTTTCAGCCACTCGTCCATGCCGCTCTCGCTTTTGCCGCCCTTGTATTTCCAGTGCGCGGCAAGCCCTTTTTCGGCAATCTCGTTCATGCGTTCGGTACGGATTTGCACTTCCACCCATTTGCCCTGCGGACCAAGTACAGTGGTATGAAGGCTCTCATAACCATTTGATTTTGGAATAGATAACCAGTCACGTAACCGTTTGGGATTGGGCTGATACATATCCGCCACGATAGAATATGCCTGCCAGCACGCCGATTTTTCCTTGTCTATGGGCGTATCAAAAATCACACGGATGGCAAAAAGGTCGTAAATGCCTTCAAACGGTGTGTTTTGTTTTTTTATTTTGGAATAAATGGAATGAATGGACTTGGTGCGCCCTTTGATTTCAAAAGGAAAACCCACATCTTTCAATTTGATTTTCAGCGGTTCTATAAATTCGGCGATGTATTTGTCGCGCGAGCGTTTTGTTTCAGCTAATTTTCCCGCTATCTCTTTATAAATGCTTCTGTTGGTATATTTTAGAGAGAGGTCTTCCAATTCGGTTTTTACCGTGTAAAGCCCCATACGGTGTGCCAACGGGGCATACAGAAACGAACTTTCACGAGCTATTTGCTGAATTTGGTCTTCGGGAAAGTCGGTAAGATTCCGCATCGTACGTAAGCGAATGGCTAATATTATCAAGATGACACGTACATCTTCGGCAAGCGTGAGCAGCAGTTTTCGAAAATTTTCGGTTTCGAGGGCGGCGTTTTTCTCGTAGAGTTGTTGCACACGCTGCAATCCATTGAGAATAGGGGTGATGGAAGTATTAAACTTCTTTTCAAGCTCTTTCGGGGCAATAAGTTTTTTCTCTACCGCTTCTAAAAACAGCACGCTGACCACCGCCGGCTTGCTTAACCCGATTTCATTCAACAAAATATCAATGATTTCTAATTTTTCAGTCAAAAATTGGCGAGCATCCTTATTTTCAGGCGCGCCGGATTTTTTAAGCAGGAATTTGATTTCCTTTCGTTCCGAATAAGTGAAGAGTGCGGGGTGAGTGGAAATTATTTGCCGGTATAATGTATTATATTGGGTGTTCATCATTTTCGGGGATTTATTTGCAAATATACGAATTTCACCCCGTTAAATTTCAAAACTTTCCCCGTTTTTTGGGCGGAATGGATTTTCTTTTTTACTTTTGTGGAAGAAAAATAAGCTATCAACATTTAGCTGTTAGCTGTTAGAGAATAAAGGCTTGAAACGGTGCTACGCACCTGTTGGTATATTCTTAATTACTTTACTACAAATGAAAAGCTGCCACGCGGCAAAGGTGCGTAGCACCGTTTCAGTGATGTTATTAGGTTTCAATGCTTTATTCGCATAATTGACAATTATTCTCCCCCAAAAAAAGACAAAAATGCCTGTGGAAAACGCGCGACCTCATTCTATGGAAAATTATCTGAAAATTTTTATTTTTTTAGATAAAATCTCATGTATTATTTCGGACGAAGATAAAAAGGCGTCGCTTAAATACGATTTAAATATTTCAATAGATGATAAAACCGATGTTTCAGCGCTGGAAAATTTCTTTCATCAGCCTGAATTTGACATATTAAGCGACAATGTAGATATTTACATTGAAAATTCAGTGTATCAACTTATTCCAAGTGAATTATTCAAAGAAAAAGACGCGGACAAAATCTTTGAAATTATTTTTGGAAAAGCGCTTCATGAACAAATAAAATACCGCTTGCTGCCTAAATGGAATACGCATTTGGTTTATCGCCTGCCTGAAAAAATAGCGGATTTTTTTGCCGAGCGTTATCCCGAAGCGGATATGCAACATCATACATTTGACTTGTTGAGAAAATTTATTAAGCGCACCCAAGATGCCGTCTACTTGAATGTGCGAAAAAACGCGGTGGATTTGGCGTTAGTGAAAGAGGGCAAATTGCAGTTAATGAGCGCTTTCGATGTAAAAACAGAGGAAGATATTTGCTATTTTACGCTCAATATGTACGAACAATTTCAGTTAAATACGGAAACGTTTAACTTAAAAATCTATCCCACTAACAGCGAAACAAAACATGTTAGCGACTTATTAAAACAATATGTTTTAATGAAAGACTAACTTTGACAAAGTTTTAGAACTTTTTCAAAGTTAATTTTAAACCTGAAACCTGAAACTTGGAATAAAAAAACTTTTTGTCATGCGTATTATCAGCGGAAAATATAAATCACGGCGCATAGATGTGCCGCATAATATCACGGCGCGTCCTACTACCGATTTTGCCAAAGAAGGATTATTTAATTTATTAAATAATCAAATTGATTTTGAGGATATTGACGTGCTTGACTTGTTTGCGGGAACAGGAAGCCTCAGTTTGGAATTTATTTCTCGTGGCGCTCGCAGCGTAGTAAGTGTAGAAAAAAATGAGATTCAAAGCCGTTTTATACGCAACACTTGTAAGATGCTAAATATTGATAATCTGATGCTTATAAAAGGGGATGTTTTTCGATATCTGGAAAGTTGCCGAATGAAATTTGACGTGATTTTTGCCGACCCACCGTATGAATTACCTCATCTGACGGAAATCCCGGATTTGATTTTCAAACATAATTTATTAAAAGAGGACGGATTATTTATTTTGGAACATTCCGCTAAAAACAGTTTTGAAAACCACCCAAATTTTTCCCACCATCGGCATTACGGCAATGTGAATTTTACGTTCTTCCAGTCCCCAACCCCATAGGGGGCTTTAACATTGTAAATAGGCAAAAATAATAATCTCATTAAAAGTCCCCTAAGATTTTTTTCCTTTTCCTTCAACTTCCAAGGGGAAGTCCCGAAGGGGATAGGGGTTGGGGATTTAGGGGCACTTAAACTCTTTTGGCACCGGCGTTTCAAAATGAACTATTTCCTCAGTTATAGGATGGTAAAATTCCAACACGCGGGCGTGCAACGCTATTCTTCCAAAATTCAAGCGAGTAGAACCGTACTTCTTATCGCCTACGATGGGATGTCCTATGCTTTCCATGTGCACGCGAATTTGGTTTTTCCGTCCGGTTTCAAGTTCTATCTCTAACAAGGAAAAAGCCCCGTTCGATTTTAGGATACGGTAATTGGTTACTGCCATTTGTCCGCCGTTGTCCGTGTTGTAAGAGCGTATTTTTAGAGATTTTTCGTGTTCTTTCAGCCAACTCACTATGCGGTCTTGCTCTTTTTCCGGTTTACCTTCCACCAGAGCCACATACACGCGCTTGGTAACTATTTCGTGCCAGTTTTCCTGCAAAATGAGTTGCACTTCACGGCTTTTTGCAAAAACAAGTATGCCTGACGTCTCTCTATCTAAGCGATGTACCACATAAATGCGGTTTTGCGGCGAGCTTTTCTTTACATAATTTTTCAAAATCTGAAAAGCGGTGGTTTCCTTCTCTTTTCCGGTGGTTACAGACAGCAATCCTTCTTTTTTCTCTACTACAATTAAATCATTGTCCTCAAAAATGACACGAAGCTTGGGATGAGTAAGCTCTATATTACCGCGTGAGCTGTTCACCGTAACTTTATCAGAAACCTTTAATGGTGAATTAAACTGCGTGGTAATTTTATCATTTACTGACACTTGGCGATGCGAAAGCAATGATTTTACTGAATTACGGCTCATTCCACCCATTTTGGAAAGCAAAAATTCCATTAACTCAGCAGGTTCTTTTACCGTAAGTTGAGTTAGTTTTGGTGCGGGGGAATATAGTCCCCTAACCCCCTTATGGGGTAATTTTGAGCTTTTAACGCTTGCCATAGTTCAGAATTATTTTTTATTAAATGTTATCAATTGATTTGTTTGTTTCCCCATTGGGATTAGAGGGCTTTTGGCGGACAAACTACCACGGTGGTATGAAAACAAGCTTGTTTGCGCTCACGTACCGTTATGAGGCGGCATTCTTCGCGTAAGCTCTGCATCGCTCGGGTAATGGCTTGTACCGCGTCATAATCACTGATGGTGGTGTCTTTCTGAACATTATAAAAATCTTTGTAAGAAATATCCACTGTGGTTCCAAAAAGATGTGCGGATACCGCTGCCGCGTTACGATTACGTTTACTCAGGTTTAGTTGCGTTTCATTAGTACGCAATCCAGAAGTTACCATAAAAAGAAAATCGTCTTTTTTCTTTTCAGGCAATTCTTTTTTGAATCGATAAGCTATTTCATTCAGCAAATCGACCATTTCCGGAATTACGTACGGGTAAGAATGTTTTAGTTCCTTTAAGTGATATAACGGGTTATTTTTTATGTGTATCAGCTTTAACTCTTTGGTCATTTGAGCGCTGTCTTCCTCAAATTCCAAGTTGCTGGTGTAAATTTTTTCAAGCCCGTATGCCTGCGCGTATGCTAAATGAACGTCGTTTTTATCATCCAATACCTTGGTGGGACTGATAACAATGGTGTCATTAACACGCTGTTTGCTGCAATCCCATTGTTTTCCGGCGATTGCTTTTTTATTTTCTATTTTAAGATTAGAATGAGTAAAGTTAAGATAAATGAAGGCAAAAAAACTGATGATAGTTACCAAACCGATAAGTAGCGCTTTTTTATTTATGTTTTTTCGTAAGAATCTGTTTCGTTGTGGCATGATTTCAATTAAAATTTCGTGCAAAAATACGCTTTAATGTTTTATCATCAATGGGTTTTAACGTATTTTGTAGAAATTGGCCTCTAACACGTAGAGACGGTGTGCACACCGTCTCTACGAATGATATTGTGATAAATAATACCGATAAGAGAATATCTATAATGCCGCTACCAGCTTTCGGATATTTTTCAGCCTTTCCGCGAACGATTTATTTTCCCTTGCCGTTTGCATATTATAATCGGCTTGCATACGGATAAATATCTCGGCATCAATACCTAATGCTGCTTCAAAAAGCAGTGCATATTCGGTAGTTACGGGGCGTTTAGCATTAAGCACTTCGTTAAGCACGGAATAAGCTACGCCCATTTGAGCAGCAAGTTTTCGTTGTGAAATGCCGCGATATTCTATTTCTTCTTTCAATATATCTCCCGGATGCGTGGGTTCATACGGGGTTAAATTATTAGCTATCATTCCGGGGTCAACCCCTTTTAAAGTAATCATAATTCGCTTATTTATAATGATTTGATAATTCTAAAATATTACATACGGTTATAATGCATTCAATGCCGCTATCTATTCGTACTGTAAATTCGATGCGGTATTGTTTGTTTATTCTGATGGAAGAAACGCCTGCTTTATCCCCTTTTAATGCTTCGTAATTCAAAGAATTGATAGTAAATAAATCTTCTATTTTATCTGCATTCTTAAGAGTATTTATACGTTCTCTGTACTTTTTTGTTATTTCCGGCTGAAAACGATGTTTTTTATCAATACATTTACCCGTTTCGTACAGTTCCTTTAAATATTCTTCTTCAAAAGTTACAATCATACGCTTTCTTTTATGCAAAGATAATATTAAATGTCATATATTCGCAAAAAACAGAACATTTTTAATGGAAGAAATCAAAAAATATTCACTTTTTACCGCCACTTCTCAAATAGAATAGCTTTAATGCAACATTTCATGAATAATTTCACCCACGGTAGGATGGGGGAAAATGATTGTTTTCAAATCTTCAAACGTATATTTCTTATCTATTGCCAGCGCGGCTATTGCAATAATTTCAGACGATGGATTACCTACCATGTGACAGCCGATAAGGATTCCTTGTTCATTCGTAATCATTTTGCATACGCCGTTACCCAACTCATTTTCAGCCATAAATCTGCCTGAAAAGGTAAGTGGAAGTTTGTGAACGTGGTAGGAAATACCTTCTGCTTGTAATTCTTCTTCGGTTTTGCCTACGCCTGAAAATTCCGGATTTGTATAAACTACGCCGGGATTAGCCGCGTAACTCATAGTATCTCGTTTTCCCAGTATATTATTGACAGCTACTTCGCCTTCGCGAACAGCAGTGTGCGCCAGCATGTAAAAACCGGTAACATCGCCGCAAGCATATACCTGTGGATGCGAAGTCTGCATTCGGTCATTTACCTTGATGCCATTTCGCAAAGTTTCAATATTTAATTTTTCAAGTCCCAATTGCTGAAAATTAGCTTTTCTTCCGGCGCTTACCAAGATTTTTTCAGCTTCTACGACTGTAATTTCACCCTCTTTTTCTATAATAACTTCCCTTTCATTAACTTCTATTACTTTGGTATTCAGATGAAAAACAATCCCTTTCTTAGCGTATTCCGCACGTACCATTGCCGAAAGCTCCTTGTCCATCGCGCCCAAAATTTCGGGCAACATTTCTACCACGGTTACCTTTACGCCTAAGCTATTAAAAAACGAGGCAAATTCCATTCCGATAACCCCGCCGCCAATCACGGTTAATGTTTGCGGTAATTCTGTAACATTAAGCGCCTCGCGCGAAGTCCAGTAATTTATATCAGCCAGCCCTTTAATGGGTGGAATAAAAGTTTCAGAGCCTGTGCAAAGTAACACGTTTGAGGCTTCGTACAGCTCTTCATCGGCTTTTACTACTATGTTTCCATTGGCTTCATCGTGTAATACGGCTTCTTTTTCCACTGTTTCCACCCCTTTTTCTTTCAGTTTCATCCGTACGCCGGCAGTCAACTTCTTAACTATTTTATTTTTACGTGAAATGATTTTCCCTAAATCAAAATCAGGATTTTCAGTGTTCAAAACGCCATATTTAGCGCCGGATTTAGCATTATCCAACAATTTTGCCGAATAAAGCATTGTTTTGGTAGGAATGCATCCTTCGTTCAGGCACACGCCACCTACGGCTTTTTTTTCAAATAAAAGAGTTTTAAGTCCTGCTGACGCAGCTTTTTCGGCAGCGTTATATCCGCCCGGACCCCCGCCGATAATAATAATGTCGTATTTCATTGTTGAGTAGTTGATTAGTTAAATGGTTGATTAGTTAAGTAGTTAATTGGTTAATTGGTAATTGGTAATTGGTAATTGGTTGAGTGGTTAATTGGCAAATTAGCAGCGCATTGACACATTGGCACATTAGCATATTGGCATATTAGCGCATTGGCATATTAGCGCATTGGCATATTGGCAAATTATCGCATTAACCAACTGCAAAGATACTTCACTTTCACTATATTTGAAAGTATTTTACGCATTTCCGTTATAACGCTTTTAAATACATTTTTTTGCTTATCAATTCAGAAAAAATCAGTACTTTTGTAGCTTAAAACAAACTTATTTTAAAAGATATGAAACCTACATTATTTGTGCTGGCGGCAGGTATGGGAAGCCGTTACGGGGGATTAAAACAATTGGACGGACTGGGTCCGAATGGCGAAACCATTATGGATTACTCTATTTATGACGCTGTTCGTGCCGGTTTTGGAAAAGTGGTATTTGTTATCCGCAAATCGTTTGAAAATGATTTCAAAAACATCGTACTTAAAAAATACAATGGAATCATTGAAACCGAAATCGTTTTTCAGGATATTACTGATGTGCCGGCGGGCGTAACTTACAATCCGGAACGCGAAAAACCATGGGGTACCAATCATGCCGTGCTGATGGGAAAAGACGTTATCCGTGAGCCCTTCGCGGTAATTAATGCGGATGATTTTTACGGAAAAGAATCATACGAAGCGCTTGCCGGCTTTTTACGTGATGTGGAAGGCAAGAAAAATGAATACTGTATGGTAGGCTACCGAGTAGGAAACACCCTTTCAGAAAGCGGTTCAGTAAGCCGTGGCGTATGTGTGGTGGACGAAAAAGGAAACCTGACTAATGTGGTAGAACGTACTTCTATCGAAGAAAAAAACGGTGTAATTGTGTACGTGGATGAAAACGGTCAAGAAGTGAAAATTGATGCGAAAACCCCTGTTTCAATGAATATGTGGGGATTTACACCGGATTATTTTCAGTATTCACTCGAAGGATTCAAAAAATTCTTGAAAGAACAAGGCGATAAACTAAAATCCGAGTTTTATATCCCTACCGTAGTAAATGACTTGGTAGTAGACGGAAAAGCTACGTGTAAAGTACTGGACACGCCGGCAAAATGGTTTGGGGTAACATACGCCGAAGACCGTCCGCAGGTAGTACTCAAAATCAATGAATTGATCAAAAAAGGTGTTTATCCTGAAAAATTATTCTAAAAAATAAACTTGCCCCCTAACCCCCTAGAGGGGGAAATATAATCTATTGAAAAATAGAAAATTATTACATCTTGTATTACTAAAAAGTCCCCTTTACGGGATTTAGGGGCTGGCAGGTTCCTAAAATTTTATCCTATGTCAAAAATATTAGTTACAGGCGGTACGGGCTATATCGGTTCGCATACCGTAGTAGAATTGCAACAGCAAGGCTATGAGGTAGTTATTGTAGATAATTTATCCAATTCCAATATCGAAGTACTTAACGGTATTGAAAAAATTACGGGAATTCGTCCTGCTTTTGAAAATGTGGACTGTGCCGATTATGTGAATATGGACCGTATGTTTGATAAATATCCGGGCATTGAAGCCATCATTCACTTTGCTGCCAGCAAAGCGGTGGGCGAATCGGTAGAAAAACCGTTGCTTTATTACAGAAACAACTTGGTTTCATTAATGAATGTACTTCAACTCATGCCGGTACATAATATCCCTAATTTGGTTTTTTCTTCTTCCTGCACCGTTTACGGACAACCGGATATCCTTCCCGTAACCGAAAGCGCGCCCATTAAACCCGCTTTGTCGCCTTACGGAAACACCAAACAGATAGGTGAAGAAATTATCCGCGATACAGCGTATGCTAATTCTTTTTATCAAGCTACACTTCTTCGGTATTTTAATCCGATAGGGGCACACCCCACAGCAGAAATAGGCGAATTACCGAATGGCGTTCCTAATAATCTGCTGCCATTTGTAACACAAACAGCCATGGGCATACGTAAACAACTACAAGTGTACGGAAACGACTACAATACGCCCGACGGCTCTTGTATCCGCGATTATATACACGTGGTGGACTTGGCAAAGGCACACGTTATAGCCGTAAAACGCATGCTTGAAAAGAAATCAAAATCAAATGTGGAAACATTTAATTTGGGAACCGGACGCGGGCTTTCCGTATTGGAAATTCTCAATACGTTTGAGAAAGTAAACGGTGTTAAAGTGCCTTACCGCATTGTAGAGCGTCGCGAAGGAGATATTGAGAAAGTATGGGCCGATCCCACTTTTGCCAATACCGAACTTGGCTGGACAGCCCAAGAAACCACCGAAGAAACCCTGCGAAGCGCTTGGAAATGGGAATTGAATTTGGCAAATAGATAATTAGTTAATAGTTAATTAGTTAATTAGTTAATTGGTTAATTGGTTAATTGGCTGATGGTCTGTTTTTTATGTTATTTTTTAATTGACTCAAAAATGACTTTTATGGCAACTGGTTTTGAGAATTTGGAAGTCTGGAAAGAGTGTAGAAAATTCCGAAAGTCTGTTTCCTTGTTAGTTAAAAGATTTCCAAGTGAAGAAAAATACCGTTTAACAGGCCAAATAATTCGTTCCAGCCGTTCTATCACGGCAAATATAGCAGAGGGCGACGGAAGATTTCATTATCAGGATAATATGAAATTTTGTCGTCAAGCCCGCGGCTCTTTAACCGAAACATTAGAACATTTGATTTGCGCTTTGGATGAAGGATATATTTCAGAAACGCAATTTTTAGATTTCAGAGAAAAATATGAATTATGTATTAAACTTCTAAATGGATATATTGCTTATTTACAAAAAAGAAAAAGCGATGCTGAACAATAAACCATTTATCAAATTAACTATTTAACAAATCAACAAAACAATGTATCCTCTAAAATTTGACCCTATTCTTAAAGATAAAATCTGGGGCGGGAGCAAACTGCAATCCGTTTTTGGAAAAGAACCTAATGATTTACCCAATATCGGCGAAAGTTGGGAACTTTCCGGTTATAAAACAGACCCATCGGTAGTAGCGAATGGCAAATTAGCCGGAAAAACGCTGCCTGAATTGATAAATACATACAAAGAAGAACTTCTCGGCAAAAAAGTATATGAAAAATACGGCTCTGAATTTCCGTTGCTTTTCAAATTAATTGACGCTAACGACGATTTATCCATTCAGGTACATCCTAACGATGAATTTGCCGGGAAAAGACATAATTCTTTCGGAAAAACCGAAATGTGGTATGTGCTGAATGCTTCCAAAGACGCTTGTTTGGTAATTGGATTCAATGAAGATACTGAAAAAGAAAAATACGTGGCGTCCGTAGAAAACGGTACGGTAGAAAATCTGTTGCAGAAAGTTCCTGTGCAAGCGGGCGATGTGTTTTTTATTCCTGCTGGATTAGTACACGCCATTGGGAAAGGGGTAGTGGTTGCCGAAATTCAGCAATCCAGCGACGTTACCTATCGTATTTATGATTATAAACGCAAGGACGATAAGGGGAACGAGCGTGAACTACATACTGAACAAGCCGTAGATGTGATTGATTATTCGGCAAGCAAAAGTCCGAAAACAGCGTATAAAATTGTGGAAAACAGTATTGTTCCATTAGTAGAATGCGCTTATTTTACCACAAACATTTTGGAATTTGACCAAAAAATAGAAACAGATTATTCCACGCTGGATTCATTTGTGGCATATATGTGCTTAGAGGGCAGTTTTGAGATAGAAACGGAACATACAACAGTTCCTGTGCAAAAAGGTGAAACGGTAATGATTCCGGCAAGTCTGAAAAAAATAACACTGAAACCTGCCGGAAAAAGCAAGTTGCTGGAAGTGTATCTTTAACGTAACACGTTTGTGCTGTTTTTAGCTCGTTTCGCGCTTTCCACTACTTTCAGGCCTGCCTGCCGCAAGCAGGGTTTACAACCACTGAAAGAGTGGAAGAGGCGCAACTCAACGAGTAGTCGAAGACTCTCGTTGTAGTTGCAAATAATCCCAAAACCGAATACTTTTAACAGCCCCGCAATTTTGGGGCTTTTTTGTCATCGTGAAAAATGCTTACATACGAAAACGTTACACTCTCTTACGGAAAAAACAGTCCGCCTGTGGTAAAAGATTTTTCCTTAACGTTGGAAAAAGGCGATAAGATTGTTTTAACCGGACCTTCCGGTATCGGAAAATCAACCATTATCAATGGACTGATGGGATTCGCCGATGTCATTGAGGGGGAAATCCGGCTGAACAACATTGTTGTAAACGCGAAAAATATTGCCGAAATTCGCCGCCACATAGCGTGGCTGCCGCAAGAACTATCTTTCCCCGTAAAGAGTGTGGAAGAAATGGCTTATTATGTGTTTCAGTTTGCGGGTAATCGAAAAATAAAACCTACCCGGAACCGGATGATTTCTATGATGGAACAGCTCTTGCTTCCGGCCGATATTCTTAACAAATCAACCAATGAAATCTCAGGGGGTCAAAAACAACGAGCCCTTTTGGCAAGCATCCTGCTTACGAATAAGCCTTTGTTGCTGCTGGATGAGCCTACTTCGGCATTAGACAAGGACTCTACGGAGGCTATTCTCAGTTATTTAATTAACGACCGTGAACTTACCGTTTTAAGCATTTCGCACGATAATAATTGGAAAAACAGATTCACTAAACAAGTAGTAGTATTATGAATCATGCGCAAGACATTACTTATTGGAACCTTGGATTAGGTTTTCTCTTGATGATTATTCCCATCATTTTATTCTCATATTATAAAACCGGATTAACCAAACCTGCTATTATCGCGGTGATACGGATGTTTATTCAACTCACCTTGGTAGGTATTTATTTACAATATATTTTTAATCTCAATGATGCGTGGCTGAATGTAGCTTGGGTGCTGGTAATGATTATAGTAGCCGCTTTTTCCACCGTAAGAAGAAGCGGATTAAATCGAAAACTTTTCATTTTACCCGTGATGTTCGCTATTTTTATAAGTATAGCGTTTATTGATTTTTACTTTTTGGGAGTTGTTTTAAGATTGGATTACTTGTTTGACGCGCGATATTTTATTCCCATTACCGGAATGCTTATGGGCAATTGCCTGTCAATCAATATCATCGGACTAAGAACGTTTTTCCAGTCATTGGAAAGAAACAGCGTGCAGTATAAATTTGCTTTGGCTAATGGCGCCACACCCCACGAAGCCATTAAGGAATTTATGGCGGAAGCGCTTCGCCAAGCGTTAAGTCCCACCATTGCCACTACTTCGGTAGTAGGTATTATTTCGCTGCCGGGAATGATGACCGGACAAATTTTAGGCGGCAGTAACCCCAATGTAGCCATCCGTTATCAAATAATGATTATGCTTACCATTTTGGTATCTTCATTAATCACCGTAACTCTTACGCTTTGGATAACAAGAATTTATGTTTTTGACTCAATGAATATCTTACGTAAAGATGCAAAAGCGAAGTAAACTTATATTTGGTTTTAAAAGAATATTTGTGAACCAATTCTTATTTTCTATTGTTTTATTGGAATAAAAAAAGAAAAAATTATGAAACAACTAACAACTATTCTTATGCTTACCTTTTTATTTTCAGGATGTTGCTCATCGAAAAACACAGCAAACACACAAAATTTTTATGATTTCAAAGCCAATACGCTGCAAGGAAAAGAAATTTCAATGAGCGATTATAAAGGCAAGGTGGTGCTTGTAGTAAATACGGCAAGCAAATGCGGCTTAACACCACAGTTTGAAGGATTAGAAACTTTATATAAAAAATATAGCGATAAAGGATTGGTTATCCTGGGCTTTCCGTGTAATCAATTTGCCGGGCAAGACCCCGGAACTGCTTCTGAAATAGGAGAATTTTGCACTAAAAATTACGGTGTAACTTTCCAAATGATGGAAAAAATTGATGTCAATGGAAAAGATGCGCATCCGCTTTATAAATATTTGAAAAAGAAATTGGGCGGCACTTTTGGCGACAGCATTAAATGGAATTTTACCAAATTTCTGATAGATAAAAATGGCACGCCTGTAAAACGTTTCGCGCCTACCGATAAACCTGCTGATTTAGAGAAAGATATAGTAAAAGCGTTGGGGCTATAATTAAGTAGTTAATAGTTAAATTTTTAATTGGATTATTGACATTGAACTTTGACAAAGTCTTGAAACTTTGTCAAAGTTTCATTGCACATCTTTTAACAAGAACTGTTTTTATCTTCCTATAAATTATCGTATCTTTGCACCCGAAACAAAAGTGGATAGATTTGGGCTGATTGCAACCACTGAAAAAAAATGCTAAATTGTAACTTACTTTCCATTTTTTCTCTCACACAGTCCTTTTTTATATCCCAATAATTTAAATGTCAAACTTAATGGTTAACGCGTTGCGTTTGTTTATACAATCGTAAATTGTCAATCAATAAATCAAAAATCAAATTATGGGTTATTTATTTTCTTCCGAATCGGTGTCAGAAGGACACCCCGACAAAGTGGCAGACCAAATTTCGGATGCCATTCTCGACAATTTTTTGGCGCAGGACGCTAATTCAAAAGTAGCTTGCGAGACCCTTGTTACCACCGGACAAGTTGTGGTAGCAGGCGAAGTGCGTTCTAATGCCTATGTGGATGTGCAAACCATTGCCCGAGAGGTGATTAACCGCATTGGTTACACAAAAAGCGAGTATATGTTTGACGGAAACGCCTGCGGAATTTTCTCGGCGCTGCACGAGCAATCCAAAGACATCAACCGCGGTGTAGAACGCGAAGAGCCTATGGATCAAGGCGCCGGCGACCAAGGAATGATGTTTGGTTACGCTTGTAACGAAACAGTCAATTTCCTGCCTATTTCGCTTGATTTATCACACGCGTTGGTCAAAGAACTTGCCGTTATCCGTCGCGAAGGCAAAGAGATGAAATACCTTCGTCCCGATGCTAAATCTCAAATTACCATTGAATACGATGATAATAACAAGCCCACGCGCGTTCACACCATCGTAGTTTCCACCCAGCACGATGATTTTATCAAACCCAGCGATGAAAAAGGGCAGGAGAGAGCTGATAAAGAGATGTTGGAAATTATCCGTCAAGACGTGCGCAACATTCTTATTCCCCGCGTAAAAGCCAAAGTGCCCCAGTTCGCGCAACTGATTAAGGACGATTACATGCTGCACGTAAATCCCACGGGAAAATTCGTGATTGGCGGACCACACGGCGATACGGGATTGACCGGACGAAAAATAATTGTAGATACGTATGGTGGAAAAGGGGCACACGGAGGCGGCGCTTTTTCGGGCAAAGACCCTTCCAAAGTGGATCGCTCGGCAGCGTACGCGGCGCGCCATATCGCCAAAAACCTTGTGGCGGCGGGTGTTGCAGATGAGGTACTGGTGCAAGTGGCTTATGCCATCGGTATTGCGCAGCCGATGAATATTTATATCAATACGTATGGCACGGCAAAAATAAAAATGACTGACGCGCAAATTGCCGAAAAAGTAGCCGCGCTTTTCGATATGCGGCCGAAAGCCATAGAAAAACGACTGAAACTGCGTAACCCGATGTACGAAGAAACCGCTGCCTACGGACACGTAGGGCGTACACCGGTGAAAAAGGAAAAAACCTTTATTGATTCCAACGGCAAAGAGTTTAAGAAAAATGTAGAACTTTTCACTTGGGAAAAAACCGATATGGTTGCCGATGTGAAAAACGCATTTGGAATATAATAAGCGTCTTCAATGATACACTTTTTAACTTAGCCAAAGTTCCGAAACTTTGGCTAAGTTTGTTTATAACCGAAATTGTTAATAACTTTTACCGTGTTTCGTTTTTTAATTCCCGCTTTTTTTCAATCTTTGTAAATATATATTGCGAAAATTAAGACTTTCAACTTGTAACTGATAAAACTATGGGAGTTAAAAAAAATTTCATCCTGGATACAAACGTTATTTTACATGATTACAAATGCTTGCATAATTTTGAGGAAAACGATGTGTATCTGCCCATTGTGGTGCTCGAAGAGTTAGACCATTTCAAAAAAGGGAATGAACAAATTAATTTCAATGCCCGTGAATTTACCCGCGAGCTGGATTTGATTGCCGACGAAGACCTTTTTGATAAAGGCGCGTCGCTGGGCGAGGGGAAAGGTAAACTTTTCATCGTGGCGGATTACGAGTATCCCGATATTATTTCCAAATCTTTTTCTGAAAAAACCATCGATCACCGTATTTTAGCGGTAACCTACACCATTAATCAGAAAAAAAAGAAAACAAAAACCATATTGGTAAGTAAAGATATTAACCTGCGAATGAAAGCTTTATCGCTCGGATTATTTTCAGAAGATTATATCAACGATAAAGTTACCAATATCAATATTTTCGAGAAAAACCACGAAATATACACCGACATTCCATCAGAAATCATTGATAAACTGTATAATACGCCCGAAGGAATTTCTGTGGACGAATTTGAATTTAGAAGCGATGTGGAACCGCAAGACTGTTTTGTGCTGAAAAGCAACCGTTCCAGCATATTGGCTCGCTACGTGCCGCAGGATGGCGTAGTGCGTCGCATTGAAAAAGTACGCAGTTTCGGCATCGAGCCGCGCAACGCCGAGCAGGCATTCGCTATGAACGTATTGCTGGACGATGAGGTGAAATTGGTAGCGCTCACCGGAAAATCAGGTACGGGAAAAACCTTACTCGCGCTCGCGGCAGCTTTACAAAAGATAGAAAATTACAAACAAATTCTGTTAGCGCGTCCCATTGTGGCGTTGGCAAACAAGGATTTAGGATTTCTTCCCGGCGATGAAAAGCAGAAAATAAGCCCGTATATGCAGCCCTTGTTTGATAATCTGAATGTGATAAAACACCATTTTTCTTACCAAGACAAGGAAGTAAAACAACTGGAAGAAATGCAAAAAAACCAGCAATTGGTTATTGAAGCGTTGGCTTACATTCGCGGGCGCAGTTTGAGCGAAACGTTCTTCATTGTGGACGAAGCCCAAAACCTCACGCCGCACGAGGTGAAAACCATCATTACCCGCGCCGGCGAAGGAACAAAAATTGTGTTTACAGGGGATATTCAGCAAATTGACTCGCCGTACTTGGATATGCATTCCAACGGGCTGGTGTATATGATTGACCGGATGCACGGACAGGATATTTTCGCGCACATCAATTTGGTAAAAGGCGAACGCAGTTATCTTTCGGAATTGGCAAGTAATTTATTGTAAGTTAGAGCAGAATAAATGAGTGGTATTTGAACTCGTCTCGACTTTTAAAACATAGTAAACAATAGTCTTTTTTTTGCCATTTATCTTATATTTCGACGACATAGAGAAAAATATCCGGCGATATTTTTCAACTATGTTTCCGAAAACCATGTAAAAAGTAAGAAATAAACCATGTTTTCTATTGTTTTGAGAAAAGTTAAGATGACATCTTTGGATAATTTTGAAGTTCAATTACAAATTTGTCCACACGTGTAATTTGTTTTTTCAAAATTTAAACTGCTGAAACGCTAAAAACGACGGTATCTCACTAAAAAAATCATACTCAGCGTTTTCCGTATTTACACGGCAGAAATGGTGTGTAAGACCATTGCTTACAATAAAATAATCCACTTTCAGTTTCGCGTTATATACCGCCACTTGGTCAAAAACCGCTTGTGTGAGCGCTATATTGGGGGCTTTGAACTCTAAAATAATAGTGGGCATTCCTTGAATATCGTGAAAAATAGCATCGCAACGCTTATTCATTCCATTAATTCTCAATTGTTTTTCCACAGCTATCAAAGCGCGCGGAAACCCTTTATACTGCACAAAAAATTCCAAAAAATGCTGCCTAACCCACTCTTCGGGCGTTAATCTGACGTACTTTTTCCGAAAAGTATCTAAAATAAAGTATGATTTTTCGTCTTGTTTCATACGAAATGGATAGGACGGCAGATTAAGTTGAAACATTTTTTGTAACTTTGTCATGGAAATGATTAACGTGCGAAAAAATTGAAAATAATTTCGCTTTTTTCATTCAACGAAAGTACAAATAAACTCTCAAAATAGCAAGCCCCTATTTTATATGAATTCGGATAAGTCGGCAAAAAGAGATTTGAAGCTGAAAGACCAACTTTCAGATTTTTTGCTTTAAACCTCGGTCCGTAGGTTACAGAGTAAATTCGAGTCGAGCTACTCAATTTCGGATTTGGGCTACCAATACGCTGATAGAATACGGAATATGAAATATTTAATAAACGCCAAAAAATAGTTTCTGATTTTGATAAAATTATTGAAAAATTGGAAAATAATTTAAACTGAATTTTTTATATCATGAAGACAAAAGAAGAAATCGTACGGGATTGGTTGCCCAGATACACCAAACGCCCGTTGGATGAATTTACCGATTATATTTTGCTGACTAATTTTTCAAACTACGTGGAAATGTTCGCGCAGTGGTTTGAGGTACCGGTAGTAGGACGCGACGGCAATATGATTAACGCTTCCGCCAACGGTATTACCATTATTAACTTTGGGATGGGAAGCCCCAACGCGGCAATTATTATGGACATTCTTTCGGCAATTCATCCGCAAGCGGTCTTGTTTCTCGGGAAATGCGGCGGATTAAGAGATAAGAATAAAACCGGCGATTATATTTTGCCCAGCGCCGCCATTCGTGGTGAGGGTACTTCCAACGACTATTTCCCGCCGGAAATTCCGGCATTGCCCGCATTTAATCTTCAACGCGCGGTATCGTCCAACATTCGTGACTTTGGCAAAGATTACTGGACAGGAACGGTGTATACCACCAACCGCCGAGTTTGGGAACACGATGAAAAGTTCAAAGCCTATCTGCGCACCACCCGCGCCATGGCGATAGATATGGAAACCGCCACGCTTTTTAGCGCCGGATTTTACAATAGTATCCCTATTGGCGCACTATTACTTATTTCCGATATGCCATTGTTGGCAGACGGTATTAAAACCAGCGAAAGCGATAAAAAAGTAACCGCCAGTTTTGTGGAAGAACATCTGAAAATAGGTGTAAAATCATTATCCTCACTGATAAATAACAGCCGTACAATCAAGCATTTACGATTTGAATAAACATTTATGATAATTGTACAGCACGAAGATATTATTTTACGGGAATTGGAAGAAAAAGACTTACCTTTTTTGGCTGAATATGCTAATAATAAAAAGGTTAGCATAAATGTTCGGGATAGTTTCCCCAGTCCTTATACATTAGATGACGCGAAAGAATTTTATGAAATAATCAAAGAAGAAATTCCGAAAACCACTTTTGCCATTGAATATAAAGGAAATTACGTGGGAAATATCGGGATGGTTGTAGGGACTGATATTTACCGAAATAGCGCTGAAATCGGTTATTTTATCGGCGAACCTTTTTGGAATAAAGGAATTGTAACCCAAGCGGTAAAATTAATGGTAAAATTTGGTTTTGAGCAGTTAGGATTGGCACGGATTTATACGGGTGTTTTTGAATATAATAAAGCATCACAACGGGTTTTAGAAAAATGCGGATTTGAAAAAGAAGCCATTTTCAAAAAATCCATTACTAAAAAAGGAAAAATTTACAATGAAATAAGATACGCAAAGGTAAAAGAATAAGTTTTTGTGTTCTTGGTACCTTTGTCGGAAATCTCAATAAAAAATTATGGCAAAAACCGCCTCAAAATATACGTTTCAAGATATAATGACGGACTTACGCCGCAAAGCGTACAGCCCCGTTTATTTTTTGATGGGGGACGAGCCTTATTATATCGACCAAATAGCTGATCATCTGCAAGATAAAGTGCTGGGTGAAAATGAAGCCGACTTTAACCTTACGGTGCTTTACGGCAAAGATACCGATATTGACACGGTAATTAACGCTGCCAAACGCTACCCGATGATGTCCGAGTATCAGGTAATTATAGTCAAAGAAGCGCAGCAAATCAAAGATTGGGATAATTTGCAGTTTTATCTGCAAAATCCGCTGAAATCTACCATTTTATGTTTTTGTTATAAATATAGCAAACCGGACGGACGTAAAAAATGGTTTACGGAACTAAATAAAGCGGCGGTAGTTTTTGAATCCAAAAAATTATACGACAATCAGGTAGGTCCGTGGATACGCGATTACCTGAGCGAGCGCAACGTAAAAATATCAGAAAAAGCCGAGGCAATGCTGACTGAGTTTTTGGGCAATGACTTGTCCAGGATAGCAAACGAAATAGATAAGTTACTACTCACAAAATCGGCTGATAGTCATCAAATTACCCCCGAACTGATTGAAAAAAACATCGGCATTAGTAAAGATTTTAATGTATTTGAATTACAAACAGCGCTTATCCGTCGGGATGTGCTGAAAGCCAACCGCATTATTCGTTATTTTGGCGAGAACAAAAAAGCCAACCCGCTTCCGATGGTGCTTATACAGCTTTTTTCATTCTTCTCTAATTTGATGATTTACCATTATCTGCCCAATAAAAGCCCCAATGCCGTAGCATCAGAATTAAAGATAAATCCTTATTTTGTAAACGATTACGTGAAAGCCGCCGCTGTTTTTAACGCTTGGAAAACGATGAACATTATTACAGCCATCCGCGAAACCGACGCGCGCAGCAAAGGCATTGGCGATACAGGAACAGAGCACGGCGATTTACTGAAAGAATTAGTTTTTAAAATTTTACATTGAAAATGAAAAAAGTATATGATTATCTGAAAAAATATAACAGTTATTACTACCTATTACTCGCTTTCCTTTGCCTTACACCTTGGATAACACCGCCTGTCGCTCTTTTTCTCGGCTTGACTTTCGCACTCACACTCGGTTCGCCTTTTCCCGCATTTAACAAAAAAGCCTCAAAATACCTGCTTCAAATCTCGGTAGTAGGGTTGGGATTTGGTATGAATCTGCACGAATCACTCAAAGCGGGCGCTGACGGTATTCTCTTTACCGTAGTTTCCGTAGTCAGCGTAATGGTTATCGGGGTCATTTTTGGCAAATTTTTGAAAGTGAACGATAAAACAGCTTACTTAATATCCGGCGGTACAGCTATTTGCGGTGGAAGCGCCATTGCAGCCACGGGTCCCATCATAAAAGCGGATGAAGCGCAGATGTCCGTTTCACTGGCTACGGTTTTTATGCTGAACGCGGTAGCTTTGTTTGTTTTTCCGGTGTTGGGACATCTATTACAACTCTCTCAACATCAGTTTGGTACTTGGGCAGCTATCGCTATCCATGATACAAGCTCGGTAGTAGGCGCCAGTGCCGCTTATGGCGAAGAAGCGCTGAAAGTGGCTACTACTGTAAAACTTACGCGCGCGCTTTGGATAATACCGCTGTCCATTTTTACCACTTTTTATTTCAAATCAAAAAACGAAAAAATGTATATTCCGTGGTTTATATTTTTCTTCGTCTTGGCAATGATATTAAATACCTATTTGAATATCCCTAAAACCTTAACTGCCTCTATTGTAGGCGTTTCTCGCCAATGCCTCACGTTGACGCTCTTTTTTATCGGGGCAGGATTATCCCGCGCCGCCATAAAAAAAGTAGGGGTAAAACCCTTTGTATTAGGTATTTCGCTTTGGTTTTTTATCGGCATTATTAGTTTGATTTTCGTATATTTGTATTATTAATATTTATAAAACGTGTTTTTAAGTAAAATATAAATAAATTAAAAAAAACTGTTTTCTTAAAACAAAATCACTATCTTTGAAGTTGAATTTTTATTCGATAATTATTGTCAAACACTAAAACATAGAAGTTATGAAAACACAAGAAGAAGATTTGTTGGAATACGATGACGATGCAGCCGTAAAGTTCATCTTGAAAATGGTTCCGGACGAGCTAAAAGCTAAGGTAAATGAAGACGCTATCAATTATGTGTTAGACGTAGTATATGATTATTACGATGAAAACGGCTTGATAGACGAAGATTCTACCGAAGAAGCCAGCATTGATGAAGAAGAAATGCTTAAATACGTTATGAAAGCTGTGAAAAAAGATAAAATGGAACTTACCGAAGATGAAATTCAATTAGTTTTGGACGGCGAATATGAATACGGAAAATCACTCGGCATTTATACCGAAGAAGATTGATTTTCAATGAAGTAAAAACAAAAAAAGGCACCCGACAGTTTTGAATTGTCCGGGTGTTTTTTCCGTAATATGAGTATGTATAAAGTTCTTTATTATTTTCTGAAATTAACGTCTTTTCTTCCTTTTTGGTTACTTTATATACTTTCGGATATAATGTATCTTTTTGTATACAAGGTATTTAATTATAGAATAGAGTTAGTAAGGCTTAATCTTAACAATGCATTTCCGGATAAAACAGAGGGTGAAAAACGTAAAATTGAACGAAAATTTTACCGTCATTTTACCGATATGATAGTGGAAGCCCATAAAATGATGAGTATCAGCCCGGAAAAAATGCTGAAACGAATGAAGTACGTAAATTATGAGCCGATGCTGAAACATTATGAAGAGGGTAGAAGCGTGGTAATGATGACTTCACATTTCGGAAATTGGGAGTGGCTTTCTTCTTTTTCACTTTTGTTACCTACGGAAAAACCTGTTTATCAAGTTTATAAGAAATTGAGCAGTACGCTAAGCGAGCAAATTTCTTTTAAAGTACGTGAGCAGTTTGGCGCGGTAAATGTGGAAATGAAAGAGTTACTACGCAAAATGGTGTGGCTGAAAAAAGAAGATAAATTGGGGATGTTCGGACTTATTTCAGATCAAAGTCCGGAATACACACCCCACTTGCATTTTATGGATTTCCTGCATCAGCCCACCGCGTTTATTTTAGGAGGTGAACAATTAAGTAAAAAGTTTAATTATCCGGTATATTTCGCTTCTATTCAATGCGTTAAAAGAGGATTCTATACATGTACTTTTGAATTAATTACTGAGAAGCCAACCGAAACATCAGAATATGAAATTACGGAAAAATATTCAAAATTGCTTGAAAAAGATATCTGTCAGCAGCCTGAACAATGGTTGTGGTCACATAAACGCTGGAAGTTTTCACCGAGTAAATAAATTTAAGTAGAAAACGAAAAATGTCTATATCAATTGTCATATTAAACTGGAACGGAGAAAAGTACCTAAATAAATTTCTTCCTATCCTTCAAGAATACACCAGCAACGTAGAAAAAGCTGAGATTATTGTAGCTGATAATGGTTCCAAAGACGGTTCCGTGAAATTGATGGAAGAAAAATTTCCCGAAATACGCACCATTTTATTTGAAAAGAATTATGGATTTGCAGAAGGATATAACAAAGCGCTGCGGGAAGTAGAAAGTGATTACTACGTGATATTAAACTCGGATGTAGAAGTTACGCCCAATTGGCTATCAGTCCTTTATGATTACATGCAAGCAAATCCGGACGTATCTGCCTGCCAGCCTAAAATCCGCTCATACCATCGACGAGATTATTTTGAATACGCGGGTGCAGCCGGTGGTTTTATGGATAAATACGGCTATCCGTTTTGTCGCGGACGTATTTTTGGCGAAGTGGAAAAAGATGAAGGGCAGCATGATGAAGTAGTAGATATTTTTTGGGCTACGGGAGCTTGTCTTTTTATTCGTGCTGCCGATTTTTGGGAAGCAGGTGGTTTTGATGAGGAGTTTTTCGCGCATCAGGAAGAAATAGACCTTTGCTGGCGCCTGAAAAGTCGTGGGAAGCGTATTGTGTGTGTGCCGCAAAGTGTGGTGTATCACATTGGAGGTGGGACATTGAAAGCGGAAAGTCCCTATAAGACTTATCTGAATTTTAGAAATAATTTGTTGATGTTGTATAAAAATCTGCCTCACAAATTATTTAAGAAAACGTTTGACGTGCGTTTTTATTTAGATAATTTAGCCGCTTTACATTTATTGCTTCAAGGAAAAATACAAAATGCCAAAGCCATCTCGGACGCTCGCACTGAATTTCGGAAAGTATCGCCGAAATTTGCTGAAAAAAGAGATGAAAATATTCTAAAATCAGTAACTTCCATTGATAAGGAAATTGTACAAACAAGTATTTTGTATGAATATTATGTAAAAAGACATCGAAAATTCAGCCAAATTAAAGCGGCGCAAGAAGTTATAAAAAAGGACGAGCAGTAATGTTCGTCCTTTTTTTGTTTCTCACTTTGGATGCTAATCAGAGAATTGTTAAACTCATCGGTGGAATATGCGTCGTTTCAACTACAACGAGGGTCTTTGACCACTCGTTGAGTTGCATCTGGTCAACTCTTTCAGTGGTTGAAAACCCTGAAAGTAGTTGAACACCAATCCTCATTTAGCATCCCAAGTTATAGAGATAACTATCCACAGCGCGAGTATCCGCAGTTTTTACAAGTTAAGCATCCCTCTTGATATACCAACGTTTTTTGTCCACAGTGCGGGCATTCTTGTTCCGATATTTGCGTTCCGTCCGGGATATATTTTTTCAAAGCGCGTTCCACTCCTACTTTCCAGGTGTTAATGGATTCATCATTCAGTTGAAGTCCTGAAACCAATTTCACTACTTGATCAATAGGCATTCCGTAGCGCAGCACGCCCGAAATTAACTTGGCATAGTTCCAAAAATCTGATTGAAATTTATAGGAAAGACCTTCTACGGTAGTCTTAAAGCCGCGTTTATTCATAAATTGAAAGTCGTAACGGCTATGTCCTTCTTCGTCTTTCACTTTGATGATTTTCCCTTCGGTAACTGTTTTCGGCAGCATGATTCCATCTTCATCGTCCTGAATTCCTGTAAAAATTTCATACGGTCTGCCGTTATACAATCCTACAAACGCTATCCATTTTTCTTTCGCGTTTTGGAAACGAACAATCTCGCATTTCAACTCTTTGGGGCGTTCCAAATACTCTTCGGGATAACAGAAACACCGTTCTTTATCCTCTTTTTCTTTCTCTTTTTTCTCGTCCACCGCTACCAAGACACCGGATCTTGAACCGTCCCGGTACACCGTAACCCCTTTACAACCGCTTTTCCAAGCCTCTTCGTAAAGACTTCCTACCAATTCTTCTGAAACATCGTTCGGCAAATTGATAGTTACACTAATGGAATGATCCACCCATTTTTGTACTCTGCCTTGCATTTGCACTTTTTTCAGCCAGTCCACATCGTTGGCAGTAGCTTTATAGTAAGGTGATTTTGCCACAAGCTCATCAATTTCTTCTTTGGAGAATTTTTTGGTAGTCGGTATGCCGTTGGCTTCCATCCATGTTACAAATTTATGATGGAACACCACGTATTCTTCCCAGGAGTCGCCGTTTTCGTCCACAAAATCAATCGTAACGTTTTTGTCGTTCGGATTTACCTTGCGCCGACGCATGTACACAGGCATAAACACAGGCTCAATACCGGAGGTGGTTTGCGTCATAATGCTGGTAGTTCCGGTAGGAGCTATGGTTAAACAAGCAATATTCCGGCGTCCGTATTTTACCATATCTTTATAAAGTTCCGGATCGGCTTCGCGAAGACGGGTGATATATGGATTCTTTTCCTCTCTCTTCGCATCGTAAACATCGAATTTACCACGTTCTTTTGCCATATTTACGGAGGAACGATAAGCTGATAACGCCACAGCTTTATGTACTTTTTCCGAAAAATCCACAGCTTCATCCGTACCGTAACGAAGCCCCAGCGCTGCCAACATATCGCCTTCGGCAGTAGTGCCTACGCCCGTACGTCGTCCCTGTGAGGTTTTCGTTTTTATTTTATTCCAAAGCTGAAATTCAGCGTTTTTTATGGCATCGTCTTCCGGATCCGATTCAATCTTTGCTAAAATGGCGTCAATTTTTTCCATTTCAAGGTCGATAATATCGTCCATAATGCGCTGCGCTAATTCTACGTGCTGCGCGAAAAGTTCAAAATCAAATTCGGCATGCGGAGTAAACGGATTTTTTACGTATGAATATAAGTTGATAGCCAATAGGCGACAACTGTCATACGGACAAAGCGGAATTTCGCCGCAAGGGTTGGTAGAAACTGTTCTATAACCTAAATCAGCATAACAATCAGGAACAGATTCACGTGTAATAGTGTCCCAGAAAAGAATACCCGGTTCAGCAGACTGCCAAGCGTTATGTACAATTTTTTTCCAAAGTTCCGTGGCATTTATCTCTTTTTTAAACCAAGGATCCTGGCTGTAAATAGGATATTGCTGCACGTATGGACGTTGATTGATAGCCGCATCCATAAAATCGTCGTCAATTTTTACCGAGATATTGGCGCCGGTTACTTTTCCGGCTTCCAATTTAGCATCTATAAATGATTCAGAATCAGGATGTTTTATAGATACGCTGAGCATCAACGCGCCGCGACGTCCATCTTGTGCTACTTCGCGGGTAGAATTGGAATAACGTTCCATAAAAGGCACAATACCGGTAGAAGTAAGCGCGGAGTTTTTTACCGGAGAACCTTTCGGGCGAATGTGCGACAAATCATGTCCTACGCCGCCACGCCGTTTCATCAACTGCACCTGCTCTTCATCAATCTTAATAATGGCGCCGTAAGAATCAGAATCACCGTCAAAACCAATCACGAAACAATTTGACAATGAAGCAATCTGAAACTCATTGCCAATACCTGTCATAGGGCTTCCCTGAGGAACAATGTATTTGAAGTCTCTGAATAAATCAAATAATTGTTCTTCTGAGAGTGGATTAGGATACTTTTTCTCAATACGTGCTACTTCACTTGCCAACCGATGATGCATGTCATCAGGTGTTTGCTCGTAAATGTTACCGAAAGAATCTTTTAAAGCGTATTTAGTTGCCCAAACTTTCGCCGCTAAATCATCCCCTTTAAAATATTCTAACGATGCTTTTTCAACGTCTTGTTGAATAAATGTTTTTCTTTCCACTTTTTTTATTGTTGTTAATAGTTAAGAATAAGCCCTTTAATGTAAGAGAGATTTCTCTTTTTTGGTTATGCAATGTTAATAAAAATATAGTATATGTTCCAAATAAAATAAAGTTAAAATAATAAATTTAGAATAAAGTTTTTTATTTTTTAAAATAACTTATTATTTATCAGCATCTTATACATCTATGCAGGGGCAAAAGTTTTCCAAAAAGAAAATAATTAAAATTTTTCTTTTGGGATTTGAAATATATCTTTTGAATTTTATTTTAGATTTTATGGTAAGGAGGAATTGCAAAGATAAATAATTATTTCTTTAAAAGAATGCCTGATGATAAAATTGTTGAAAAATATTTCCTAAAAAATCAAGCATCTCAGTAACAATAGATTATGTTTGCTTAATTGTAAAAGGCATTCGATTATATAGTAAATTAAGAAAAATGGCGATAAAAAATATTCCTTTGACTTTGACAACAAAATAAATCTGACAATTCCTCATTTTGCAAAATAATACATTTTTCTTATTTTTGTGTCAGAAAATAATTTTAATAGAATTTTTATGAACAAATTAAAAGTAGCCATCGTAGGATATGGCAATATTGGAAAAGCGGTGCTGGAGGCGATAGAAGCAGCGCCGGATATGGAATTAGCGGGAATTGTACGCCGAAATGCCATAGCAGGAAAAACAGAATATCCGGAATTGGCAAATATAGAAGTAGTAGATGATATTGAAAAACTCGACGGAGTAGAGGTTGCTATCCTGTGTTCACCGACACGCAGCGTACCCGAACAGGCAAAAAAAATGCTAAATCTGGGTATTCATACAGTAGATAGTTACGACATTCATGGCTCTATTTGGGAACTAAAACAAGAATTGGAACCCATCGCCCAAAAAAGCGGGAAAGTATCCATTATCTCTGCCGGCTGGGATCCGGGAAGTGACTCTGTGGTGCGTGCGCTACTAGAAGCGGTTGCACCCAAAGGTGTTACATACACTAATTTTGGTCCGGGAATGAGTATGGGGCATACCGTAGCTGTAAAAGCGATAGACGGTGTAAAGAAAGCTCTTTCAATGACTATTCCACTGGGTACCAGTATCCACAGACGTATGGTATATGTGGAACTGGAAGATGGACACAAATTTGCCGATGTGGAAAAAGCCATTAAAACGGACGCATATTTCGCTCACGATGAAACCCACGTTACAGAAGTGAAAAATGTAGATAACTTATTGGATATGGGGCACGGCGTAAACCTTGTACGTAAAGGCGTTTCAGGCAAAACGCAGAACCAACTTTTTGAGTTCAATATGAAAATAAATAATCCGGCGCTTACCGCTCAAATTTTAGTGGCTTGCGCGCGCGCTGCTAAAAAAATGACACCCGGCGCTTACACTATGATAGAAATTCCGATGATTTACCTGCTTCACGGCGACAAAGAAGATTTAATCAGAAGATTGGTGTAACCCCACTTCAATATTTCCCCCTACATTCTCTAAGAAGAACTTCGGGGTTTGTAAAATAAAGACGAGAGATTTTTCCACTTTTTATAAACCGGAAAAATTCTCTCGTTTTTTTTATAAGGCTCTATAAAATTTCCCTTTCAGAAGAAGGGAAGAAGGTAAGGTAACATTACCTTATCTTATATTTACAATCGGCTTTTCCTTTGGTGATGTTTGTTAACTTGGTTTTTATCAACTGGCGGCGCAACGGATTAATGCGGTCTGTAAAAAGATGCCCTTCCAAGTGATCGTACTCGTGCTGTATAACGCGTGCTTTGAAACCATCAAACGCTTCTTCGTGCTCATTAAAGTCTTCATCCAAGTAGTTGATTACAATGCGTTCCGGGCGCGTTACCGTTTCGTTGATTCCGGGAATACTTAAACAACCCTCTTCATACGTAACAGTCTCTTCACTTTCTTCCACCATTTCAGGATTAATCATCGTTACCTTAAAATCGGCAATTTCAGGTTCACTCTCTTTAAACGGCGATAAATCAATGACTAATAACCGAATGGGCAACCCTACCTGCGGCGCAGCAAGCCCTATGCCTTCTGCATGTGCCATTGTTTCACGCATGTTTTGCACCAATTCCTTTAAATCAGGATAATCGGCGTCAATAGGTTCGGCTACTTTACGCAGCACGGTATTTCCGTATGTATATATGGGTAGTATCATATTAAATTCTGCCCCCAGCCCCTAAAGGGGTGCTAACTAAGGGCATTTATTGATGTTGTAATTATTTAATTAACTATGTTTTCCCCCTTGTGGGGGTTAGGGGGCATCTCTAAATAGCTTTGCAGAATGATGGTAGCGCTTATTTTATCCACAAGGGTTTTGTTTTGACGGTCTTTTTTCTTTAATCCGCCTTCAAGCATGGCTCGGTGCGCCAACACGGATGTAAAACGCTCATCGACATAAACAATCTGAATATCAGGGAATTTCTTAGCCAACTGAGACGCGAACGGCTTCAAGTATTTCATGCTTTCCGAATCTTCGCCGTTCATTTGCGTGGGTTTACCTATTACAAACAAATCCACAGGCTCTTTGGCTATATATTTTTCAATGTAAGCTATCGCTTCGTGGGTGGCAACAGTTTCCAGCCCATTGGCAGTAATGCGCAGCGGGTCAGTTACGGCTAAACCTGTTCGTTTTCGTCCGAAATCTATTGCCAAAATGCGTCCCATATCTTATTCATTTTTTTTTTGCAAAAGTACAAAAAAAACCGCTTAAATTGTCTTTTGGAACAATTTGGGCAGGTTAAAAATCAGTAAATTGTCTTTTTTTAGAGTTTCCCTTTTTTCGATTAATTGATTTTAATTATCTTTGTGCTACAACTATTTTTTTAACAATAATACATATAATTAACTGATAAACAAAAAGATATGCATAATTGGTTTCAATGTAAAATAAAGTATGAACGAAATGGCGAAGACGGCGCAGTGGTAAAAGTGAGCGAAGCGTATTTAATAGACGCGCTTTCATTTACCGAAGCCGAAGAACGAATTAACGAAGAAATGAAGCCGTACATCAGTGGCGAATTTTTAGTTTCCGATATTAAAAGAGCAAGAATATCTGAGCTTTTTGAAAACGAAAACGGCGACAAGTGGTACCGGTGTAAAGTGAATTTCATTACGCTGGACGAAGAAAAAGGGGTGGAAAAGCGAACCGCCAGCACCATGTACTCGCAAGCAACTACGCTAAAAGAAGCGTTGGAAGTACTGGAAACGGGTATGAAAGGCACTTTGGCAGATTATGAAGTAGCAACCATTACCGAAACTAATATTATGGACGTGTTTAAATACGAAGCGAAATCGGTGGATTAGTTAATTGGTTGAGTAGTTAATTAGTTGATTCTTAATCCGTAATTTACTATTCGTAATTCGTAATTAATTAGTTGATTGTTAATCTGTAATTTACTATTCGTAATTCAATGTTGTTTAGCTAAGAATGCGAATCAAGGGTTGAAACGGTGCTACGCACCTCTTGGTCGGTTTTCATTATAGACTACAAACCTGCCTCGCCGGCAGGCGGGTGAAAAGCTGCTACGCAGCAAAGGTGCATAGCACCGCATCCCGAACCATCGGGATGTAGGATTTATATCAAACCCGATATTCAGGTGCATAGCACCGTTTCAGTGATGTGGTTATAATCTTTCAACTCTTGATTCGCATTACGTTTTTGTCAAATATTTTATTGTAAGTATCAATTTGAAATTAGTTTAAACTATCTATATTTGTATTTTGCTGATAATATGAATATTAATAAAAATAATAATTTAAACTATTTATTGTCTCGTACTTAATTTATAATAACTGATGTTTTTTATATGTGAAATCTTCGCCCCCTACGGGGACGATGTTTGATAATATTTCCCTTACTACAAATATTTCGCCACGCTGTGGCTTGTTAAAAACTGACATCAGAGATGTCAAATATTTGTAGTAGCAAAATTTATAGTGGCAATTACCGTCCCCGTTAGGGGGCGAAGAATGTTATATGTTATTTATTTTTTATCGCTAGTGTAATTAATCAAGCCTCTTAACTAAACAACATTGATTCGTAATTTGTAATTCGTAATTAATTAGAATGAGCATTAAAAATAACATAGCCGAAATCCGAAAGCATATTCCGGAGAATGTGAAATTGGTTTGCGTGTCTAAGTTTCATCCGGAAACAGCTATTTTAGAGGCGTATAATAGCGGAGAACGTATTTTTGGCGAGAGCCGGGTGCAGGAAATGGCGCAAAAGCAACCTCTTCTTCCCTCGGATATTCATTGGCACTTTATCGGGCACCTACAAAGTAACAAAATCAAATATATGATTGATTTTGTGGAACTTATTCATGGTGTGCATAGCTTTAAACTGTTGCAGGAAATAAACAAACACGCGGAAAAAGCGGGTAGGCGAGTGGCTTGCTTGTTACAGGTGCACATTGCGCAAGAAGAAACCAAGTTCGGATTTACGGAAGAAGAACTGCGTGAGATGATGGAAAGCGCGGAATTCAAAGGGTTAAATCACGTGGAAATTTACGGATTAATGGGTATGGCTACCTTTACTGACGATGAAAAGCGTGTAAGGAGCGAATTTCAAATGCTGAAAACGCTTTTTGATAAATTTAAAATGGATTATTTCTCTGATAATCCATTTTTTACAGAATTATCCATGGGCATGTCCGATGACTATAAAATAGCCATAGAGGAAGGCAGCACTATGGTGCGTGTAGGCAGTAAAATATTTGGAAGTCGAATGGGGCGTTAAAAACGCTGAACCATTAGCCCCTCGCTACAAGCGATGGGCAATGGTATTTTGACAATAAAAATATCCGTAACAAACACATTGACTGTAATTTATTACGGATATTTTATTTATAACTTCAAGTAAGTTCTTTTTACTTTTTTCCCTCTTTGGGTTTTTCCACCACTACCACTTCGGGTTCTGTTTTCTCTGTTACATCTTTTATTTTCACCTCTTTTGCCTTTACTTCCGGCTGATTTTCCTCGCCTAAATAAGTAGGAAGTTTCAGTCCTGCCATATTAAATAATTCGTTAAGAGGCGGTACGCTTTTCATTAAACCTGCCACGAAGTTAGCCGTGGAACCTTTACCGTTTTCCCCGGTACCACTGTCCCAAACGGTAACTTTATCAATTTTGAGATTTTTAACCGCTTCCACTTGGATTTTCACCAATTCAGGCAGCTTTTCTATAAGTAAAAGCTGGAAGGCTTTGGTAGGATCACCGCCGGCAGCGCTTACCACGCCTTTATAACCTTCGGCTTGCTTGCTCAATATTTCGAGCAACCCTTTTGCTTCGGCTTCCATCTTGGCAAAAATAGCGTCTGCTTCCCCTTTGGCTTGAACGCGAATACGTTCTGCCTGCGCTTGCGCATCAATAATCGCTTTTTGTTTCTCTATTTCGGCATACACCACCACGTTGGCGTTTTGTGTAGCGCGTTCACGTTCGGCACGGGCGTTTTCAGCTTGTTGCTCTGCCAGGTAAGCTTCTTCCAGCGCTTTGGCTTCTTGCACTTTTTCCGATGCCACAGCTAATTTTAACGCTTCCGCTTCGCGTTGGCGGCGTGCGGCGTCCGATTGGGCAATTTCTACTTTTGCGGTATTTTCACCTTTTACAGCTTGCGCATTGGCTTCCGAGGTTTTCACACGCATTTCGCGGTCGGCTTCGGCTTTCCCGATAAACTCGTCTTTTTTGGCAGAGGCGATGTTTATTTCGCGGTCTTTGTCAGCCAAGGCTTTACCGGTTTCACCGATGCGTTCCTGTTCAGCCACACTTATTTTGGCTTCGTTGATAGCTTTGGCAGCAGCTTCTTTTCCAAGCGCTACGATGTAGCCCGACTCATCGCGAATATCGGTTACATTCACGTTAATAAGGCGCAGCCCCACTTTTTTGAGTTCCGTGTCCACCGTTTTTGAAATGCTATCCAAGAATTTATCACGGTCGGAATTAATTTCTTCAATAGTCATGGTGGCAATAACCAAACGCAACTGACCAAAAAGAATATCCTGCGCCAATTCCTGAATTTTCTCGGATGTCAATCCCAACAATCTTTCGGCAGCAGTATTCATATTTTCCGGTTCAGTAGAAATAGCGATGGTGAAGCGGCTTGGCACATCAACGCGGATATTCTGCCGGCTCAGCGCATTAGTTAAATTAGCTTCAATGGAAAGCGGCTTTAAGTCAAGATAAGCGTAATCTTGAATAACGGGCCAAATAAACGCCCCACCGCCGTGAATACATTTGGCTGACGAGCCACCTGTGCGACCATATACCACCAGAATTTTATCTGACGGACAACGTTTAAAACGCGAGACTAATGCGGAAATGGTTACGAAAATAACCAACGCGGCTATTACAATAAGGAAAATAGGGGATGTTAATAAATCCATAATAATTACATTTTTTCTACAATTAATATATTGTCGTTTTCTATTTTTATAATCTTCACGGTACTGTTTGAAGGTATGCGTTCGCCGTCAGTCATTGCTTCCAATTCATGTACCGAGCCGTTAATGCTAACCATAATTTTTCCTTTTCCGCTTCGCTTTTCGGGAATGGTAAGATATACGTCTGCCGACTTATTCAATGTGTTTTTTATATTAAACGAGTTGTCTTCCGCTAATTTCAGCAGCTGTTTAATAATCAGAAAGAAAAGGGTTACAAATATTATTCCTGTCAGTGCAGCCACCAGAATAAGCAGAACTGGATTGGGAATCAGTTTGTAAAAAGAAACGCCCGCCCATCCGAAACCGAGTAGGAAATTAATTAAATTACGCAACGAGAAAAGCTGGAAAGGCGCGTCTGTACTGTCAAAATTCCCATTGAAATCAGCGTCAATTCCATCCATAGAATTAGCGCCTATAAAAGTCATTACCGTTTGGATAAGAAAGATAACACTTGCCGGAAGAGCCACAAACCAAAACATTTTCAGTAGGGGTTCCATTGATGAAAAAAAATCCATAGCTTAGTATATTTAAATGATTTTTCAAAATTAACAAAAAAATGCAAATTGGAAAAATATTTTCCCAAGCGATGGTGTTTTTTTCAAATTAGAAGAGCAATATTTTTTTAAGATTGCCCCTACCCACTACCTGCCCCTCGTTTGTAACGAGGGGCTAATGGTTTAGCGTTTGTAACGCCTCTGCTACCGCGCGATTGCATCGCGTGGTAGGTAAAGCAAGTTACCTCTCTCTATTTCTTTTCCAGATTCACTCTTTTTCCATTTTTCCAATAACAAGCCACATACTGTACGGGAACTCTGCCTTTTGCGCCACATACATAAACGTCTTTACCATCTATATAGATACCATGTCCGATAGCGTCATCCTCAATCTCTACGATGACCCCGTTCTTCCAATAACAAGCCGTATGCCCGGAACTGTTTGAGTTTCTCTTATTGTAAAATCCTACCGCATACACATCAGCGCCTACTGTAATAATCTGATTTACTTCACCATATAACTCATTGAGTTTTACTACTTCTTTATTTTTCCAATACATGGGATAATCCATCATACCACCCACATACACATCACCGGCTGCACTTTTATGAATGCAGCTTACGCCGCTGAACCGATTAATTTTTTCGGGAAGCGGAAGTTTGGTGATTTTTTTATCGCCTTCCCAGTAAAAAGGCGTATTTGGCGCTTGATAAGGACCCGCTTCAAAATAAGTTTTTTCGCCAAAAAATCCTGCGAATATTTCACCATGAGATATATCCACAGCGCTGATAGCGCCTAACGCAATGGTGTCCATCTTATGCAACTTGTCATTTTTATAATAAAATAACTGTGCATTCTGATTTAATGAATAGTAACGATTAAATTTATACGTTACCATTCTATTTTCAGCATTTTTAAATACAGACGATGCCAGATAACGATTATCAATGGAAGTACGATAATAATTTCCCGGTCCCATTAATGCGTGAAACTTAATGGTATCAGTTATAGCATCATCTATCCAGTACTCAGTATGAACAACATTATTCTCATTAACGAGACTACTGACACCTACCTTTCCATTATTTACAACAATAGATAGACCTGTGGTCGATTTAAAATTAGGTACGTCCGGGGCGTCAACATTACAACTGACCATTGCAATACAAAATAAAACAGTGAATACTTCAATAATTTTTTTCATGATTTTAATAATTTTAAAAGTGATAGTTTATGTTTCTTTATAATTATTGATGAACGAGACTAACAAAACGCAACACACCACATGTTAATTAAACCTTAAAAATAAATTCAAAACTTAAAAACGCCATTTGATTAAATTCATTTTCTGTGAATGTAAACTCATCAACCCTCAATTTTCCTTCAAAAAATCGTATCTTTGCCTCAATGAATGTATCCAAAAAACATCAACGCCCCCTTTTGGGGGTTAGGGGGCATCTTCCTACCACCAAAAAAGAGCTTGAACAGCGCGGTTGGGACCAGGTGGATGTGGCGCTTTTCAGTGGCGATGCCTACGTGGATCATCCTTCCTTTGGACCAGCGGTCATCGGGCGGGTAATGGAAGCGGAAGGACTGCGGGTGGCAATTGTTCCGCAACCCAACTGGCAAGATGATTTACGCGATTTCAAAAAGTTAGGCAGACCGCGCCTGTTTTTCGCTGTGAGCGCCGGAAATATGGACAGCATGGTAAATCATTACACCGCCAATAAACGTTTACGCTCTGATGACGCTTACACCCCCGACGGACGCGCCCACGCCCGCCCCGATTATGCCACCATTACGTATTGCAATATCCTGAAAAAGCTTTATCCCGATGTGCCGATTGTTATTGGGGGCATTGAAGCCTCGCTGCGTCGCGTTACCCACTACGACTACTGGAATGATAAACTGATGCCCAGTATCTTGGTGGACAGTAAAGCCGATTTATTAATATATGGAATGGGTGAAAAATCAGTACGTGAGCTAATCGCCCGGTTGCGTGCGGGAAAGTCGTTTGCAGAGATAACCGATATTCCACAAACATCCTTTATTTCGGAAGAAATTCCTGCAAGTCCAACAGAAACTATTGAACTCACACCGCACGAAGTTTGCCTTTCGGATAAGAAAAAGTACGCTGCCAATTTTCGCGTGGTAGAAGAAGAGAGCAACCGCATAAACGGTAAACGTCTAATTCAAAGGGTAGGGGATAAGTACATTATAATCAACCCGATGTATGCCCCTTGGACACAGAAAGAACTGGACGAAACGTACCGATTGCCCTTTACTCGCCTGCCGCACCCAAAGTATAGAGGAAAGACCATTCCGGCCTATGAAATGATAAAATTTTCGGTGAACCTTCATCGAGGCTGTTTTGGCGGTTGCGCGTTTTGTACCATTTCGGCGCACCAAGGTAAATTCATCGTTTCAAGAAGCAAGGAATCCATTCTCAATGAAGTAAAAGAAATCACTCAATTACCCGATTTTAAGGGTAATTTAAGCGATTTAGGCGGTCCTTCCGCCAATATGTACCGCATGCATGGCAACGATTTGACCGTTTGCGAAAAATGCAAACGCCCCTCGTGCATTTTCCCGAAAGTTTGCCCTAACTTAAATATAAACCATACCCCGCTAACCGATATTTACCGTTCGGTAGATAAGTTGCCGGGAATAAAACGTTCCTACATCGGCAGCGGCGTGCGTTACGATATGCTTTTAGCGGAAACGCGCGACGAAAAAACGGCGCAAAGCCAGCGTGAATACGCCCGCGAGTTAATTAGCAAGCACGTTTCAGGACGTCTTAAAGTAGCGCCGGAACACACTTCCGACAGCGTGCTAAACCTGATGCGCAAGCCGCCTTTCACTTACTTTGGGCAGTTTAAGCGGCTTTTTGATAGAGTAAACCGTGAATGCGGGCTTAATCAGCAATTGATACCTTATTTTATATCCAGCCACCCGGCGTGTCGGAATGAGGATATGGCGGAACTTGCCGCGCTTACCAAAGATTTTGATTTTAAGCTGGAACAAGTGCAGGATTTTACCCCTACACCCATGACGCTTGCCACCGAAATCTACTATTCCGGCTACAATCCCTACACATTGGAACCGGTTTTTACTGCCAAAACAAAGCAGCAAAAGCTTGATCAACGTAAATTTTTCTTTTGGTATAAAAAAGAATACAGACAGGAGATTATTCGTGATTTACAGCGCATTAAACGCCCTGATCTGGTGAAAAAATTATTTGGGGGATAATTACCCAATCCTAAACTCTTGAACTTCTAAACTTATTGTTGTATCTTTGCACCCCGTAATAAAACAACGATTATTTATTGAAATACAGGTAACTACTCACCCCCTCTTAAATTTGGTTTAAGATTGCATAGCAATAGTGC
>MTLC01002460.1_pt1 | contig 43399 bp, 34 predicted proteins | sample 1982451 | NCBI WGS metagenome assembly MTLC01 (sample SAMN05710165, study PRJNA340218) | biofilm metagenome | isolation source: sample SPH anode biofilm adapted to +100 mV | place: USA | collected 2012-02-03 | reverse complement strand
CCGATAATCCGCCGGTAACGGTAGAAAGCACAGGACGGCGCGTTTTCGCGTTTACAGCCATTCCAAGCAACGTATTGATGACTGAAAGAGAGTCGGCGCCGGCCGCTTCTACGCCTTTGGCTATTTCGGTAATATCGGTAACGTTGGGCGATAGTTTAACCATCAGTTCTTTATGGTACACTTTACGCACCTCGCGAACCACTTGCGAAGCTGCCACGCACGACACCCCAAAAGCCATACCGCCTTCCTTCACATTGGGGCAGGAAATATTGAGTTCGATGCCCGGGATTCCATCTAATTCATTGATGATTTCCGCCGTTTTTACGTAATCTTCCACTGCGGAACCGGATACATTTACCAATACATTTGTATCCATTTCTTTAACGATGGGATAGATGTGTTTTACAAAGTAATCAACCCCTTTATTTTGCAGTCCAACGGCATTCAGCATACCTGAGGGGGTTTCTGCCATACGTGGATAATCGTTTCCTTCCCTGCTGCGAAGAGTAGTTCCCTTTACAATAATACCGCCTATTCTCGAAATGTCCATAAAGTCCGAATACTCTGTACCATAGCCATAGGTGCCCGATGCGGTCATTACCGGATTTTTCAATTGTAACTTGTTCAGTTGTATCTCTAAATTTGCCATTTTAGTTTTGTAGTATTAAATACGGGACCTTCGGTACATACACATAAATTGCCTTCGGTGGTAGCGGTTACACAACACAGACACGCGCCAATTCCGCACGCCATCATATTCTCTAAGGAAACTTCGCATTGCACGCCTTTTTCTTGCGCGTAGCGCGCTACCGCTTTCATCATGGGCGTTGGTCCACAAGTATAAATAAAGTCAAAATCAGAGGCATTTAAGAGCGAATGATGAGTTACATAGCCCTTTTCACCGTGCGAGCCGTCTTCTGTGGTAGTAAAAACGGTTCCGTAGCGGGCAAAATCATCTAATTGCAGTAAATCTTTTTCGGAACGGGCGCCCAAGAGGAAGTTGCACCGGTAGCCTAAACGATGTAGTTTTTCGCCCATCATAAGCATTGGCGCTACGCCCACACCACCGCCGACGAGCAAAATTCGGGCATTTTTATCTTCGGGAAGGGTAAATGTATTGCCTAACGGAAAAATAACGTTGAGCGCGTCGCCGGATTTTAAGTAACTCAACGCGCGCGTGCCGTCACCTACAATTTGAATCAACAGCCAGAGCTCGTTTTTTTCGTAATCAACAAAATTAATGGAAATAGGACGACGAAGAAAAGTAGTGGGTGAACCGTCCACACGCACTTCCGCAAATTGTCCGGGTTGCATTTCGGGAAGCGGTGCATCGGAAGTAAGTTTCAGCAAAAAATACTGGTCGTTTAATTGCCGATTTTCTGTTATTAAAAGGTCTTTTGCGTATTTTTTCATTTGCAACGTGTAATGTTTTTTCACTACAAAAATACGTAAAAAAAGTGGATGTCGAAATTTCTATTCCAAAACTATTTTGGCAAAAATTCTTCAAAAGTGTTATCGGAATAATAAACAATGATTTTATGTACTGATTTTGAAATTTGCGGGGGAATAATAAGCGGCGTATCAGATTTTTCAAGTTGTTCGTCCTTTTTTTCCTGAACGCTTATTTTTTCAGATACAGTTTTTTCTGTATTTTTATCAACGTAACTATCTGGTATTTCGATATTTTCGGCCTGATTTTCGAATAACGAGAGCGTTTGTGGTTGCGATTTTTGACGATACATTTGTCCCACGCCCAAAAAAAGCCAATCTGAGCTAATGTTTCGGTATCTGTCCACTATTCTTTTTAGCACATCGAGGCTCGGATTGTTTCTTCCGTTCAATATGTGAGAAATGGTAGCACTCTTGATTCCTGTCTCAGCGGCAAACTGTACCGCGTTTAATCCTTCGGACATCATTAACTGTTCTATGCGGTCTCTTTCGGTAGTTAATTTTGTTTCCATTTGTATAAATATAGTTGTATTTTACATTTATATTGAAAAACAAAGATATGTAAAATAATTTACAAATGAAAATAATTTACAAATATATTTATCTACCACTCAAATTACAATTGTATTTTATTTGTGTAAAATTCACTTTTCATACGCTAAAATAAATATAACTCTTATTATCAGTATTATTATAAGTCTATAATAAAGTAATTAACATTAAAGTTTTATTTTAATATAACAACAATAATAAACTTATTATAAATGTTTTATAGACTTAGATTTAATTTTAAATTATAAAAATTGAGGCAAGGTAACAAATAAACTAATTATTGAAAGTTATAGTTTATAATAATACTATAAATGTATGGTTTTCAATTACTTGCAATGTAATAAATTGGCTGTTAAAAAACCTTTGAAATGTATAATATACAAATGTTTTACTCTTCCTTTAAATACAATTATGTATAATTTTATCAATGTATATTGATTTAATACAATTGTTTGTTTTGACAATAATACAAATGTAAATTTTCATTATTGCACTTGTATGTTACATTTGTATATTTATTGTGTAGATTAAAATTTAAATAAGGGATTTATCATAATATAGTTTAGTTAATCCCTTTAACAAGAACATCCACTACTCACCGGTTATTTTTATAAATGCTTAGGAATTTTATTTGGTACTCTTCCTCAGAAAATCATATTATTTATCGAGTATAGAATTTTATGAAGATAATTATCATAATTATTTAGGAATATTTATTGAAAATGCTATTTCAATAAATATTTAAGAATATAAAAATGAGGATATAAATCAAATTATCAATAACTTATGCTCAAAAGCAAGTCCTGAGAATTGAATATTTGTTTTTCTTAATACAACGCCTAAGAAATAATTGAGTAGTGAGGGGATTTTTTTAACAAAGGATAGTGATTGGATAATTTTTTTATTGAATAAAAAAATAGCTAAACTCTTGGTTGAAAACAGTTTTTTTCAAGCAAGAGTTTTTTATGAGTGGAAGTGAAATTGGAAGTTGATTTTTAAATTGGAAAAAATGCGAATCGGTTCGTTGATAAAAAAAAGAGCTGAAAAGTAAAATTTACTTTTCAGCTCTTATCGCGTTTTATTCGTTGATTATTTTTCTATGCTTTGTTTTCTTCGGCAAGTTCAGGGTCCACCAAAATACGTCCGCAATATTCGCAAACGATGATTTTTTTTCTTAACCGAATATCCAGCTGGCGTTGCGCCGGAATTTTATTAAAACAACCGCCGCAAGCATCACGTTGTACGGAAACTACGGCTAAACCGTTGCGGGCATTTTTACGAATACGCTTGAATGCCGTTACCAAACGAGACTCAATGAGTGACTCTATTCCTTTGGCTCTTTCGCGCAGCCTTTCTTCCTCTTGCTTGGTTTCAGCAATGATTTCGTCCAATTCGCCTTTTTTCTCATCCAAATCAAGTTTACGCTCTGCTAATTGAGTAGTGGTAGCTTCCTGCTCAGCTTTTTTATTTTCTAACGCTGCCGTAAATTCGCGTATTCTCTTTTCGCTAAGTTCAATTTCCAACGTCTGGAACTCTATTTCTTTGGAAAGATTATCGTATTCACGGCTGTTTTTTACGTTATTTTGTTGTTCCTGATAACGATTGATTTTGATTTTAGATTCTTCAATTTCTATTTTTTTGCCGGCTATTTGCGCGTTTATTTCATCTATTTCGTTTTTTAGATTCTCCCGACGGGTGTTCAAACCGATGATTTCGTCTTCCATATCTTGCACTTCCAAGGGAAGATCGCCGCGAAGAATTTTGATTTCATCTACTTTTGACATAACCGTTTGAAGCTCATAGAGGGCTTTTAACTTCTCTTCAACAGTAATATCTTTTTCAATTTTCGTTTCAGTAGCCATAGTTTTTATAAATAATTTATCGGATTGGTGTTTACTTTTGAAATTCGGACTGCAAATTTAGGAATTTTTTTTGTAATTATCTCATAAAAAACATCTTTTGTGTATTGTTCGCTTTCAAAATGTCCAATATCTGCAATCAAAATATGGTTTTCCGCTTGAAAATAGTCATGATATTTGAAATCACCGGATATGAAGACATCGGCTTGCGCTTTTATCGCGTCTTTTAGAAATTCACTTCCCGCGCCACCGCACAAAGCTATCCGTTTTATTTTTCTATTAAGTAAAGAAGTATATTTCAATGTTTTGAGTTGGAAAATTTCTTTCAGATTATATAGAAAATCAATTTCATCCATTTCCATCTCCAACTCCCCTACTACACCTAAACCTACTGTATTCCAGCTATTTAGTAACGGAATAATATCGTAAGCGGGTTCTTCATACGGATGTGCCGTCAAAAGCGCGCCCACCACATTGTTTATCAAATATTTGGGAACAATAACTTCTAAACGGGTTTCCGGTTCCCGATGCTGTTGAGCTTTTTCACCCACATAAGGATTAGTATTATCGCCTGCCCGAAACGTGCCGTAACCTTCCGTGTTAAAACTGCACTCATCGTAATTACCGATGTGCCCCGCTCCTACTTCAAACAACGCTTTTCGAATATCACTTGCTTGATTTACAGGAACAAAAGTTATTAGTTTGACTAATGAGTTTGGTTTTTGGGAAAGGATTTTAAGATTTTTCAGTCCTATCTTTTCGGCCATTCTTCCGCTTACTCCATTCAAGACATTGTCCATATTTGTGTGCGAAGAGTATATGGCTATGTCATTTTTTATGGCTTTCGCAACACAGCGCTGAACTTCATTTTTCCCTATAATCTGTTTTAAACCTCTGAAAATGAGTGGATGGTGTGAGATTATGAGATTAAGCTTATGTTCTATGGCTTCTTCAATAACCGCCTCTGTAATATCAATAGAAAGCAAAACACCACTCACTTCCATATTAGCATCGCCCACTAAAAGTCCGGAATTATCAAAATCTTCCTGTAACACAAGGGGCGCATGATCCTCTATTAAGTTAGTGATGTATTTGACAGTCATAAATTAAACTTTATGAACTTTTGAACTAAAAAAAATTATACTCCTCTATTTGAACGGTTGGTACGTGTAGCTCCGGCGGCTTTACTTTGTGATGTTTTTACGCTTTTGTTTGCAGGGGCTTTTTTAGCGGTGGCAGTAGCAGCAGTTTTTTTCTTTTCTTTTACCTCTTCTTTTCCCTCCGTATTTTCTTCGGTTTTGACTTCTTCTTCTTTGGTTACAAAATCTGTCATACCGCTACTAATCAGCAAATTATACCAATTAATAAGTTTGCGTATGTCGCTTGGATAAACTCTGTCACGATCAAAATTAGGCAGTACTTCGCCCATATATTTGCGTAAGGCATCGTTGTCCGATTTTGGGTCAATAGCACATTTGGCGCCGTTTTCTTTGGCTTTTACTTTTTCCAAGACTTCGCTCAGCGGTACTTCTTCCGTATCAGTAAAAATGGCTATATCGCCCAAGGACACGGCTTTGTCTTTGGCAAAAGCAGGAACGCGGTTACCATCCACCAAAGATTCTACAATGAGCATATTTTTACCTTGTGACACGAGTTTGAATAATCCGGGTTTTCCGGTAATGGATAGAATTTCTTTCAGCATAACGTTTTATAAATTACGAATTACAAATTACAAATTATGAATTATAAATTATGAATTAACGAATCATATTCGGTTTTCTAAAATGCAAAGTTAACAATTCGGCGTACATTAGAAAAATAATTGGTCTTTTTTTTCTTTTCTTTTCCCCAAAAAGAGCTAAGAAGAGGAATAAAAGATTACTTATTATTTTTTACGAATGACCTTTGCAATGCTTTTTCCGAGTTCGTCAATTTTTTCCAAGGGGTCTAAAAGCGTGGGATTTTTCAGATTTACCGTCGGACTTTCCATCACGCCTATCTGCATCGGATAAATAAGAATAAAGCTGTTTTTGACGAAATATTTATTGAGATAAGCAGGTACTTTATTCATCGCGTTTTGATAGGAAGGTTTGTCTTTGCGGCTGAGCACAATAATGAGATTGTCATTTAACGTAACTTGATTTAATAATACAAGGAAATCTTCCCAATCCGTAAATTCCTTGGTATCGTACTTAACCGGATTTTTCGTCTTACTTTGACGAATAAAATCGAGGGTTTCGGGGGAAGCGTAAAACAAAATTCCGGCATTAGAATTCCGTGCGATATTCCAGACTTTGGATAGCCAAAAAGGGAAGCCGATTTCTTTCTCGGCATTCCGGGGAATGATTACAATGTGCCTATTAATGGTTCCAAAAGGCTGTGCAGGCTTGTAAATCAGCGTAGTGGTATTGCTTTTAGTTAAAATTCCTTCCGTCAGTTTACCCAAAAATGAATCTGAAATTCCTTTTTTGATGTGCAGTCCCAGAATTAAATCGGTAATACTGTGTTCTTTCACTACACTTGTAATGCCGTTTACAATATTCAAATCATACCGAAGTAATTCGGTGAGATGATTATCTGTTGCCGAAGCGATAACAGCGGCTTTTTGTAACACTTTTTGAGCGTTTTTATGAGTCGCTTCCCGGTCAGTATTATTATTGTCCACAATACTGAGCGCGTAAAGTACGCTGTTTTTCTTTTGTGACTTTATGGTAACTCCCAAATTTACAAGTTCTTCGGTAGTTTCTATATTACTTAAAGGTATCAATATCTTTTCGCTGTTGCCGTCCACTTCTTCTTCGGTGGTTTCGGCAGCTTCCGATAAAGCGATATTTCTCGCCCCTTTTTGTGCCACAAAAGAAGCAATGGTGCAGGTTATCAAAATCATTAGAATGGTGCCGTTAAGCACGCTTTCGTCCAACAATCGGATAGGTTCGCCGTCGGGCGCTTGTCCTAAAATAATATTGTAACCTACCAGCACGGCTGCCAGCGTTGCCGCTGCTTGCGCGTTGCTTAACCCGAAAATAAGCCGCCGCTCGTCCACTGAAAATCGAAACGTTTTTTGCGTAAACCAGGCTGCTAAAAATTTAGCGGCGGTGGCTACCAAAGTCATCACCGCAGCTACTTTGATAGTACCCCAATCAGAGAAAAACGCGCGGTAATCAATAAGCATTCCCACCCCGATAAGGAAAAAAGGAATAAAAATAGCGTTTCCCACAAATTCAATGCGGTTCATCAGCGGCGAAGTGTGCGGAATAAGCCTGTTAAATGCTAATCCTGCCAAAAAAGCCCCGATAATAGGCTCAATACCTGCAACTTCCGCAAGTACCGCGCCGAGGAATACCATCATCAGCACAAAAATATATTGCAGCACATTGTCCCCAAAACGCTTAAAAAACCACCTGCCGATAAGGGGGAAAAGCAGCATTACCACCAGCCCGAAAACGAGGATAGACAATGAAAGTTTAATCCAAAACTGCGTATTTACCGCGCCTTCGGTCATTCCTACAATAACGGCAAGCACGAGTAGCGCGAGCGTATCAGTAATCATGGTTCCGCCCACCGTAATGTTTACGGCTTTGTTTTTAGCCACGCCCATTTTACTTACCAAAGGATAAGCTATCAATGTGTGCGAAGCGAACATACTCGCCAACAAAATTGAAGTAGGAATAGAAAATCCCAACACGTAAATTCCTGCCAGAGTACCGAACCCCATCGGTATAAGAAACGTGTACATCCCGAAAACAAGGCTTTTCCCGCTGTTTTTTTTGAAATCCGCGAGGTCAATTTCCAGTCCCGCCAGAAACATAATGTACAGCAAGCCCACCATTCCGAAAAGGATGATGCTGCTTTCACGTTCCATCAGGTTAAACCCGTTGGGACCAATAATGGCGCCGGCAATGATCAAACCCAACAGATGCGGAATTTTTATCTTGTTCATAAAGATAGGTATGAACAAAATAAGAACGAGTATTAAAAGAAATTTCAATACCGGGTCTGTCAAAGGCAGCGTGGCGTTAAATATGCTGAGTAAAGTCATTCGAGATTTTTTATTTAAAGTAATTTTCCAATGCTCTTAACTTAATTTTACCCTCATAAAAGGCTTTTCCGACAATGACTGCGGGGATTTTTGATTGTTCCAATGCCTCTATATCTTGGATGCCGCCTACCCCACCGCTGGCAATTAAATAAAGTTCGGGAAAGTTGCGAAGTATCTTTTCATACAGTAAAACAGAAGCCCCTTCGAGCATCCCATCTTTGTTTATATCGGTACAAATAACCTTATTTAAACCCCTTGAAACATATTTTTCAATAAATGGCAGCAATTCAATACCGGTATTTTCCACCCAACCCGAAACGGCAATTTTTTCATCTTTTACATCGGCTCCAAGAATAAGTTTTTCACTGCCGTACTTTTCAATCCACGCGGAAAAAACATCGGGATTTTTTACGGCGATGCTGCCGCCCGTTACCATTGCCGCGCCGCACTCAAAAGCCACACGCAGGTCTTCGTCCGATTTTAAACCGCCGCCAAAGTCCACCACCAAATTGGTTTTGGAAGTGATGTTTTCCAGCACACGATAATTAACGATGTGTTGTGCCTTGGCGCCATCCAAATCCACTACGTGCAGGCGGCGCACACCAAAGTCTGCGAACATTTTGGCTACTTCCAGCGGATTTTCATTATATACGATTTTTTGAGCGTAATCGCCTTGCGTAAGCCGAACACACTTACCGTCAATAATATCAATGGCAGGGATAATTTCAATCATTTTTTTAGTAAACAAGGGATTAGTAAACGGGATAGTTCTGTATCTAATAAATTCAATATATTTAACTCGTAACTCGTAATTCCGCGAATTAAGAGTTGAAACGGTGCTACGCACCTCTTGGTATATTCTTCATTATTATGCTACAAATGAAAAGCTGCTACGCAGCAAAGGTGGGTAGCACCGCAATCACCTGCCTGCCGGCAAGGCAGGTTTGTAGGATTTATATTAACCCCCGCACTCAGGTGCGTAGCACCGTTTCAGTGATGTTATTATTAGGTTTTAACCCTTAATTCGCATAATTCAATGTCGATTAGTTAAGAAATTAGATTAATCACACTCAAACAATAACAATTTCCACAAAAACAAAAGAAATAGTCTTTAAATAAACGACATTTATTCGTAATTAGTAATTCGTAATTGAGATGATTTTATTCTTTCTTTTCGTAATAATTGATAAATGCCTTGTTAATCAGGCGTGTGCCTCCAGGTGTGGGATAATCGCCGGAAAAATACCAATCGCCCTGATGATTTGGACAAGCGGCATGCAACCCTTCTAATGTTTGATACACTAATTCCACCGGACAATCTACTTCCGACGGGGTAAGCATTTTGGCTATTTGGCGGGAAATATCGTCTTGCGTAAAAGGCGCATAAATTTCCTTCACGTAATTGACCACTTTTTCTTTGGGAAAATCTTCCTGCGCTTTGGATTTACGATACACCTCGTCAATGATATGCTGGCGTCCGCTTTCTTGCAGCAACGCGATAGCCGCTCGGAAAGCGCAAAACTCATTCATCCGTGCCATATCAATGCCGTAATAATCAGGATAACGCACTTGGGGCGAAGAGGATACTATGATTATTTTTTTCGGTTCCAAACGGCTCATTATTTTTAAAATGCTCTGTTTCAATGTAGTACCTCGCACAATGGAATCATCAATGGCAACCAGATTGTCCTTTTTGCCACGTCGCAAGGAACCCCACGTAACATCATACACGTGCGCCGCAAGGTCGTTTCGTTCTTTATTCTGTGAGATAAAAGTGCGAAGTTTGATGTCCTTAATCAGCACTTTTTCGATGTGCGGCTCAATGCCGGTGGTTTTTTTTATCCCTTGTGTCATTCCGTAAAACGCCACTTCCGCCGTATTAGGGATAAAAGAAAAGACGGAATTTTCCACATCGCCGTCAATGGCTTTAAGGATGGGTTCGGCGAGCGATTCGCCCAGTTTTTTTCGTTCCCGATAAATATCGGCATCGCTGCCACGCGAAAAATAAATACGCTCAAATGAACACGGTTTTAATTCATCGGAAGCAAGGCGAATAGTATCAAATAAAATGTTGCCGTTTTTCTTAATAATCATCACTTGCCCGGGTTCCAATTCTTTGATTTGCTCTTCTTTGACGCCCATAGCCGTCTGTATCACAGCGCGCTCAGAAGCAGCCACTACTATTTCATCATCGGCATAATAAAATCCGGTGCGTATGCCTTTCGGGTCACGGAAAATAAATGAGTCACCATGACCGAGCATTCCGCAAATCACATAACCGCCATCCCACGCTTTTTCCGATTTACGGATAAATGCGGGAATATCCAGTTGTTCCTCTATTTTTCGGGTGATGGTCAGGTCGTTGGAATAGCGCAGTTTCACTAAATCATACTCCGCCTGTACTTCTTTGTCCAAGCGATGTCCGAGCGATTCGAGCATCAGAAAAGTATCGGCTTTTTCGCGCGGATGCTGTCCTTTTTGAGTAAGCTGTTCAAATATTTCGTCCACATTGGTCAGGTTGAAATTTCCGGCTAATACCAATGTTCGAGATTTCCAGTTGTGACGGCGTAAAAACGGATGCAAATAAGATAAGCCGCTGCGTCCGGTAGTGCTGTATCGCAAGTGTCCCAAGTACAGTTCCCCCGCGAATGGCAAATTGGCTTTGGCAAAATCCGCATCTTCGCTATTGCCATTGTATTCGGTAAATTTGTTGTTGATGTTCTCAAACACCTGCTGAATGGCGTTTTTGCCTTCTACCCTTTCGCGCCAAATATATTCATCGCCGGGTGGCACATCTAACTTCAACGAAGCTATTCCGGCGCCTTCTTGGCCTCGATTGTGCTGTTTTTCCATCAAGAGGTACATCTTTTGCAATCCATATTGCCACGTACCATATTTTTCCTGATAATAATTTAACGGCTTCAAGAGCCGAACCATTGCTATTCCACACATATAGATGATTTTCAAGCCCCCTTTCCCCAAAAGGGGGAACTGTTATGTTGATTAATTTTAACACTACTTAAAAGTGAAATTTTTTAACGGGGTTAAGTAGTGTCTTTTTTTTGTAAAGTGCTGTTTTAGATATCAGACTGTAAGACTACCAGACAGTCAGATTGTAATATTTTTAGATTTTTAGGCGGTTGGAAACCGCCTTTCCCAAGTGAGAAAACGCCTTTCGTGAGGATTATTCTACCGTAACCGATTTTGCCAAATTGCGGGGCTGATCCACGTCGCAGCCTTTGACTACGGCGATGTGATACGCCAGCAATTGCAAGGGAACTACCGCCAGCAAAGGTGAAAGGCATTCTTCGGTTTCAGGGATGGCGATGGAATAATCGGATAGATTTTTCACAATTTCATCACCTTCGGTAACGATGGAAATAATTTTGCCTTTTCGGGCTTTTATTTCCTGAATATTGCTGATTACTTTTTCGTATGTGTTTGACTGCGTAGCTATGACCACTACGGGCATTTCCTGACTAATGAGCGCGATGGGCCCGTGTTTCATTTCCGCCGCAGGATAACCTTCTGCGTGAATATAAGAAATTTCTTTCAGCTTTAATGCCCCCTCCAGCGCCACAGGGAAATTATATCCGCGTCCTAAATAAATAAAATTCTGAGCATAAGTAAATGTTTTTGAAAACTCAGCTATACGTTCGTTTTGTTCTAAAATCCGGCTTATTTTTTCAGGAATAACACTTAGTTCGTTTATTAATTTGAGGTAATAATCATTGGAAAGTGTCCCTTTTTCTTTTCCTATTAACAAAGCAAGCATGGTGAGTACCGTTACCTGAGCTGTAAATGCTTTGGTTGAAGCTACACCTATCTCTGGTCCTACGTGCGTATAACAACCTGAATGTGTGCTTCTTGGAATAGACGACCCAACGGCATTGCAAATCCCGAAAATAAACGCACCATGCAATTTAGCCAGTTCTATGGCTGCCAGCGTATCTGCTGTTTCGCCAGACTGGGAAATAGCGATAACCACGTCATCGGCATTGATTATCGGTTTTCTGTACCGAAACTCGGACGAGTATTCTACTTCCACCGGAACGCGGGCAAATTCTTCAATGGCGTACATTCCTATCAGCGCCGAATGCCACGAAGTGCCGCAGGCTGTTATGATGATACGTTTAGCGTTAATAAATTTTTCTTTATTGTCAATAAATCCGGCAAGTGTTATGTTGTTAAAATCTACGTTTACACGTCCACGCATACTGTCTGCCAACGTATGCGGTTGCTCAAAGATTTCTTTCAGCATAAAATGAGGAAAACCGCCTTTTTCAAGCTGACTCAATGTGAGTTCCAGTTTTCTGATTTCGGGGGTTTTTTCCACGTTGCCGATAGTTTTTATTCTGAGCGGCTCGTTGCGGCGGATGGTTACAATTTCTTCTTCGTCGATATACACCACCTGATTGGTATATTCCACAATGGGCGTAGCGTCCGAAGCCAAGAAATATTCTCCTTCGCCGATGCCTACCACCAACGGACTGCCTTTACGGGCTGCCACGATTAAATCTGGATTGCCTTTTTCAATCACAGCAATGGCATACGCGCCAACGACCTCATTCAAAGCCAGTTGCACGGCAGTAGGCAAATCAATGTTGTGCGATTTTTTGATGTATTCAATCAACTGTACAAGTACTTCCGTATCTGTCTGACTTTGAAACATATACCCATTATTCATTAAACTTTGCTTTAAGAGAGCATAGTTTTCAATGATGCCGTTGTGAATAATGGCAAGCTCTTCCGACTGAGAATAGTGCGGGTGGGCATTTTTTTGATTCGGTTCACCATGGGTAGCCCAACGGGTATGAGCAATGCCTACGTTTCCTTGAATATTTTTTTGTTGAGCAAATTCTATTAAATCAGCTACTTTTCCTTTTGCTTTGTACACTTTCAGGTTTTTATCATCCAGCAGGGCAATTCCCGCACTGTCGTAACCACGATATTCTAAGCGCTGCAAACCTTTAATTAAAATGGGATATGCTTCTTTATTACCTATGTATCCTACTATTCCACACATGTTGTTTTAGAGAGGTTTAATGATTTAATAATTTTCAGTAAAAAATGGTGCAAAGTTGAGCATTTTTTCTTTATTCTGAATTAAATTGCGGAAATTATTTAGTAAAAGTTCAGAAAACGTTTTATGATTAAGATAAATATTTTTCAAAGTGTTTAGTAGATCCACTGTGTTAAAAAGGTCTAGAATGTAGCGTTAAGAGTGAGTTTCAGCTTTGCAAAAATTAAATAATTTAAATCAATTTATTCACTGAACCTTTCCACGAACATCCCAAACAATATAATACCTCCAGGTCAAAGCCGTCCAAAGATTGCTCGGGGTGAATGGGTTGTATTTCATTATTTTCGGAAACAGTTATTACTACGGCGTTTCCTTGCGCATTCTTCACCTGAAACCGACGTATTTTACATTGTGGACAAAGTTTATTTCTCATATTTTAACTGTTATGAAATGGGCTTGATTCTTAATTTGTAATTAATGAAATATTTGCCACATCTTGTCATCTTCAGGAGTCGAGGCAATAATTTCGATGGGAAGTTTTGATACCGGATGAATAAAACTGACCTTTCGAGCGTGTAATGAAATACCGCCGTTAGTATTAGAACGAGGCGCCCCGTATTTCAAATCGCCTTTAATAGGGCAGCCAATGGCGGACAACTGACTGCGTATTTGATGATGTCTTCCGGTTTCCAAATTTATTTCTAAAAGATGGTAACGCTCTGAACTTGCAACTAATTTATAACTTAAAATAGCTTTTTTAGAGTTAGGTTTTTCTGCGGAATAAGCGTAGGATTTATTTTGTTTTTCATTGCGTACCAAGAAATGTTCCAAACGACCTTCATTTTCTTTTGGTTTGGTTTGCACAATTGTCCAATAGGTTTTCCGGATTTCTTTGTTTTTAAACATCGCGTTAAGCCGCGCCAACGCTTTGCTTGTTTTGGCAAAAATCACCACCCCACTTACGGGACGGTCCAAACGATGCGTTACACCCAAAAAAACATCCCCGGGTTTGCTGTATTTTTCTTTCAGATAACGTTTTATCGTTTCGGACAGAGGTTCATCGCCCGTTTTATCACCTTGCACTATTTCCGATACCGTTTTATTGATGGCGATAATGTGGTTATCCTCGTATAAAATATCCATTGTTGTGGTTGATCAATTAATTAGGCGACGTGCGCTTATTCTGCAATAAATCACACTCTTGCTAATAAACTATTTAACTTCTTTGTCTTACAGCCTCGTACATCATTATTCCGGCAGCCACCGATACGTTTAAGGATTGGATTTTCCCTGTAATAGGGATTTTGACCTGTTCATCACATAAACGCAGATGTTCGGGCGAGATGCCGTCTTCTTCCGACCCCATTAAAATGGCTAAAGGTTCAGTCATTGACGCTTGGGTATAATTTTTATCGCCTTTTTCCGTAGCTCCCACGATTTTTAATCCTGATGACTGTAAAAACTGTAACGCGTTTTTCAAATTCTGTTCTTTGCATACCGGAATACTGAGTAAAGCGCCTGCAGAGGTTTTAACGGCATCGGCATTGACCGACGCGCCCCCGCGAGCAGGAATAACAATGGCGTCCACCCCTGCGCATTCCGCAGTGCGCGCTATAGCGCCAAAGTTACGCACATCGGTAATTTCATCAAGCACAATAACCAAAGGTACGCTTCCTTGTTCATAAATGGTGGGAATAATGTCCTCAATGCGCTGAAATGTAACAGGTGATATGAAAGCAATTACACCCTGATGATTTTTGGTAGTAATCTGGTTCAGCTTGTCCAACGGGACTTTTTGAAGCGCCACTGCCCGACCCTGTAACGCGGCGTAAAGCTCGCGGGAAAGTTCGTTGGTCATATCGCGGCGAATAAGAATTTTATCAAACTCTTTTCCTGCCTGAATGGCTTCAATCACGGCACGCGTACCAAAAATCATCTCTTTTTCTGGACGACGTTTGAATTTGTAAGATTGGGGATGTCTGTTCATATCTGACTGTAATATATTTTTGTGATAATTAAAATAGCTTGTGAATTGCTTTCAAAAGTTTGTATCTTTGATATTCTGAACAACTATGTGAATATTTGCAGGACATTTTTTAATGTTGTGAATTGCTTTCAAAAGTTTGTATCTTTGAGATTTTACGCCCTTTCTATTTTCTTCACAAAGATAGTCAATTTGTGGTAAATTTCTTTCAAAAGTTTGTATCTTTGATATTCTGAACAATAAGGCTACCTTGGCCGTGGTGCCGGAACCAGTTGTGAATTGCTTTCAAAAGTTTGTATCTTTGATATTCTGAACAACTTATAGAATTAAATTCGGTAGAAGAGGTTAGTTGTGAATTGCTTTCAAAAGTTTGTATCTTTGATATTCTGAACAACTTCCTTAATCCAATTTATGGAGGCTACTGGGTTGTGAATTGCTTTCAAAAGTTTGTATCTTTGATATTCTGAACAACGTCGTTTGCCCGCTTAACGCGGGTAACTAAGTTGTGAATTGCTTTCAAAAGTTTGTATCTTTGATATTCTGAACAACCACGACCTCGGATATATATGGAGAAACACAGTTGTGAATTGCTTTCAAAAGTTTGTATCTTTGATATTCTGAACAACTAATCATGAAGAGAACCTCCTCCCACCTCAGTTGTGAATTGCTTTCAAAAGTTTGTATCTTTGATATTCTGAACAACAACTCGCCAGGTGCGAGCGTCTTCTTCCAGGTTGTGAATTGCTTTCAAAAGTTTGTATCTTTGATATTCTGAACAACGATTACGAACGAAATCAGCGTTTACAGCGAGTTGTGAATTGCTTTCAAAAGTTTGTATCTTTGATATTCTGAACAACTAAGTCAGAGCTACCAGTAGAACAAGAACCGTTGTGAATTGCTTTCAAAAGTTTGTATCTTTGATATTCTGAACAACGGAATTGAAGTCAACGTTGTACCTGTGGCTGTTGTGAATTGCTTTCAAAAGTTTGTATCTTTGATATTCTGAACAACTACGCATTTTTAGTAGTTCTTACAGAAGACGTTGTGAATTGCTTTCAAAAGTTTGTATCTTTGATATTCTGAACAACCGTGCTTTGACGGGTTTCTATAAAAAATAAGTTGTGAATTGCTTTCAAAAGTTTGTATCTTTGATATTCTGAACAACAAATTTAACGATAGAACAAACCAAACAAGGTTGTGAATTGCTTTCAAAAGTTTGTATCTTTGATATTCTGAACAACAGTCTCAGAAGAGACAGCGAAGAACTTACTGTTGTGAATTGCTTTCAAAAGTTTGTATCTTTGATATTCTGAACAACAAGAGTTCCTGAACTTTGAGCATGGATGACGTTGTGAATTGCTTTCAAAAGTTTGTATCTTTGATATTCTGAACAACAAAAATGTGGTGGTTGTACACCGGTAAGCTGTTGTGAATTGCTTTCAAAAGTTTGTATCTTTGATATTCTGAACAACTGTTTTACCTCGCTGATAAATCAAACCGACGTTGTGAATTGCTTTCAAAAGTTTGTATCTTTGATATTCTGAACAACTAATTTGGATTGATGAAAGTGAGGATATTAGTTGTGAATTGCTTTCAAAAGTTTGTATCTTTGATATTCTGAACAACTGAGCGTTCAAAATAAATCTTCCGCCTGTTGTTGTGAATTGCTTTCAAAAGTTTGTATCTTTGATATTCTGAACAACAAAGCGAGTGAAAACAGCCAGACGTCTTTTGTTGTGAATTGCTTTCAAAAGTTTGTATCTTTGATATTCTGAACAACTCCTGCCCGTATTTCCCTGCAAGGTCTTTCGTTGTGAATTGCTTTCAAAAGTTTGTATCTTTGATATTCTGAACAACTTATAAATATAAATTTATAACGTAAAGGAGTTGTGAATTGCTTTCAAAAGTTTGTATCTTTGATATTCTGAACAACAATTACTAACATTATTAACAACAACACTTAGTTGTGAATTGCTTTCAAAAGTTTGTATCTTTGATATTCTGAACAACCTGGGATATATACAAAAACTACTACGCAAGTTGTGAATTGCTTTCAAAAGTTTGTATCTTTGATATTCTGAACAACAGGGTATAACGGATACGAAGAGACTGGAAGTTGTGAATTGCTTTCAAAAGTTTGTATCTTTGATATTCTGAACAACCGCCAAGCAGTATGTTACCTGCACTCCAAAGTTGTGAATTGCTTTCAAAAGTTTGTATCTTTGATATTCTGAACAACAAAAAATCCTCAATATCCGCAAAGAGTTGTGTTGTGAATTGCTTTCAAAAGTTTGTATCTTTGATATTCTGAACAACATGCAGTACTAAAATGAAACTGTGGTATTCGTTGTGAATTGCTTTCAAAAGTTTGTATCTTTGATATTCTGAACAACCGCAATTGCAATAGACGTGAATAAAATATAGTTGTGAATTGCTTTCAAAAGTTTGTATCTTTGATATTCTGAACAACTTGAGTACGGCATTCCACTTTGTAAAATTGGTTGTGAATTGCTTTCAAAAGTTTGTATCTTTGATATTCTGAACAACCCATCGCTGCGCTTCGTTGTAGCCTGCTATGTTGTGAATTGCTTTCAAAAGTTTGTATCTTTGATATTCTGAACAACCTCTTTCTTAAAATAAAGTTCTTGTAAGTCGTTGTGAATTGCTTTCAAAAGTTTGTATCTTTGATATTCTGAACAACAATTAGCAAAAAAACAAAAATCCCGATATTGTTGTGAATTGCTTTCAAAAGTTTGTATCTTTGATATTCTGAACAACACGTTGCAAAATCTTTATCCGTCTATTTTTGTTGTGAATTGCTTTCAAAAGTTTGTATCTTTGATATTCTGAACAACATAAAACCAGCCCGATACGAGCAAAAAGAGGTTGTGAATTGCTTTCAAAAGTTTGTATCTTTGATATTCTGAACAACCTTATGTAAATTCTCATACGGCAATTTCCTGTTGTGAATTGCTTTCAAAAGTTTGTATCTTTGATATTCTGAACAACAAAAACAAAGAAGGAAGATACGATATTTATGTTGTGAATTGCTTTCAAAAGTTTGTATCTTTGATATTCTGAACAACCTATGTTTCAGTTTTAATTGAACATAACACGTTGTGAATTGCTTTCAAAAGTTTGTATCTTTGATATTCTGAACAACGCATATTCATACGCGAAAGTTTTTTCGTTGTTGTGAATTGCTTTCAAAAGTTTGTATCTTTGATATTCTGAACAACTAAAGGCGAATTGACACAATGGCGTAAACAGTTGTGAATTGCTTTCAAAAGTTTGTATCTTTGATATTCTGAACAACCTCTTCTCTTTCAATGCGTTCTTCATTTTTGTTGTGAATTGCTTTCAAAAGTTTGTATCTTTGATATTCTGAACAACCCTTTTAGCTTAATATAATTTGTTTCGGCAGTTGTGAATTGCTTTCAAAAGTTTGTATCTTTGATATTCTGAACAACTTTGTAGAACAAATTAAAAACTTAAAGTAAGTTGTGAATTGCTTTCAAAAGTTTGTATCTTTGATATTCTGAACAACTTTGAAATTAGGTGTTGTATATTTGCAGCAGTTGTGAATTGCTTTCAAAAGTTTGTATCTTTGATATTCTGAACAACTTTTAAAGGTTTGCTCCGTACCGTGTGGAAGTTGTGAATTGCTTTCAAAAGTTTGTATCTTTGATATTCTGAACAACAGAAATTAAAAAAGAAGATGACGCATATAGTTGTGAATTGCTTTCAAAAGTTTGTATCTTTGATATTCTGAACAACTTTAATAAGTTTTTAGATGGGGAAGCAGGTGTTGTGAATTGCTTTCAAAAGTTTGTATCTTTGATATTCTGAACAACTCCTCGTTATTGTATTATTCAAGATAGTCAGTTGTGAATTGCTTTCAAAAGTTTGTATCTTTGATATTCTGAACAACCCTATAAAGTTGATTCATTCCTGATGACTCGTTGTGAATTGCTTTCAAAAGTTTGTATCTTTGATATTCTGAACAACTTCAGGCTTTCCATTCATCAAAGAGAAATAGTTGTGAATTGCTTTCAAAAGTTTGTATCTTTGATATTCTGAACAACTTAGACAAAACATTTAACAAAACGGGGAAGTTGTGAATTGCTTTCAAAAGTTTGTATCTTTGATATTCTGAACAACAATCTAAATAACCTTACCCCCATTCAGCAGTTGTGAATTGCTTTCAAAAGTTTGTATCTTTGATATTCTGAACAACTAAGCGGATAATTTTTGTAAACCGTGTTTTGTTGTGAATTGCTTTCAAAACCACACATACAATTTTCACACGAAACAAAAACAAATAAAAGACACAATATGCTATATATTAGATAATTAAAAATATACATATTTTATAAATCCTCTTCTTTTCTACTCTTTTTTGCACTTTTTTGCTCAAAAACGTTTCTTAAACCGTTTCTTTTTTGTATCTTTGTGTAAAGAAAACAGATATGAAAAAAGTAGTAAATCTGCGGGTTAAGAAACTCGCCAACGGTAACGGAAGTTATTATTTAGATTGGTTTCAGAGCGGGAAACGCCATTATGAGTATTTGAAACTCTATACGGTACTATCCGACCGCCCTACCAAAGAAGAACGCGACGCAAACAGAGAAAGCCTTAAATTGGCTCAACAAATCCGCAATCAGCGCGAAAATCAGCTTATCGCCGAACCACAAGGAATAACACCAACAGCCAAGCGGAAACAATCAGCCATCACATATTTTGAGAACAACGCCACAACAAAGGGCGGGGAGCAAATGACGGAGCACCTAAAAGCCTATCTGCCGAACAAAAGCATACAGATACAAAACATAAACAAAGAACTCATACAAGGCTTTTCAGACTATCTTTCCAAAGAACTGAACGGAAATACCGCTAACGCTTATTTCTCAAAATTTCGTTCTTCCATTAAGAGAGCCATTGCGGAAAAAATCCTGCCATCAAACATTCTTTTAGATATATCCTCACCCGAAAAACAAGAAACGGTAGTCCGTTTCTTGACAACAGACGAAATTGCCCTGATTGCAAAAAGCGACCTGAACCCGAAAGTAAAGAAAGTTTTTCTGTTTTCGTGCTTCACCGGCTTACGTTATTCGGATATAAAAAATCTGACTTGGGGAAATATTACAGAAGATTTCAAATTGCAATTCTCACAACAAAAGACACAAACCAAAAACGGCAAACAAACAAGCGTAACACTCATTCCGATGAATCCACAGGCTATCGCTTTGCTTGGCGAACGCAAGGATGATAATTTCAAAGTCTTTGAAGTACCTTTGCAACAAACTTGCGACAAATCATTGAAAGCCATTGCAAAAAAACTGAATATCAAAAAAACGCTTCATTTCCATATCGCCCGACATTCTTTTGGCGTAATACTGTTGGAAAATGATGTTGATATTTACAAAGTCAGCAAATTATTAGGACACAAGTCAGTACAAACAACTATCAAGCATTACGCCAACATTACCGATAAGGGCGCACGAGAGGCGATAGATTGTTTTCCTGAAATCAAAATATAGTTGATTATGAACAATATACAGAAAATAATGTTTGGCGAACTTCGCCCTTGGCTCGAAGAAAATAACAGAACCAACGAGTATTATAAACTGCTCACACGCGGTTTAAATACCGTTCAAACAGCCTTTAATCCGCATTACGAATTAAACTTTATCCGTCATTTTTCGGACAAAACGCAATATTACAAAAAGCTAATCGATAATGATTTAGTGGATTATTGCAACACGCTGTTTTCGGAAACCGAAAACGCGAGCAATAACCTGATTGCTTACAAAATAGACAAATCAAAAAAACTGTTGTACTCAAAAATCAAAGAAATTGCGACAATTTTAAGCACTCAAAACTTTACTCTTTCTTACATAAATTCGCAAAACGCCGATTTTTCGATTGACAGGCAATTCAAAGAATCCACTTACATTATCTTTTATCTGCTTTCGGCTCTGATAAAGTGCTGTTTGGAAATCGAACACCATTTCCGCGATGCAATCCACGAGGACAATTTAATGGAAATACCGGACTTTTACACGCAACTTTTGCAACGGCAAGCCCCCGACAATCCGTTTATCAAAGAAATTCAAAGTATAGAAATCGAAGTAGTTCCCGAAGAAAAGAAGAAAAAATCAGATACCGGCAGCATACTTGCTTTTACCTACAAGAAACTAAACTCTCAATCGGGCGACATTACCGATTTGTTCAATTCACTGAAAAAGAACAACCGCATTGCACAGGATACAAGTATTACCGATTTCAAACACGCCTTTTCAGGCGTTACGGTCGAAAATCCAGTTCGTTGGACAGGTGCAAAAAGTGAATTGCCATACCTCATTAAACTGCTTTGCAATACGCATAATGTTTTGGAATATACCGGCAGCGTTTGGCAAATAGTGTGTGCCTGTTTCGTAGATAAAGACGGAAATCTGTTTGACGAAACCAATCTGAAAGACCAGAAAAAACCAAAACAGACCGCCGCCGTCATTGAAAAGATTGCCAGTTTGATGAAATAAAACCACTCCGCACTCCGCAGCAAACAAGAATAATCAAAAATAAAAAAGCGATAACCAAAAACAATTAAGCTGATGATTAAAATTCATTGGCTTTTTTGCGTTTTTCTGCTGCCACTCCGCACTCCGCAAGCACTCCGCGCGGAGTGTTAAGCCTCATTTCAAGCCATTTATTCACTCTAATTTTGCATTGTCTTCGATAATCGAAGATGACATTGCGCAATGTCCATTTTTAATTTTAATACAATTTCAAAATGGACGAAATTATTAAAAAACTCACCTCGATTGAGCAAAGAATTATCGAGCAAAATCTCTTACAAAAAGAGATAATCAACTTCGCAGAAGCCTGCTTATATCTTGATTTAAGCAGCAGTCATTTGTACAAACTTACAAGTGCAAATGCTATTCCGTGCTATTGTCCGCAGGGTAAAAAACTCTATTTCAGGCGGGCAGAATTGGATTTGTGGCTCACAAGCCACCGCAACGCCACCAAAGAAGAAGTAGAGCAACAGGCAGCCAATTACATTACTAAAAACAGGAGGGCAAGACGATGAAAGAGCCGAAACACATTAGCGAAATTTTGCGCGAAATCGCACAAAATCCGCAAAGCGATTTTGAAAAAGCCATTGCGCAACTACCCTGTATGCAGGAACTCTTAAAAAGCCCCTCTTTCGGAGGGGTTGGGGAGGCTTCCCTTGAAGATTGGATTGACGGACAAGATGTAATGCACTTGTTACACATTAGCCCGCGCACCTTACAAACCTTGCGTTCAAACGGCATACTGCCATTTTCACGTATTGGGAACAAAATCTATTACAAGCGTTCCGACATTCAACGGATTTTGCAGGACAATTATACAATGTTTAAAATTCGCAACTATGGTAAGTAAGGAAGAAATTTTGAGCAAAACACATTACGGTTTGACGATTTACAGCCACATTTTGCGGCTGTATTATCCCGATGATGTTGTTTTTACATTGAAAGGTAGAGATTGCGGCTTGTGCCGCAATCCTTTCAACGCCAACCGCGAAACGCTGCACATTTTCATTGAGAAAGAGAATGTTTTGGGTAACGCATTAGACAAAGAGTTTGCTCGCCACGAGGATAGCGAAAACGCAATCGCCGCAGGCGATGCGTTTTCTTTTGCCGAACTACATTACAAGCAGAGTGGCAACGAACTTTTGCAAACGCTCAATAAAGAACTGTTTTTGCACATTGGCGAAAAGTCGCGCCAACGAGTGCAGAACTCAAACTTGTTTGAAGTTATGCCGAGTGCAACCGACTTTGGGCGTAGCCAAGAAAGGAGTTTTTACAAAAACAATTCTAAAAACTCAAATCAAGGAAATCAAATCAATCCTGTAAATCACGGTTCAGACAATTTGTTTTCCTTTTTCAAAGCCCCAATAAGCAACACCAAACCTCACAGCGAAACCACTTTACGCAAGGTTTATAACGCGATTGTCGGCAACTACTACAAAGACCGCACCGAGAAATTGCGGGCAATTTCCGATATCGCACAGATGCGAAAATTCAAAGCCGCCAACTTCGATTATTGCACCTTTTCAGGAACTTTCGAGAGCCGCAACGATAAAGCGTTAATCAAACATTCGGGCTTGCTATGTGTAGATTTTGACCATTTGCAAAACCTCAACGACCTAAAAAGCCGTTTGCTTGCAGACGAATATTTTGATACACAGTTACTCTTTATTAGTCCTTCGGGAGATGGTCTGAAATGGATAATTTTCATTGATACAGAAACGGCAACACACGGCGACTATTTCGCTGCCGTTGCAAACTACATTTTGCAAACCTACGGCGTTACCGTGGATAAATCAGGGCGGGACATTTCCCGCGCCTGTTTTTTGCCATACGACCCGCAGGCATTTATCAACCCTTTAATCCAATAAAAATATGAGCAAGAAAATATTTAATCCGAAAGATTGGGCAACGGCTGTGCCTGCCCAATCCTCACAGTTCCAAAAGTCCTTACAGTCCTTTTGTACCGATAATGATATAGAAACAATCACACGAAGAATTGAAACCGCCGCCACCGACATTGCCGCCAACTACGCTGATTGGCGCGATTTGGGCTTCGCTCTCGCTGACGCTTTGGGCGAAAGCGGGCGCAGTTATTACCACCGTTTAAGTTGTTTTTATCCACAATACAACCAAACCGAAACCGACAAGCAGTTTAACAACTGCCTGAAAGCGCACGGACACGGCGTAACAATCAAAACACTGTATCATTTAGCAAAAACAGCGGGCGTAGATATTGCCATATTTCCAAAAGTTGTGCAAGGCGAGCGCAGAGGCAAAACTCGTTTTGACTATTCCGAGCCGCAGCCAACTTTGGATATTTCCAAATATCCAAATTGCCAAAATGGCAATTTGGAAATATTGGAAATTTCGGCAAAAACCAAAAGAACACAAGAAAAATCCAAATCATTTTCAAATGTTCCTAAAAGTTCCGCAGAAAACACAAGAAATCTCGTAGAAAACACCGAATTATTACAGGAAAACACTGAGAAAACACCAACTTTTCCCGAAATTATTTACAACAACTTGCCCGATTTTTTACTGCAAGTAACCGCCAAAGCAACTTCCGCAGAAGATAAGGACTTACTTTTGTTAGGAAGTTTGGTTGTAATTTCGGCGTGTTTGCCAAATGTTTTCGGCAATTATGATGAAAGGCGTGTTTATCCAAACTTGTTTTTGTTTTTAACCGCCTCTGCTTCGGCAGGCAAAGGGCGTTTAACATTGTGTCGCAAGTTAGTTTATCCCATTCACAAAGCGTTGCGGGAACGCTATAAAGTTTTGTACGATACCTACAAACAGGAAAAAGCGATGTACAACAGTGCAAAGAAAGACCAGCCCGCAGCAGACGAGCCGCAAGAGCCGCCAATGTTGGCTTTGCTGATGCCTGCCAACAGCAGCGCAACCGCCTTTTTCCAAATCCTGAATGACAACAACGGCGCGGGCTTGATGTTTGAAACCGAAGGCGATACTTTGGCACAGACTTTTAAGAGCGAACACGGTAATTTCTCCGATGGTTTCCGCAAAGCGTTTCACCACGAAACAATATCTTATTTGCGACGCAAAGACCGCGAGTTTGTCGAGTTGGAAAATCCGCGCCTTTCGGCACTGCTTTCGGGAACGCCAAAACAGGTTTCGGCACTCATTCCCAACGCCGAAAACGGCTTGTTCAGTCGTTTTATTTTCTACTTTATGAATATAAAACCTGTGTGGAAAGATGTTTTTGCCAATTCGGGCGACCAGACACTTGACCTGTATTTCAAAGATTTAGGCGAATATTTTCACTGTTTTCATAATCAGTTGAAACAACAGCAAGAAATGCGTTTTTCCCTTACTGTTTTACAGCAAGAACAGTTTAACGCCTATTTTGCGCAAGCGCAAATACAATTCCTTGCCCTGTACGGCGATGATTACATTGCCACCGTGCGCCGTTTGGGATTGATAACATTCCGAATAGCAATGATTTTTACGGTGTTGCGGCTAATGGAAAGCCAACACTTTACAACGCTGTTAATATGCACCGACACCGATTTCAACACCGCTTTGGAAATGGTAAAAGTTCTTGTGCAGCACGCTGCAACTGTTTTCGATGCGCTGCCCGCCGAGCAGGAAACGCCGACAACCAACAATCCCCGAATGGCATTGTTTCAATCTTTGCCACCGCAGTTCGACAAGCAAACTTACAGTTCCCTTGCAGCGCAACTACAAATTCCTGAAAGTACCGCCAACAAGTGGCTTATGAAGTTTGTAAGTTCAGACTTGCTGTCAAAGCAGGCGCACGGAAATTACTCAAAAAAGGACAGTTGAAACGCTGTCCTTTTTTATTGTTGATAAGTTCTTTCTTGTTTTTGGTTGTTAATCCTTTTAAAATTGTACCTTTGCCAAAATAGTCAAGACATAAAAGAATAGAAAAATGAGATTTACAGAGCGAATTAAACAACTGCGCGAAGAACGCCAAATGCCGCAACGGCAATTTGCCGCGGCTTTGGAAATAGATACGGCGACCTATTCCAAAATAGAAAAAGGCGAACGACGTGTCAAAGCCGAACAGGTTGTAATCATTGCTGAATTGTTAAAAACCGACAAAAACGAACTTCTTGCCCTTTGGCTTGCCGACCAAGTTTCCGCAGTAGTGGAAGACGAACAGAAGATAGCAGATAAGGCGTTGAATATTGCAAAAAAGAATATAAATAAATAGAATGGCAGAAAAAATAAGATATACATTTTCAGGACACGAATCCTTTTATTGCAAGTCGCTTTGGCTAAAAAAGGGTTACGATTTTGTCAAGGCAAACAATAACTTTAATGCCGAAGATGCCGTTGTTCATTTGGGCGTTGGAAAAAATATGGTATCTGCAATTCGTTATTGGTTGCGGACTTTTGGCTTGCTTGAAGAAGGCAATCCGACAGAAATTGCAGATTTTCTCTTTGATAGCGAAAACGGCAAAGACCCATTTATTGAAGATTTGGGAACTTTGTGGCTGTTGCATTATTATCTTGTAAAATCCGAATTGGCAAGCATTTACAAACTGTTTTTCATTGACTTCCACAAAGAAAAGAATAACGAATTTACAAGGGAACAATTACAGCATTTTCTTAAACGCAAAAATGCCGAAACCGCGTATGCGAACTTGTACAACGAGAATACAGTTAAAAGGGATATTGGAGTACTATTGCAAAATTATGTAATGCCAAAACAGGATAGACCGAATGAAGATTTTGCGGCATTACTGCTCAATCTTAATCTTATCCGCCAATCAGAAAGCGACAATAAAACGCTGTACTTCAATATGAAAGGAAGAAGTGAATTAGTTCCTGAAATCTTTTTGTATGCTATAATTGATGATAAAAACAGCGAACAGATTGTTTCTTTCGACAGGTTAATGGATTTGGCTCTGATTTTTTGTTTGAGTAAAACCGAACTAATAGACACTATTTTACTGTTAGTTGAGAAATATCCGCAACAGTTGAGATATACAGATGATGGCGGTATTAAGCAGTTGTTTTTCCTCAAAGAGATTGATAAAAACGAAGTTTTAGAAAAATACTATACAAGACAATGAAATTCGCATTATCAACAAATATAAAAACCGTACAGTTCAATGATTTTCAATACATTGTAACTTCAAATTCCCGCCGAGTTCTTGGCAGTTTAATTGCTGATTATAATTCGGGGATTCATTGCTTTACTTTGGTGGGAACTTACGGTACAGGAAAATCAAGTTTCTTGGCGGCGTTGGAAAGAGATTTGTTGCTGAATACCAAATATTTGTTTGAAAACAAGGGACAATTAAACGGTTACACAAAATTTCAAACGCTCAATATTGTAGGCGATTACAACACACTTTCTAATCTTTTGAGCGAGGAATTGGAAAGCAATAGTGTGAATACAAAAGAGTTTTTTTCACGCTTTGAACAAAAATTGGACGAGCATAAAAAGAAAAATGAATTTCTTTTGCTTGTGATTGACGAGTTTGGTAAAATACTCGAACACGCGGCAAACCATAATCCCGAAAAAGAGTTGTATTTTTTGCAACAGTTAGCGGAGTTTGTCAATCATTCTAAACACGACAATATCATTTTAATCACGACTTTACACCAAAGTTTCGGCGCGTATTCTAAAAAGTTGAGCGAACAGCAGCGCAATGAATGGGAAAAAGTAAAGGGACGTTTCAAAGAGATTGTTTTCAGTGAGCCGGTTGAACAACTTCTGCATTTAGCCGCAGCACAAATTGAGAAATCAAGAAAAAATATTGTATCTGAAAAGAATTTTGAAACACTTTTCAATTTAGCAAAACAGACAAAATTCATTAACAACGATTTAGATATTGCAGTTGCGAAAAAACTTTATCCGCTTGATATTTTTTCGGCGGTCGTTCTTACATATTCCATTCAGCGATACGGACAGAATGAACGCTCTTTATTTTCGTTTTTGAATTCCAAAGACAATAATTCAATCAACAATTTTGAACCGACCACCACTCAAACCTACAATTTGGCAAATGTCTATGATTATATCATTTACAATTTTTACTCTTATTTGTCGGAAGTAAATGCTGATTCTACAAATTGGCGGGCAATTCGGGTAAAGAAAATTCATTGTCATAACTTGTCAAACTACAATGATATTTTTGCAAATTAAAAACAAAAAGATATGGCAAGAAGAGACTTACACGAAAAACCTTTTGATGAAGGTACCATAACAAAATTGGAAATTTTTGAGAGCTATGCAAAAGAATGGTTACCAACATTCATTATGTGCGGACACAAAGAACTGTGGATTTTCGACTTTTTTGCAGGAACAGGATATGATAAAAATGGTGTTGCGGGTAGCCCAATCCGTATTTTACAACAGATAAAAAATCAGTCAGGTAATATTTTTCAGAAGCACACAAAAATAAATCTTTGTTTTAATGAATTTAAAAAACAAAAGTTTGAGTTACTTCAACAATCTTGTAATCAATTCATTCTTAACAATTCAGAATTATCAAGAATGAATCTTAATTTGCAATTTCGTAATTCTGATTTTGCAGACCTATTCCCAAAAACATTATCAACCATAAAAAAATATCCTTCATTAGTGTATTTAGACCAAAACGGAATGAAATTTTTAGCAGATAAGTATATTGACGATTTAGAAAAAACTACTACAACTGATTTTCTTTATTTTTTGTCGTCTTCTTATTTTGTTCGATTTGGCAAAACTAATGCGTTTCAAACAAATATGAATATTGATATAGAGCGAGCAAGGAAAAATCCTTACAAATACATTCATAAGAGTATTTTAGAACAGTTGAGAGAAAAACTTCCACAAAATACAAAACTTTCACTGTATCCATTTACAATAAAGAAAAACGCAAATGTTTATGGAATAATCTTTGGAGCAACGCACCCAAGAGCCGTTGATAAATTTTTGAAAACGGCTTGGGATAAAAACAATGTTAATGGTGAAGCTAATTTTGATATTGATGATGAAATAAATGAATGTCAACCAACGTTGTTCGGTACAAAACCGACAAAAATTGAAAATTTCAAGCAAAATATTAGGCAGGAAATATTAGACGGCAGAATAATGACAAACAAAGAAGCGTATGACTATACATTGAAGCAAGGTCATATTTCCTCTCACGCTACGGACGAAATTTCTGCAATGAAAAAAGAAAAATTGATAAAATATGATGGGAAATCACCGTTAATAAATTATGAACAGGTTTACAAAAACGATAGAATTATTAATTTCAAACACTTGTGATATGAAAACAACAAAAATCGAATGGACGGATAAAACTTGGAATCCGATTACAGGTTGTACAAAAATATCGGCAGGTTGCGTAAATTGTTATGCCGAAGTAATGGCTCGTCGTTTGCAAGCAATGGGACAAAAAAAATATAAAAACGGTTTTAACCTTACATTACACAAAGAGGTATTAAACGAGCCATTGGCGTGGAAAAAACCGCATACGATTTTTGTGTGTTCAATGAGTGATTTATTTCATAAAGATGTGCCTGACAATTTTATAAATCAAATAATCGGTATTATTAAATTAACGCCTCAACACCGATATCAACTTCTTACTAAAAGAGCGGAACGAATGGCTGAATACTTTCAAACACATTCTGTTCCTGATAATGTTTGGTTAGGCGTTACTGTCGAAAATCAAGCCGCAAAAAAGCGGATAGATTTTCTACGGAATTTGAAAGCATATATTCGTTTTTTGTCTTGTGAGCCACTTTTGGAAGATTTAGGTGAAATGAATCTTGATAATATTGATTGGGTTATTGTAGGTGGAGAAAGCGGAACGAGTGCACGACCAATGAAGCAAGAATGGGTATTGTCAATTCAAAAACAAACTGAAAAACAAGGTTCTTCATTTTTTTTCAAACAATGGGGAACTTGGGGAAGCGATGGCGTGAAACGTAATAAACACGAAAATGGCAAATTGATAAATGGTAAAATTTATCAGCAAATGCCTGTGGTTGATAACGATAATTCGTTGTTTTTTGATGAAATATAGAAATATTTATGACACTTCCATTAGACAAACATATTGACACAAGAGTATTAGCACAGATTTACAACAATACGGTAGCTACTTACAAGTATTATTGGTTTGTCTCAATACTTGATATTTTTGTAAAGGAACAACGCCGGCAAATCTCTTTTTGGGAGATTATCGTTGGAATGATTGCAGAGGCGTGGTATCCGATACATTATTTTCGTTTGTCTTTTGGCAAGTCTGATTCGCTTTACGAACAAATTATTGCATTGCAAAAAGAGTTGAATATTCCGATTGATGCCAATAAAAACGACATAAGAAAGCAGATTATAAATAATTTAGACAATCAACGAGTGAAAAATTTGTTGCGTGTTTTTACACTGAATGTGCCGTATCGTTTTCTGTCGCCGTGGATTAGTTATACAACTGATTATGAAGTTGTAAATTTATCTCAATCATTTTCAAATAATTGCATTTATGCAATCAAAGGCGAGACAATAGAAATAAATCCAAATTGGGAACAATATCTGAACGACAACTATTTGATTTTACGTGATTTTTCCTTTTGGAATTTGACAATTTTCCTACAAAAACGAAATCCGAATGTTCCTGACGTGCCGTCAAAGTTAGTTAAACCAATTCTGCGTGATTCGTTGACAAAACAACGGCATTTTTGGGACACTTTTATTGAGATAAACGGCTCAATGAAATGTATTTACACAGGAAAAGCGTTGTACAAAAAAGAATACGATTTAGACCATTTTGTGCCTTGGAGTTTTGTGTCGCACAACTTGTTGTGGAATTTATTACCAGCTGATTCAGGTGTAAATTCTTCAAAAAGCAACAATTTACCTCAATTGGAAAAATATTTGCGACCATTTGCGCTAATGCACCAAAAGGCAATTCAAGCAATTTATCCCAAAAATCCAAATAACAAATTGTTCGAAGATTATCTGACTTTGCATAACTCATTATCTGAATTAGCATTACTTTCAGAAAACGATTTTGTCTGTGTGTTTCAGAAAACATTCTCGCCATTAGTTCAGATTGCTGAAAATATGGGATTTAGATATTGGCAAACTTCATTGACTCAATAAACTATGAAAAAGATAAAAAATAATCCACATTTAACGGCTATTGAACGGACTTCAATTTCGTTTCCAACTCGTTTGTTGAAAGAACGGAAATTATTGATTGGCGAGATTTTGGACTTTGGTTGTGGCTTTGGTTATGATACCGACCAACTGCAAAAATCAAGTTACAATATTGTAGGTTATGATAATTATTATCGCCCTGAATTGCCCGAAAAACGCTTTGATACAATTATTTGTAATTATGTTTTAAATGTTTTAGAGCCAAACGAACAGGCAGAAGTTTTAATGTCTGTTTCTGAATTGTTGAAACCGACAGGAAAAGCATATTTTACTGTTCGGCGAGATTTGAAGAGTGAAGGTTTTCGCACTCATTATGTTCATAAACAGCCGACATATCAAAGCAATGTGATTTTACCGTATAAAAGTTTATTTCAAAATGAAAATTGCGAAATATACGAATATCAACATTTTAATCAAACAAAAAAAGGAAAATATGAATGTCCGTTTTGTAATTTGAATCCAAAAGTTGAATTGATAAGCGAAACGGCAACGGCAGTAGCATTTTTGGATAGTTTTCCTGTAAATCAAGGTCATACTTTAATCGTTCCAAAACGACATATTGCAAATTATTTTGACCTTTCAATTCACGAACAACGCGCTTTGTGGTTGGTAGTAAATCGTTGTAAAACAACAATTCAAAAACGTTTCAATCCTGACGGATTTAATGTCGGAATAAATGTTGGAGAAACAGCAGGTCAAAGTGTTTTTCACGTTCATATCCATTTGATACCTCGATACAAAGGAGATGTGAAAAATCCGCGAGGAGGAGTGAGAGGAGTGATACCCAATAAACAAAATTATTGAATTGTTGCAACTCACAAAAGAGAAGAAAAACAAATAATTTATCAATATATGAAAGAAAGTGCAGCACATAGCCTCTTTGGGCTTACATTGAAAACAGGTTGGAAAATAACCGAAAAAATTACAAAAACAGCCGTTTCGACAGGTGCTTTTTTCTCTGTGTGTTATAAAGCAGAAAAAGACGGGCAAACCTGTTTTCTAAAAGCATTTGATTTTGCAAAGTTTCAACAAATTTCGGAAGATGGTAAACAAGTGGTTGATATAATAGCAGATATGACTACCGCATACAAATATGAAAGAGATTTGTCGGAACATTGTAAAAACAACCATATTACAAAAGTTGCTTTTGTAATAGATTCGGGAGAAGAATTTTTAACCGATTTTGCCATTGGAATAGTGCCTTATTTAATTTTTGAACTTGCCGATGGAGATGTTAGAAGTAAAATTGATTTTTCAAATAAACTTGATTTTGCGTGGAAACTACATTCATTACACGATATTGCCATAGGATTAAAACAATTACACTATATCAACGTTTCCCATCAAGATTTGAAGCCTTCCAATATTTTGGTTTTTAACCAAAATTCAAAATTGGGAGATTTGGGGCGGTCAATGTGCAAAGATATGGATAGTCAATACAACAAAATGCCATATTCAGGCGATTTGACTTATCTTCCACCCGAAATGATGTATAGGTATTACAGTGCAGATTGGAATAAGCGAGTTTATGCAACAGATTGTTATTTATTAGGTAGTATGATTGTATTTTACTTTGCAGGGGTAAGTATGTCCGCATTGTTACTTAAACATTTACCAGAAAACTTTCGATGGGAAAAATGGCGGGGAGCATTTGATGAAATAAAACCGTATTTAGTTGAGGCTTTTTCAAATGCGATAATTGAATTTCGAGAGAGTTTTGATGATGACTATTTTAAAGTTGAAATCTCAAATGTGGTAGAACAATTATGTTATCCGTTCCCCGAAAAAAGAGGACACCCTAAAAATGTTGCAAATAAAAACAGTAGCAATTTTAATCTTGAAAGATTTGTTACAAAACTTGATGTATTAACAAAAAAAGCAGAATTAAAAATAAAAAGATAATGGCAGTAATAAATGAAAAAAAAGAAAGACGATTGATTCCAAATTGGCGGTCTTTTTCTACTACAATTGCATTAGGAGAATTGGATTCTTCTTCTGTTGTTCCTTTTGCAAAACCAAATTTATCTATTGCGGATTATATTACAGATTTTCAAGAAAATGAAACTGTTCCTTTTGCTGCCGATTTAGTGAGTGCTTCAATTGTAAATGGTTTTACCAAGAATGATGAAGTACAAAAAGCGGCTCAATTCATTATGGATAGACCAATTGAAGCAACAAAAACGCAATATGACATTTCTAAAAATATTCTTTCAACGACAGAAATCCCTGTTGAAAGTCAAATAGAAAGCATTACTATAAAGGAACTTGAAAATTGCCTTTCAAAAAACGATTTCTTTTTGCAGATACAAAAATTGAAAAAATATCTTATTGATTTTCCAAATAATCCTATTGCGTGGGTAGAATTATCAAGATGTTATTCAATACTTGGACAGGAAAAACAAGCAATAAAAGCAATGAAAATTGCAATACAATTAGCACCAGAAAATCGTTTTGTTGTCAGATGTGCTGTGCGTTTATTTTCTCATTATTACGAATTAGAAATTGCACACGATATTCTTAAAAAAACTCGACTTACAAGTTTCGACCCTTGGCTGACTTCTGCGGAAATATCAATATCAATGCTGCAAAAAAGAAATTCGAGATTTATTAAAAAAGGCATTGAATTGGTAGAATCAAAAAACTTATCGCCTTTTTCAATTACAGAATTATCAAGTTCTATCGCAACCGTAGAACTGTTGGAGGGCGACAGGAAAAAGAGTAGAAAAATGTTTGCCAAATCGTTAATATCCCCTAATGACAACTCATTAGCCCAAATAGAATGGGTGTTGAACAATAAGGACAGTACATTATTTGACAGGGAACAAATCAATATTCAAACAAAACATAACTTTGAGGCACAAGCATTTTCTAATTATTATCAAGCAATTTCAAAAGATGGCGACAAGAAAAAACTTATTGATGCGCTGAATAACACTTGTCAATGGTTTTGTGATACACCTTTTGCTAAACGACCTGTAATGATGGGGAGTAGTATTGCCGCTATTTTAAATAATAGAGATTTATCCATTAAGTTTTTAGAATTAGGGTTGATAGCACATTCAACCGATGCCGAAATGTTGAATAACATAGCGTATTATTTGGCTCTTAACAATAGGACAAATGATGCTATGAGTTATTTAGACAAAGTAGATTTCCAAAAAACAAGTAAATCAATAGAAATCTGTTTAGAGGCAACTTATGGATTAGTTTGTTTTAGAGAAAAGCGATATGAAGAAGGTCGTGGTGCTTATTTGAAAGCCATTGAGCAAACCACAATAGAAAAAAATAAATATCTTAATTGGATAGCCATATTGAATTATGCGAGAGAGGAAATTTTAGCACAAACAGACTATATAGAACCTGTTATGCGATTAGTTACTCAAATTCCCGAAAATGAAGACAATGATATTTCAATAAAAAAATTGCGTTCGGAAGTATTAGAATTGTACGAAAAGGCAAGCAAAATATGAGATAATGGCGACAAGCAAACAAAATACTGACTATCGGCTTATTTCTGAAAAGAAAATTTCGGAATTACCGACAGTCAAGCCGTTGATATACTAAAAGATACAATGGAGCAGTATGCCAACTATGGTTTTTATACCATAGAAGAAAAAATAAAAAACAATCCTAATTATTTCTACAAAAACACAGGATTTTTAGATATGATTTTGGATTTATTAGTTCCAATATCTAATAGTAGTGATGTTGAAATAGAAGAATTATAACACAAATTAAAATACTATGTCCGAATCTCAAAACATAGAATACAAATCCTCGTGGCACGATGATTATCTTGATTGGATTTGCGGCTTCGCCAACGCGCAGGGCGGAAAAATCTACATTGGCAAAGACGACAACGGAAATGTGATTGGTGTTGCCGACTACAAAGAGTTGATGGAGAAAATCCCCAACAAAATCAAAAATCAGTTGGGCATTACCGCCGAAGTCAATCTGTTGCAGGAAGACGGCAAACATTTTATCGAGATTGTCGTGCAGCCCTATTCTGTGCCTATTTCGTTGCGCGGCAGGTATTTTTACCGCAGCGGCAGCGTAAGGCAGGAACTCACAGGCGCAGCCCTCAACGAGTTTATGCTCAAACGTATTGGCAAAAAGTGGGATGGCGTGCCTGTTCCAAATGTTAAGGTCGAAGATTTGAAAGCCGATACTTTTACTTTTTTCAAAGAAAAAGGTATCAAAAGCGGTCGTATTGATGAAGCAAGCCGCAACGATACGCCTTTGCAGGTGCTTGAAAATCTAAAACTTGTTGAAAATAATTACCTAAACCGCGCCGCCGTAATGCTTTTCCATCCCGACCCCGAAAAATTTGTGTCGGGCGCGTATATCAAAATCGGTTTTTTCCGTACCGACAGCGATTTGCTGTTTCAGGACGAAATACACGGAAACCTCTTTGAGCAAGTCGAAAAGACGGTTGATTTCCTGCTGACCAAATACACCAAAGCCCTGATTTCTTATGAAGGACTTACGCGGGTTGAAACTTACGAATATCCGAAAGATGCTTTGCGCGAAGCGGTCTTAAATGCCGTTGCCCACAAGGACTATACGGGTCCGTACCCGATTCAAATCAGCGTATATCCCGACAAGATTATGATTTGGAATTACGGACGATTACCCGAAAATTGGACGGTTGAAGATTTGCTCGACAAACATTCTTCACAGCCGCGCAATCCCGATATTGCAACCGCATTTTTCCGAAGTGGTTATGTAGAATCGTGGGGGCGCGGAATGGACAAAATGAAAAACCTGTGTCTTGAAGCCAAAATTCCTGTACCTCAATTTTCTTGCAAAGGCAACGACTTTTGGACAGTTTTCCGTAAAGACATTTATAACAAAGAAGATTTAAGCAAATTAGGGCTGAACGACAGGCAAATAGATGCGTTACTGTTTTTCAAATCAAAAGGCGAGATAACAAGTTCGGAATACGCAGAAAAATATAATATTTCTGATAGAACGGCAAGGCGAGATTTGTCCGAGTTGACAGAAAATAAATTACTTAAAAATGAGGGAGATACAAATCATTCTAAATATGTTTTTCCGTAAATGTCCGAAGTTTGTCCGAAGCTTGTCCGAAGTGTCCGATAAATGTCCGATAAATATTTGGAGTTGCGCAAGTGGAGCAATAGTTGCGCAATAGTTGCGCAAGTGGAGCAATGGAATTTTGAATTAGTCAATTAAATTGAATATCAACAACATAATAATTACAGGAGTGAAATAAATGCCTATCGAAGAAAGTTTATACCTGAACACCCTTGCTTTTGAGTTCCCCAAAAAGCAAAAGAAGTTCTATTTTTCGTTGGAAGATAGAACAGATTGCTCATTGACAAAACTCAATCACGCTTTGTTCCCGAAAAATATCAAAGAAATTTTTCCGACAATTACCAATGCCGACACGCTTTACACCTCATTCACGCGACAGTTAGACGGATTTCTACCCCTCGAAATCAACTTTTCAGCAGATAATTTTGCACTCGTGAAACGCTACTATAACCGCGAAATCAAGCATTATTTCAATAAAAAAGATATTCTTGTTGAGCCGACATTTATTAGGGACAATCAAATTTGGCTACAAAACAAGGCAGAGAAAGCCCCCAAAGATTGTGCTATTTACGACCGTTACACCGTCAAAGTCAATTTCAACCATTTTTCAAATACGCCCGAATTGGTTTTGTCATACGACCGCAAAGCAAAAGTGCTGAAAAAATCCGTTGCGAAATTCCTGTCCGAAAACGAAACAGCAACCGCCGATTTGCTCAACCGCGTTGTTTATATCGAGTATTTTCGGAATGAAAAAGGAGTACAGACAACCCGCAAAAGAGTAATCAAATATCAGAAATTGGCAGAAATTGAAAATGTTGATTACAATAATGTTTATCCCATTGTTGGCAGGTCGTTAGCCGCGTTCTTGGGTTTTGACGAGGAAGAGGAAGAGCAGGAAACAACCGCCCCACAAAAGAGAAATCGCTATACAAAATACTACGGAAAAATATCAAAATTTTATGATACCTATTTGAATAATAACGATTTTCGCGGTATTGTACCAATTTCTGCAAATGGTTTCAGTTCGGCAAATCCTATGCAGGTGGGTAAAACCACGCCGCAAAGCAAACAACTGATTTTCGGCAAAAACCAATATGGCGAATACCAAACCGATGTAATCCCGCAACGAGGCGTAAATTACGGTCCCTATTGCCAACCGATGAAATACAACAACATTCAACTGTTTTTCATAACGCCCAAAACACATTCACAACACACGGTAAATCTTTCAAACTATCTATTGAAAGGTTACAAGCAATTGTTCAAAGGGCTTTCGCAATACACAGGTACTGTGCCTATTTCATTAACGCCAAAAGGGTTTAGTATTCAGTTTTCCGACTTGAAAAATCCTTTGCCCGAAATAGAAGAAACACTCGAAAACCGACAGTTAAACCCAAATGTAAAATACATTGCCATTTATCTTACACCGATAGGCAAACACGCACAGGACAGAGAACAACGTAAAATTTACTACAAAGTAAAAGAAAAGTTGCTTAACCGCAATATTTCTTCTCAATGTATCGAAACCGACAAAATGCTCAAAGTTCTTGCCGATGATGAAACGCTTGATTACAAAGGACGACCGAAAAAGAACTTTGCATATACATTGCAAAATATGGCTATCGCCATAAATGCCAAACTCGGCGGTATTCCTTGGCGTATAAATACGCCGATTTCCAAAGAGTTAATCGTTGGCGTTGGCGCGTTCAAACACATTGACACCAATATCAACTATATTGGCTCTGCATTTTCATTTGATAACACCGGCGCGTTTAACTCATTCGAGTATTTCCACCACGACCAACTTACTGAACTTGCCGGCTCAATAGAGAACGCCATTATCAATTTTACAAAAATCAACAACAAACCCAACCGCCTTATTATCCATTTCTACAAAAAAATGAGTGAGCAGGAAGTAGAACAAATTGAGGCGGTTTTTCTCAGATTGGTTTTAGATATTCCGTTTTTCGTGGTCACAATCAACAAAACAGAATCGGAAGACTTTGTTGTTTTTGACAGAAAGAACAATGATTTATTGCCTTACAGTGGCAGGTATGTAAATTTGGGCAACCAAACATTTTTACTTTGCAACAATACCCGATACGAAGACGGCAATTTTAATGCGATAGACGGATTTCCGTTTCCTGTAAAATTGAAAATCCATTGCCCCAACGACCATTCACTTCAAACCGACACAAACATAATCACAGGGCTGATTGACCAAGTTTATCAATTCAGCCGTATTTATTGGAAGTCCGTAAAACAGCAGAATTTGCCCGTAACAATCAAATATCCTGAAATGGTTGCGCAGATTGCACCCCATTTTTCAGGTGGCGACATTCCCGCCAATATTGGCAAAGATAATCTTTGGTTTTTGTAAATTCCCAAGGTCAGCAAGCGTATTTTTTAGGAGGTTTTTATTTATTGAAGCGGTATAAATCAGTTTATAACCTGCCCCCGCAGGATTAAACCGAACAGGTAAAGCGGTCTTCGTCAATCGTTCACTTTGTTCGCAAAAACATACTTGCAAGGGTAAAACAAGCAGTCTAAAAAAAATCTCCACACCTCGCTACGCTTCGGGTAGTATTTTTTTACCTGCCCTTGCAAGCACCACAACCACACCAAGCCTTGCGCTCCGGCAGGTGCTCACGCTTGCGTGTCTGTTTGTTTTGCTACACACGCTCTCTCATTCCTCAGTCGTGCCTTCTCCTGCCCCCAGAACCCCAATAAGGTATTCGTAAACTCATAGAATAATAAATTGGTGGCAGACGGCACTTATTGTTTTGCTCGCCTGCGGGTCGCTCGGGCTAATCGGGCTGTCACGATTTTTGCAATGTTCCGTTTCGCTTTTTCCCACCCTTTCAGCAGTCTTTGCCGTATTCGTTTCTTTCATTTCGCTACGTGCCTCCGCTTCATTCCATACACTCATACCGCAAAGGCATTGTTTACCCCAAGTCGCAAGCCTGTGTTTTTCGTTCGCTCATTCGCTTCGCAAGCTACGCTTTTTCTCTCTCTACATCCACACCCTTGCCCAACTCCCAAAGCTACACTCCACAGCAAAAAATCGCGCCAGCCCTGCCACTTCGTGGTAGGCGTTCAGCGCACTTCGTGCTATCTCTGTCCGCCACCCTCGCTCCACTCGCAGACGGCTCGCGCCTCTCCATTCCACAAGCCAAAAAATCACTTCGCTAATTTTTCACTTGTTCCATTCCGGCTCAGGGCTGTTTTACCTGTTCGGTTAATCCCGCTTCGCCCACACACAGCCCCCGACCACCCACCCCTTAAATTTAGTTGATGATATATTTTATTTGCGTTCCACGCAGATTTTCAAATGCAATCAAAGAGAGAACAAAAAAAATGCTCACAAAGATAACAGCAAGAAAATAAGTCAGTAAAGGTCAAGCCCTGCGGGTTTTTGAAAAAATCTCCACCTTACAGGTAGTATTTTTCCAAAAAACCTTGACAGCCTCAACGCTCCGTTTCTCTCCGCTTTTTCTTGCAGTAATTGGGCGTTTACATTTTCTTTTTCCCTTTCGTGTTTTTTCGTACAGTTATAAAGCAACTAAAAGCAAGATAACGCATAAGAAACCAATATGATATACAGGTAAATAACTCTTATTACATTAGCGTTCGGATAGGGTTTGAGCCGTGTTTTCTCAATACCAAATCCAAGTAATTTTCATTTTTATAATCCTTTAATTTTTTTCAAAATGGGTACTATTAAACAAGGTATTTTAGGTGGCTTTTCCGGCAAAGTCGGAACAGTTATCGGCGGAAGTTGGAAGGGTATTTCGTATATGCGAAGTCAGGCGCAAAGCATTAAGAATCCCCGAACAGATGCACAAATGAGCCAACGGAGTAAATTTGCTCTCGCGTTGAGTTTCCTCAAACCGTTGACCGAACTTTTGCGGACAGGCTACAAGTTGTATGCAAAAAAACAAACAGCTTTCAATGCCGCTATGTCTTACACGTTGGCAAATGCCATTTCGGGCGATTATCCCGATTACGAACTGCTGTTTGCAAACGCGCTTGTTTCTCGCGGAGCTTTGACCGGAGCAACAAACGCAACAGTAGCTTCTTCTTCCGGTAGTGTCGTTGTTTCGTGGGACGACAATTCAGGAATAGGTTCTGCCAAGGCAACCGACAAAACTCTGATTGCCGTACTGAATGCCGACAAAGGCGAGGCAGTAACCGTTTCCGCAGGCGAAGCCCGCGCAACAGGAACTCAAACTCTTGCCGTGCCTGCCGATTGGTTGGGAGAAGATGTTCAGGTGTATTTGGGCTTCATTTCCGAAGATTCCAAAGAAGTTGCCAACAGCGTTTATTTGGGTTCTGTGACCATTGCCTAAACGTAGGCGATTATCTGTTTTCTTGCAAAAGCCGTTCCGATTGGGACGGCTTTTTTATGCTCTAAATTTCTTTCATATCGAAACGATTATTTCCAAAAGAAAGACTATTTTTGTAAATGAAAGCAATCTTCAAGAAACGGTCGAGAAACGAAAACCTTCTGACGAGAAACGTTTGAGAAACGGTTTTCTGTTTCTTGAAATTGAAATCAACAGAAAATATCAGCAAAGAAACACGCTACAACAGCAAAAATAAAACCTCTTTTGCACAAAGTGGTTCTAAATCGTTTCTTGTAGTATTGTAATTAGTTGATTTACAATACTTATTGTGATTTGCTTTCAAAAGTTTGTATCTTTGATATTCTGAACAACTAATCGCTAAAAAAGCTACCGAATTAGGGTGTTGTGAATTGCTTTCAAAAGTTTGTATCTTTGATATTCTGAACAACAATAACCAAACTTACCGGCTGGGCTGGACAGTTGTGAATTGCTTTCAAAAGTTTGTATCTTTGATATTCTGAACAACTGTATATTCAAATGATTTTTGCGCACACGGTTGTGAATTGCTTTCAAAAGTTTGTATCTTTGATATTCTGAACAACGATGCGCATCATCACAATGCAGCCGTATTAGTTGTGAATTGCTTTCAAAAGTTTGTATCTTTGATATTCTGAACAACCACGGGCGATATGTCCGTGTTTAGGATAATGTTGTGAATTGCTTTCAAAAGTTTGTATCTTTGATATTCTGAACAACAAGCGTGTAACTCAAAACCGTAGTAACAAAGTTGTGAATTGCTTTCAAAAGTTTGTATCTTTGATATTCTGAACAACAGATTATTTAGAGCGGTATTTTGAAAACCCGTTGTGAATTGCTTTCAAAAGTTTGTATCTTTGATATTCTGAACAACCAACTTACTTATGCCACCGCCAAAAACATAGTTGTGAATTGCTTTCAAAAGTTTGTATCTTTGATATTCTGAACAACCCTACTCTAGCAAGCACTTACGAAATATTCGTTGTGAATTGCTTTCAAAAGTTTGTATCTTTGATATTCTGAACAACTTTTTGTAAAGAATCAGTTCTGTTATTATTGTTGTGAATTGCTTTCAAAAGTTTGTATCTTTGATATTCTGAACAACCCCAACGTTTAGATTTTTCTTTGAAAAACAGTTGTGAATTGCTTTCAAAAGTTTGTATCTTTGATATTCTGAACAACTGATTGGGATTACCGGAATGCTATAATTTAGTTGTGAATTGCTTTCAAAAGTTTGTATCTTTGATATTCTGAACAACATGAAAGATTTATTTGAAATTACAAATCTTGTTGTGAATTGCTTTCAAAAGTTTGTATCTTTGATATTCTGAACAACGAAGTAGAGAAATGGATTTTGTAATTTCTGTTGTGAATTGCTTTCAAAAGTTTGTATCTTTGATATTCTGAACAACTGGCTGTACACAATAGTAAACAAAAAAGAAGTTGTGAATTGCTTTCAAAAGTTTGTATCTTTGATATTCTGAACAACCGGGGTTAAACGGCTTGCCTTTTTCGGTAAGTTGTGAATTGCTTTCAAAAGTTTGTATCTTTGATATTCTGAACAACCAACAAGCCTTGACGACGCGAGACAAGTAAGTTGTGAATTGCTTTCAAAAGTTTGTATCTTTGATATTCTGAACAACAAGTCCTTCTTGTGTTTTACCTGTACCGCCGTTGTGAATTGCTTTCAAAAGTTTGTATCTTTGATATTCTGAACAACATTTCGTACCGTATTTCAGCTTCATTCTTGTTGTGAATTGCTTTCAAAAGTTTGTATCTTTGATATTCTGAACAACTATTGCTACGATAGCTAATAAGTTAGCTAGTTGTGAATTGCTTTCAAAAGTTTGTATCTTTGATATTCTGAACAACAATAAAACATTGGTTTTGTGTAGAATTTGTTGTGAATTGCTTTCAAAAGTTTGTATCTTTGATATTCTGAACAACACAGAGACAGGGGAATTGCTTGTGTTTATGTTGTGAATTGCTTTCAAAAGTTTGTATCTTTGATATTCTGAACAACTAATAATCCATATTGAGTAACAGAATAATTGTTGTGAATTGCTTTCAAAAGTTTGTATCTTTGATATTCTGAACAACTATGACCCGTTAAAGTTGCCATTTGCTGAGTTGTGAATTGCTTTCAAAAGTTTGTATCTTTGATATTCTGAACAACATTGAATTTTATACTTTCAGGAAAATAATAGTTGTGAATTGCTTTCAAAAGTTTGTATCTTTGATATTCTGAACAACTTTGTAAATAATAAAATCCGTTTTTCTTTGTTGTGAATTGCTTTCAAAAGTTTGTATCTTTGATATTCTGAACAACATCAACATTCCGTTGCTCGTTATCGCGTGCGTTGTGAATTGCTTTCAAAAGTTTGTATCTTTGATATTCTGAACAACCATTGTAGTAGACTTGCAAAGTAGCTACATGTTGTGAATTGCTTTCAAAAGTTTGTATCTTTGATATTCTGAACAACCCGTCAAAGTCAATTGCTATTATCATAATCGTTGTGAATTGCTTTCAAAAGTTTGTATCTTTGATATTCTGAACAACATTGTACGTCTGTGAATGAGCCGGTATCAGTTGTGAATTGCTTTCAAAAGTTTGTATCTTTGATATTCTGAACAACCAATGGGTTACTCAAAAGTGGAATAGTTTAGTTGTGAATTGCTTTCAAAAGTTTGTATCTTTGATATTCTGAACAACTATCAATGCTGTTCAGGAACAAGGCATAAGTTGTGAATTGCTTTCAAAAGTTTGTATCTTTGATATTCTGAACAACATGGCGCGAATTTCCGCTGCTAATCAAATTGTTGTGAATTGCTTTCAAAAGTTTGTATCTTTGATATTCTGAACAACTGACATATAAAATATATCCTTATGCTCGTGTTGTGAATTGCTTTCAAAAGTTTGTATCTTTGATATTCTGAACAACTAAAGGACTTGCGGAATTGGCTAAACATCCGTTGTGAATTGCTTTCAAAAGTTTGTATCTTTGATATTCTGAACAACAAATAGGAGAGACGACCCTTTTTGTTTCTCGTTGTGAATTGCTTTCAAAAGTTTGTATCTTTGATATTCTGAACAACTTTTATCAGAAAATATAACATTCGTGTGCTTGTGAATTGCTTTCAAAAGTTTGTATCTTTGATATTCTGAACAACTTAAATACATACGTCTCTCATCCGGAGTTTCTTGTGAATTGCTTTCAAAAGTTTGTATCTTTGATATTCTGAACAACTAACAATAAAAAATTAACATTATGAAAACTCTTGTGAATTGCTTTCAAAAGTTTGTATCTTTGATATTCTGAACAACTCACC
>MTLC01000120.1_pt1 | contig 43972 bp, 36 predicted proteins | sample 1982451 | NCBI WGS metagenome assembly MTLC01 (sample SAMN05710165, study PRJNA340218) | biofilm metagenome | isolation source: sample SPH anode biofilm adapted to +100 mV | place: USA | collected 2012-02-03 | reverse complement strand
GCCGCCATCGGCGGCACGGCCGCAGGCCGCGGACAGCCTGGCCCGTATCGTCGCGTCCAGCGCGCCCTTCTCCTCGATGACGACCACCGCGTCGGAAACACCCAGCGATGTGAGTGTCGCCAGGGCGGTCGCCCTGATGTCGTCTCCATACCGGACCGTCGACGGCCCGAGTAGTTCAAGCGAGAGGCCCTTGCCCGTGTTGGGGCGCACCAGTACCCGGGCGTCTCCTGATTCCTGCGTGCCGCTGCTCGCCTCATGTGCAATGATCATCAGCTTTCCTCCGCTCAATGCCGACCGGAGCCGGTTCTCAACTTCTGCAGTACTGGGGCCGCCTCGGCCGAGCGCAGCCATGCGGCCGTCGTCGGTGGCACCAGCGCAAGTGCGCGTTCCATGTCGCCATCGCGCAATGCCGCCCTGACGGCCGATGCGCTGATCGCCGCGCCGCCTGACTCCACCCGCGGCAGCTCGACCAGCTCGAGGTCGTGGCGGGGCAGAACCTGGGACAGCGCGCGGTTGTAGCCGGCGGTTACCTGGCAGTACGGCTCCGTGCCGACGAACCTGCGCCTGATACCGAGCGCCGGCGCGATCCTCGAGGCGAACAGCTCCGCGTCGAGCGCGGCCTGCAGGTCGGCGGCCTGGCTCTTTTCCTTCAGGTAGTAGGCGGGGAATGTCGCCCCGGAGACGCAGTACGCGCCGCCCGACGCTACCACGACGTTGCCGATGTCGGCCGTGCCTGCCCGCACCAGCCGCTCGCGCACCGCGCCGGGGAAACTGGAGCGATCGCCGGCAACGACGAGCACCAGCAGGGTCCGGCCGCGGGCGTCGCCGGTGGCGCAGGCTGCCGCGGCATGTTCTATCAGGTACCGGTGGCCACGGGTGAATGGATTGCAGTTGACCACGACGGCGCCCTCCGCCCGAGCCCCGGGCAGTCGCAGCCGGATAGCCTCGGCCCAGTGGTCGAACGCGTGCGCGTCATTCTCAAGCAGCATCACGCCTTCGTCCGGCCTCGCGCCGGCCGTCGATGCGAGCATCACGAATCCGAGGCTCTCGAATATCGAGCGGTTGCGGGGCCGCGTGTAGACGAAGAGGTGTCTGCGCCCGCGCGCCTCGGCCTCGGCAATCACCGCGGACACGGCCCGCGCCGCGGCGCCTTCGCCTTCGCGCTCCGGCAGCACCCCGACGCACTTGATGACATCGCCCGCCAGCGACGCGGTCGCGATCGGCACGAGCCCATCCTCGACGACGGCCGACACCTCCACATCGTCTTCGAGGTCGAGCCCGAGCGGCGCCAGAAAGGCGGCGAGCATGGCTCGCTCGTCGGCGCCCGGTGGGTCGATGATTCGGTTGTGTATGCGAAACTCATCCATGCTGATGCTCCGGCCAAGAACTGTCGTATCGTGGCCACAGCATGGGGCGCGTCCGTGAAACGCGCAGTCGGACAGCCTATGAAGTTTAGGTAGGACAGGAGCGTAGCCGCGTGTACGATTCCGTCCTACGCGGCAGGTCGATGCGTGACTAGAGGATCAGCTTGTGCCGGTAGACGTACTGGGTCAGCTGGGCGTTGTTGGCAAGGTTCATCTTCTCGAGAATGCGCGCGCGGTAGGTGCTGACCGTCTTGACCGACAGGTTGAGCGATGACGCGACCTCGCTGACGGTCGAGCCGCCCGCGAGGAGGAGCATGACCTGGTGCTCCCGCTCCGACAGCAACAGGTGTGGCGGCCGCCCGTCGCCGCTCTTGATTCCGATGACCAGTGCCTCGCTTGCCGCGGGGCTCACGTAGCTGCCACCGGCGGCGACTACCCTGATCGCCTCCACGAGCTCGTCCGGGGCGCCTGACTTGTTCAGGCATCCCGAGGCGCCGAGCCTGAACGCCCTCAGGGCATATTGCTCCTCCGGCTGGATGCTCAGCATCAGGACCGGCGTCTCTGGCGACAGCTCCTTGATATCCCGCAGGACCTCCATGCCATCCCTGCCAGGCAAGGAGATGTCGAGGACCACAACATCGAAGTGCCCGGTGCGCACGGCCTCGATCGCCTGCGCTCCGTCGGCGGCCTCCTCGACCAGGCCTATGTGTACCGACTCGACGAGTATCTGTCGCAGCCCCTTGCGTATCAGTGGATGGTCATCGACTATCAGTACCCTAAGCATCGCTCGTGCGCTCCCTTGCCGCCATTCCGTGCGGAATCGTGACGATCACCTTCGTGCCGCGCCAGCCGAACTCCTCGAGGGGCGATTCGATCTCGAAGGTCCCGCCCTCATGGCGCACCCGTTCACGCATGCCAAGGATGCCGAGTGATTCGCGCGAGCCGGCCGCGTCCGCCGGGATGCCCATGCCATCATCCTTGACCTCGAGCATCATGATACCGTCTCCGACCGCAAAATGCACGTCGACCCGCTGTGCCTGGGCGTGTCGGCCCACGTTGGTCAGAATTTCCTGGAACACGCGGAACATGGTCGTCGCGGCCCCCTCGCTGACGCGCTCCGGAGCCGGATCGATGATGGCCCTGCAATCGACCGTCGATCGCCGTCTGAAGTCCTCGAGCTGCCAGCGCAGGGCTTCCGAGAGCGATAGCGTGTCAAGCGCGCGGGGACGCAGACGCGTCGCTATGCTCTTCACCGAGTCGATGGCGGAGTCGACCATCGCAATCGCCTCGCCGACCCTGCTGCCATACGCCTCCGGGGCAGGGGGATGCGTCCTGAGCCAGGACAGATCCATCTTGGCCGCCGTCAGCAACTGTCCCAGCTCGTCATGCACCTCGCGGGCCGCGGTCTTGCGCTCCTCTTCCCGGGCATCCTGTATGTGCATCGACAGGGTGCGCAGCTGCTCGGCCTGTCTCTGGAGCGTTCTCGTCCTGACGATGACGATGATGAGGCCGATGGACAGCGCGCCTGCGGCTACCATCGCCATGAACCAGCCGGTCTTCCAGAATGGGGGTCTGACGATGATCTGGAGCACGGCGCCTTCATGGTTCCAGACGCCGCCAGCCGTCGCGCCGCTCAGGCGCAGCTCATAGTCGCCGGGTGCCAGCCCGCCCAGCACGGCACGCGTCTGCGATCCAAGCTCCATACGCTCCGCCGGCCCACCCCACAGCGTAACCGACAGGCGGTTGCGCAGCGGGTCCACATAGTCGAGCACGGCGAAGTCGAGGGCCAGCGCCGCATCCTCGGGGCGCAGCTCGATCACGCCACTGTTCAGCGCGGCCCTGAACGCCCGCTCCCGTATCGATGTCCTGGCGGGATCGTCGTCTGAATGTGCGACGACCGACACGTCGGCTATTACTACCGGAGGAGGCGCATCGGGATGGTTCAGCGCGTCCGGCTCGAAGAGGTCTATGCCCTCGGGGCCGCCGAGCATGAATCGTCCATCGTGTCGTGACAGGTAGGCGTTCTGGCTGAAGCGTTGCTGGAATCCATCGGCCGGGCCCCAGGACAGGAATTGGCCCGTCGTCGGATCGAATCGGGATATACCCCTGCCCGAGACAATCCAGACGGTGCCGGCGGGGTCTTCGAGTACGCCGACGATGTCGTCACTCGCCAGGCCATCCGCCGCGCCCATATGCTCGAAGCTCGTCATGGAGGAGTCCTCATGCATCCTGTCCAGGCCAGAGCCGCCGGTGCCTACCCATATCGTTCCCCTGGAGTCCTCGAAGAGGCATGTCACCGAGGAGTCGGCCAGCGATCGCGAGTCGTTGGCGGGCCTGAACACGGCCAGCGCGGTATCCGAGACGGGATCCCATCGTGTCAGGCCGCCATCCCAGAGCCCGATCCATATCCGGCCCTTCGAGTCCTGCAGCAGCGCGCGTACCGAGTTGCCGCTGATCGATGCCCTGTCGCCGGCCCTCGGCACATGATGCGTGAACGTCGCGCCATCATCGTTGAGCCGGTCGAGGCCTCCGCCTTCGAGCCCGACCCATAGGGTGCCGCCCGTGTCGACCAGCAGGGCCCATACCGTGTCACCACCCAGTGAATCCGGCCTGGCCGGGTCGCGCTGCATGCGTCTGGCGCGTCCGGTCGCCGGGTCGAGCAGCGCCAGGCCACCGCCATCGGTGCCGACCCACAGACCGCCGCCAGGCGCCTCGGCCAGGCATATCACCCGGTCGGAGGGGATGCTGGCCGGGTCGCCGGCCACATGCCTGAACCCGCGGATCGGCACGCCTTCGGCCGTTGCGTGCACGAGGCCGCCGCCGTCGGTGGCAATCCACAGGGTCTGGTCTGCCGACTCGATCATCTGCCTTGTCTCGGCACCGGGCAGCCCGGTGCCGCTGTCCAGCCGTTTCACGGCCACCGACCGCGGATTGTAGGCCGCCGCGCCGCCGCCCCGCGTACCCACCCAGACAAGTCCGGACTGGTCTACCAGCAGCGAACGTATCGCGTTGTGGCTCAGTCCGGCCGGGGCGCCTGGCTGCGACCGTACCACGCTCACCGTCGATCCATCGGCAGACAATACCCTGAGGCCGCGGTCTTCGGTGCCCACCCAGATACGGCCAAGGAGGTCGCGCGCCAACGCCCTGATGAGCAACGTATCGGAACCCGGCCCCAGCGCCACGCGCGTCGCTACCCGGCGTTCACTATCCAGCCTGTAGACGCCCCGGCCATCGGTGCCGACGAGCAGGCTGTGGTCGACATCCTCCATGATGGCCCGGACCGTGCTCGATCCGGCACTGTCGACGGCGACGAATACATTCCTGGATCGGTCGAACCGCGCCAGCCCGTTGGTCGTACCGGCCCAGAGCGTGCCCGCATCGTCGCACAGCAGCGAGCGTACCGTATCGGAAGGCAGGCCGGCGTCCATCCTGAAGTGCTCGAACGTGCCCCTGACGGTGTCCAGCCGGTCGATGCCGGCGTCGGCGGTGCCGACCCATATCCAGCCGTATGGATCATCGCAGACGGCGAACATCCTGTCGCTGCCGGGAGACGAGCCGTTGCCTGGGACATGCACGAACCGGTCGAAGGCGTCCGAGTCGCGCGAGTATCGTGCCAGGCCGCCTCCATCGGTCGCTATCCAGAGTGTGCCGGTGGCATCCTCGTGTATATCGAATATCAGCGACGATGACAGGCTTTCGGCATCGCCGGGTACCGGCTTGTAGGTCACGACCCTGGAGCCGTCGTAGCGTGACAGCCCGCTGAACGTGCCCAGCCAGAGGTATCCCCGCTTGTCCTGGAGCATGCAGTAGACGGAATCGCCGGACAGGCCGTCCTCCGTGGTCAGGTGCCTGAACGCGAAGCCCGACTGGGCTTCGCAGGGGAGAGCCGACCAGATCATGACGATTGCCAGCGCAAGGTTCGTCAGCGGCGGCTTGAGCCTCGTCGGGCGGTAGGGTCGTACCATCAGGCCATCGTAGTCCAGAGCCGGTGGCCAGTCAACGCGGGTGCCAACGCAGGTTTCAACGCGGGTCCGGTTTCATTTGACAGATGGACAGGAAGGTTGTTTACTGGTGTGACCGCGCCCTTCGGTAGTTCCGGCAGGCGCGGGCAAGATTGAGCACTGCGACACAAGGAGAGAATTCATGAAGAAGAGTCTGTTTCTCGTCAGCGTACTTCTGATCGCGCTCGCGGCAATCGGTTGCGCCAAGAAGGAAGCACCGGTAGCGCCGGCCGCTCCCGTCGCTCCGTACAAGGTCGCCTTCATATACATTGGCGTTCCTGGAGACATGGGTTGGACCCACGAGCACGACACCGGTCGCCTCGCCGTCGAAGCCGCATTCGGTGACAAGGTCAAGACCGCGTACATGGAAAACGTTCCTGAAGGCCCCGACGCCACGCGCATCATCCGCCAGTATGCCCAGGATGGCTACGACATGATATTCGCCACGTCGTTTGGCTACATGGACCCGATGGCCGAAGTCGCCGCCGAGTTCCCCAAGGTCAAGTTCGTCCATTGCTCGGGCTACAAGACATCCGACAACATGTCAACGTACTTCGGCCGCATCTACCAGGCCCGCTACCTTTCCGGCATCGTCGCCGGCAAGATGACCAAGAGCAACCTGATCGGTTATGTCGGCGCCTTCCCGATCCCGGAAGTGGTGCGCGGCATGAACGCGTTTACCCTCGGTGTGCGTTCGGTCAACCCCAAGGCTCAGGTCCGCGTCGTCTGGACCAATACCTGGTACGACCCGGTCAAGGAGCGTGAGGCCGCCGTGGCCCTGCTCGATGCCGGCGCCGACATCATCGCCCAGCACCAGGACACGACCGAGCCGCAGAAGGCTGCCCAGGAGCGCGGCAAGCAGTCGATCGGTTATGATTCCGACATGCGCAAGTTCGTTGGTGACACCGTCCTGACCAGCCCGGTCTGGAACTGGGGCCCCTACTATGTGGACACGGTCCGCAAGGGCATGGATGGAACCTGGAAGAGCACCCAGTACTGGGAAGGCCTGTCCGCCGACGTGGTCCGCCTGGCTGACTTCAGCCCGCTCGTACCGCAGGATGTCAAGGATCTCGTCTCCACCGCCAAGCAGAAGATCATCGGTGGAACCTGGGATGTCTTCACCGGCCCGATCAAGGACAACACCGGAAAGCTCCGTGTCAACGAAGGCGCCAAGATGTCCGATCAGGAACTGCTCTCATTCGACTGGCTCGTCGAGGGCGTCGTAGGAAAAGTAAAGTAAGACGGTCGTTGCTTGGCGCTCCCGCACGGTCGGGGGCGCCATCCTTTTCTGTCTAATCGTTGTCGGCCATCGGCACATCGACGCATGTGCCGTATCGGCCCGGTTCAGGCGACTAGAATCCCATACAAGGTGCAATCAATCATGGAAGAAACCGCAAACGGGGCTCCGCTCGTCGAGATGCGAGGAATTCGCAAGAGTTTCCCCGGTGTTCAGGCATCCGACGGCATCGATCTGCGTCTAGGCAAGGGCGAGGTGCTCGCCTTGCTCGGCGAGAATGGCGCCGGCAAGAGCACATTGATGAATATACTCTGCGGCCTGTACCGGCAGGATGCCGGTGAAGTCTATATCCGGGGCGTCAAGGCCGACATCCGATCACCGCGCGACGCCACCGATCTGGGCATCGGCATGGTTCACCAGAATTTCATGCTGGTCGATACGATGAGCGTGGCGGAGAATGTCGTGCTCGGCATGCCGAGCCTGGACATGATACCGGACATGCGGCAGATCAAGCGCTCGATACTCGAGCTTGGTGAACAGTACAACATGAAGGTCGATCCGGATGCTTTCATCTGGCAGCTGTCCGTCGGCGAGCAGCAGCGCGTCGAGATATTGAAACAGCTGTACCGCAAGGCGGAGATTCTGGTGCTCGATGAACCGACGGCGGTCCTTACTCCCCAGGAGGCCAAGGAACTGAACGCCGTCGTCAAGCGCATGCAGGCCGAGGGCAAGAGCGCCGTCTTCATCACGCACAAGATGGACGAGGTGATGGCCTTCTCCGACCGGGTCATGGTGCTGCGCAAAGGCAAGGTCGTCATAGAGAAGACGACCAGGGAAACGAATCCAAAGGAACTCGCGCGCATGATGGTCGGGCGCGAGGTTCTGTTCCATATAGAGAAGCAGCCATTTCAGCCGGGCGCCGTCGTACTCGAGCTGCGGGACGTCTGTGCCGAGGACGAGCGGGGGCTGCCGGCCCTGCGCAACCTGTCGCTGAAGCTGAGGGCGGGCGAGATTCTCGGCATAGCCGGCGTGGCCGGCAACGGTCAGCGCGAGCTGTCCGAGGTGATAACCGGACTCAGGGCGGTCACCTCGGGAGGCATTTCGATCAATTGCGTCGATTCGACCAACAAGACGCCGCTGCAGATCATCAAGAGCGGTGTCAGCCACATTCCGCAGGACCGGATAGCCGTCGGCGCGGTCGGCGACATGAGCGTGGCCAACAATCTGGCGATGAAGGATTACCGGAGCGCCCCGATATCGATGGGCGCGCTGCTCCTGCCCGGACGGATACTGGAATTCGCCCGCAAGATGATAGGCATATTCAATATCGCGACACCGACGCCTGAGACCAGGGTCAAATTCCTGTCAGGCGGCAACATACAGAAGACCATTCTGGCACGCGAGATAGAGTCGTGCGGCAGCCTCCTTGTCGCCGTATATCCATCGCGTGGCCTGGACATAGGCGCCACCGAAGGCGTTCGCAAGGAACTCGTCGCACAGCGGGACGCCGGCAAGGCCGTGCTGCTCGTCTCGGAGGATATCGAGGAGCTCCTGAGTGTCGCCGATACGATAGCCGTGATGTTCGACGGCAGGGCCATCGGCGTGATGGCGGCGGAAGGGGCCGATCCGGAAGAAATTGGCCTGCTGATGGCCGGCATTGATCCGACCGCAAAGGAGGCGACGGTATGAGGTTTGCATTCGAGAAGCGCAAGTCAGTCTCCAGGACGGCGATCGTTGTCGTTCCGTTTATATCGTTCGCCGTCTCGCTGGTGCTGACCGGCCTGCTGTTGCTGATATTCGGCGCCAATCCCCTCACTACCTTCGGTGCGATGTTCAAGGGCGCCTTTGGCTCGGGACGCGCCCTGACTGAGACCCTGGTCAAGGCGATACCGCTGATGCTGACGGGGCTCGGCGTCGCGCTCGCGTTCAAACTGAAGTTCTGGAATATCGGTGCCGAAGGGCAGCTGACCCTCGCCGGCGTCGCCGCGACCTGGGTGGCCATATTCTGGAGCCCCTGGCTGCCGGCACCGCTGCTGTTGCCCCTGATGGTGGTTGTCGGATGTGCCGCCGGAGCGCTGTGGGCCGGCATCCCGGCCCTGCTGAAGACGAGCCTCCGGGTGGACGAGACACTGGTCACACTGATGCTCAACTACGTGGCAATCCTGTTCTCTTCGTATCTATACTACGGCCCCTGGCGCGACCCCAACGGCTACGGCTTCCCCGGCACCAAGCTGTTTCCAACGGCTGCCTGGTTTCCCAGGATTGCCGGACGGGCCCACATCGGCTTGTTCTTCGCGCTGGCGGCCGCGCTGATACTATGGCTCGTGATGAACCGCACCAAGTGGGGTTTTGAGATCAAGGTTATCGGCAACAGCCCCAAGGCCGCCCGGTACCAGGGCATAGCGGTCGAGCGCAACATCCTGGTGGCAATCCTCGTGTCAGGCGCCCTGTGCGGCCTGGCCGGCGTCGGCGAGGTTGCCGGCATATCCAGGCGCCTGCAGCAAGGTCTGTCACTGGGTTATGGATACACCGCCATCATCGTCGCGTGGATGGCTCAGCTGAACCCGCTGGCCATTCCGTTCGTGGCGCTGCTGATGGGCGGACTGCTCGTCGGTGGTGACCAGGTCCAGATGGTCATGGGGCTGCCCTCATCGATGGGCCTCCTGATGCAGGGACTGATGCTGTTCCCGATGCTCGCCGGCTCGCTGTTCACCGAGTATCGCATCAAGCGCATCGGCCGCAATGCCGCCATCGAATCAGAGAGAGGAGCCGCGTGATGGGCCTCATTACATCGTTGCTCGCCATAACACTCCGCGCGGGTACCAGCCTGATATACGCTACCATCGGCGAGACCTATGCAGAGCGCGCCGGCATACTGAACCTTGGCCTGGAAGGCATCATGTTGATGGGCGCGGTATCGAGCTTTGCCACCGCCTATTACACGGGCAATCTGGCGCTGGCGGTGCTTGTCGCCATTGCCGTGGGCGGACTCATGTCGCTGATACATGCCTTCCTGTCGGTGACGATGAAGGCCAATCAGGTGGTATCGGGCCTGTCCATTACCCTCTTTGGCACGGGCTTTGCCAGCTTCCTGGGCCAGCGCCTTGGACCGGCTTCCAATGGCCACTATCTGGTCGGGCTGGTCGGGCCGCGTTTCACGCCCTTCAACATCGGCCCGCTGGGCTCGGTACCCATCGTTGGCGCCATATTGGGGCAGGATCTCTTTACCTACGGAACCTACCTGCTGATACCGCTCGCGTGGTTCTACCTGTACCGGACCAAGAACGGGCTGTGGCTGCGCGCGACCGGGGAGAATCCCAGGACCGCCGACGCGATGGGCGTCAATGTCAATCGGACCAAGTACGGCTACACGATCTTCGGCGGCATGCTGACCGCGCTGGGCGGCGCGCACCTCGCGCTGGCGTATACACCGGGCTGGTCGGAGAACATCACCGGAGGCCGAGGCTGGATTGTGATCGCCCTCGTCATCTTCTCCATGTGGAATCCGGCGCGCGCCATAACCGGCGCGCTGATATTCGGCGGCATCAACGCCGTGCAGTTCAGGTTGCAGGCTTCCGGCACCAACATTCCCGCGGCGTTCCTGAACATGCTTCCATACATAGCGACGATCGTCGTGCTGGTCGCCATAACCTGGTGGGAGGCGCTCTCCAAGCGCGTCGGTTCCCCCGCATCGCTCGGCTCCGCCTACGTCCGGGAGGACAAGTAACCATGGCTGCCATCGAGATCAGGAAGGTAGAGTCAAGACGGGACCTCAAGAAATTCATCAACTTCCCGTTCAGCATATACAGGGGCAATCCCTGCTGGGTGCCGCCCATCGTGTTCGACGAATTCAACACGCTGTCCAGGGACAAGAACCCGGCCTTCGACTTCAGCGAGGCCGAGTACTGGCTCGCCTACCGTGACGGCAAGGTGGCTGGCCGCATAGCCGCCATCATCAACAACCGCTACATCGAGAAGTGGGGCAACAAGTACGGCCGGTTCGGCTGGGTGGAGTTCATCGAGGACTTCGACGTGGCCAGCGCCCTGTTCAGGACGGCCGAGGAATGGCTCCGGGCGAAGGGCATGGCCGGCGTGAACGGTCCCATGGGTTTCACCGACCTGGACAAGGAAGGCCTGCTCATCGAAGGCTTCAACGAGCTTGGCACCATGCCCATGATCTACAATCATCCATACTACGCCGAGTACATAGAACGGCTTGGCTACAAGAAGGATGTTGACTGGCTCGAATACGAGGTGAAGGTGCCCACTTCGATTCCCGAGAAGGTGCTCCGCGTACAGAACATCGTGGCGCAGCGAACCGGTATTCACGTCTATGAATGGAAGAAGGCCTCCGAACTCAAGGAGAAATTCGCCAAGGACATCTTCGCGCTGGTCGACGAGGCCTACGCTCCGCTCTATGGCACCACGCCGCTGTCGCAGCGGCAGGTTGACGCCTACATCGATCAGTATCTCGGTTTCGCCGACCCACGGTTTACCAAGATCGTCGTCGACAAGGACGACAGGCTGGTCACCTTCGGTATCGTCTTTCCGAGCCTGTCACGCGCGCTGCAGAAGGCGAGGGGGCGGGTCTTTCCGTTCGGCTGGATACACATACTCCGGGCGCTCAGGAAGCCGACCGGCATAGACATGCTGCTCATCGCGGTGACGCCACAGTACAAGGCCCAGGGAGCGGTCGCCTTCCTGATGACATCGCTGATCAAGAGCTGCCTGGAGGTCGGCGTCGTGAGCGCCGAGACGGCAGGCGAGCTCGAGACCAATGTCGAGGTACAGAGCCTCTGGAAGGGATACGACCGCCGGCAGCACAAGCGCAGGCGAGCCTACATCAAGATGCTCTGACCATCCTGCGCCCGCCCGCCGCCTTTGGCGAGCTACCCTTGGCGTTTGCCTCCGCCGGAGGTATCATGCTGGCGGAGGCAATCGTGCTGGAATACGTGGTGGCAGGCAATCCGGATGCGCGCATCATACGCAGGGCGGCGGCAATACTGGCCGGCGGCGGACTCGTCGTCGTGCCGACCGACACCAGCTGGAGCATCCTGTGTTCCATCGCGTCCAGGGATGGTGTTGCCCGGCTGAAGCGACTGGTCGAGTCCGGCCGCAACCGGCCCCTGACGGTGATGTGTTCGAGCATTGCCCAGGCCGCCGAGCTGTGCGAGGTGTCGAGTGCCGCATTCCGCGTCATGAAGCGTCTTGCCCCCGGGCCCTATGTCTTCATATTGCCCAGCACCAACCGGGCCGCGAAGGACTTTGACCTGCGCCGCGCCGAGCTCGGCGTGCGCATCCCGGACCATCGGGTCCCGACCGATACGATCAACGCGCTCGGCGGGGCGGTATTGTCGCTGACGGCCAAGCGATCGATGATCGATCCTGATACGCCGACACCCGAGTATCCCGAGGAAGCCCTGTTCTCGGCGGGCTGGGAACTTGAGGATCTACCTGGCATCGACATGATCCTTGACCCCGGCGAGGACAATGAACGACGCCTGGGGACGGTACTGGACATACGGACCGGAGAGGTCGAGGTTGTCAGGCTCGGGGCCGGGCCGTATCCATAATGGCCCGATGCGATGATGACGAGAGCCTCAATGGACATCCTGCACGAGCAGGTGGCGTTCGCCTTCAGGCAATCGGGCTACCGCGGTCTCTCCGGGTTTCCTGCCGATCAGCGCCCTGGCTATGGGACTCGTCCAGCCTAGCAGCCCGTGCGGCGGATCGGCCTCGTCGATGCCGACGATGCGCCAGGTCGATGCGCTTCCGGATTCATCGCTGACGGTAACCGTCGCGCCGAATTTCACACGGTCGTAGCCAGCGGGTGGAGCCTCTACCGTCTCGGCGAGCGAGGCCATCCTGGACAGATATTCAATGCGCCTGTTGATACGGCCCAGGGAGCGCCGCACCGTGGACAGCGCCTCCGGGGCGGAGTGCATGCCATCCTTGCCCAGCCGGTCCAGTTCGGATGCGAGCCTGGGGCGCTCTACCGTTTCCAGCTCCTCGAGCTCCGCGGCGAGGCGGGAGGCGCCTTCAGGCGTCACATAGTTTCTGGAGCCCGGTGGAATCGGTATCTTGATTTCGGGAGCCTCGTCGTCGGCCGCGTCGTACTGATCGTCTCCAACGAATGCCCTGGACATGCAGACTCCCCGTCGTGGAATTTCAGTGGAAGGCGGGAGGCCCGTCCCGATGGTGCGACAGGCCTCCCGCACTCGCAGACATGCTATTCTTCGTGCTTGGTTGCGGCCTTCTCACGCTTTTCCTTGCGCTTCTCCATCATCGTCTTCTGCGGCTTCTTCTTCGGTTCTTTTGGCTGTTTGCTCTTCTCTGCCATACTATCCTCCTTGCGGAACGGGATCCGGTCACGGCCGGATGTCTCCATATCCACTACCGTAGTATAGACCGCTGGCCACCGGTCGGCAACGGTATTCGTCCCGTTTCATATCGATCGGATCCGAAGTCGCCCTTGCGAACAGGCGTGCTATGGCGTACTGTAGAACCTAGTGATGAGCGCATTCATTTCGGCCGACATCGCAGGAATCATTCCACCCATTGTCTCGCTGGTATTCGTTGCCGGACTGGGATCGGCCGCGATCATGGCCGGCTGGCACCGCAGCGAGGTACGGCTGTTCGCCATACTCGCGGCCCTGCAGGTTGCCATCGGTGCCGTCTCGCTGCTGTCGCTGATCAGGCCTGGCATCGATGCCAAGCTGTTCTGGGAGACGATGCGATGGCCTCTGATATCCGGGCTTCATGTGTCGGTGTTGCTGTTCGCGACCGGGTATACCGGTCTTGGACAGCGTCTGCTGCATCCAGTCTCGCTGACGGCGATTGTCGTCCCGCTGATTCTGGTCGCCGCGGCCACCATCGTTACGGCGTCGGGTATCGCAACCACTGTTCTGTATGCGTACGTCGATCGAACGGCGGGCATGCCGTTCACGGGAATCATCACGCGGCCATCGGCATTCGCCGCTCTCATGCTGCTGTACGGGCTTGCCGAGTCTGTGCTGGCGGCGGTCATTCTGGCTCGATACGCGGCCCGCAAGGAATCGGCGCGCAGGAAGGCGGCGGCGTATATCCTGGCAGGCTGCGCGCTGTGCAGCCTGGGCGCCGCGACCGGCCGGATGCCGCTCCTGAGCGCACTCGGATCACTGCTGTGCGTCTATGCGCTGTTCAGCCGGCGCCTGTACGGGACGGTGCAGATGGCCCGCCGTGCCGTCATGGATACCCTGATGGATCCGGTATTTGTCCTTGGTGATGACGGCACGGTTGTGGACTGCAACGCGGCCGCGCGGACGCTGACGGACAGGGCAGGCGGCAATCCCATCGGTGTCGAGGCTGCCTCGCTGTTCAGGGACTGGCCTCCGGAGGTGGCGGCGGCTCTGGCATACGATGAGGCGGAGACCGAGCTTGATCTGCCCGATCGCGATGGCCTGCCACGTCGCAGTTATCGCATCACCGTCGCCTCCAGTCCCGTCAGGGACCGTTCCTCCGGCTGGAAGCTGCTTGTATTCAACGATATCAGCGGGCAGAAGAGCGACGCCCGCAATCTCGCATCCACCAACGAGGAGCTTGAGTTCTGGGTGCGGCAGCGGACCGCCGCCCTCCGGCAGGAGGTGGCCCAGCGCACCATGGCGGAGGAGCGGCTCCGGGAGCTCAACATCGAAATGGCCAAGACGCAGCGCGAGATACTCCTGACCCTCTCCGAGGTGGTGGAGAGCCGGAGCCGCGAGACCGCCTACCATGTGGTGCGGGTCGGCGAGTATGCCAGCATCCTGTCGCGGGCGTATGGCCTGCCCGATGAGGAATCCGATATCATCACCACGGCGGCGCCGATGCACGATGTTGGCAAGATTGCCATACCCGACGCCATCCTGTCCAAGCCCGGCCTCCTGACTCCTGAAGAGCGTACTCTGATGCAGCGGCATACGATCGTCGGCAAGGAGATACTCGGCTCGTCGGACCGGCCGCTGTTGCGCGCCGCCGCCGTCATCGCGTTCGAGCACCATGAGCGCTGGGACGGCAAGGGCTACCCGCTGGGCAAGTCCGGCACCGACATCAGCCTCTCGGGACGCATCGTCGCCATATGCGACGTCTTTGATGCGCTGTACAACAAGCGCGTCTACAAGGATGCCTGGCCTCTGGAGCAGGTGCTCGATCTGTTCAGGAAGGAATCCGGCGGCGCGTTCGAGCCTCAGCTGGTAGACCTGCTCTTTGGAAACCTTGACGCAATTCTAGAAATAACGAGGCGGTATACCGATGAAGCCGAGGTTCCCAGTCTGTAGGATCTGCCGCAATTCAGCCAGAACCTTGATCGCGATGCTGCTGCTGGTTTCGTCGATGGCGCTGCTGGCGTGCTCGCCTTCTGCGCCTGCCCGCGGCACCATCGCCTTTGATGGCACGTCCGACCTGCGCGGTCTGGCCGATGGTTCCGTCGTCGCTCTTGATGGCCAATGGGCCTTCTACTGGAACCGCTTCATAGACCCCGCCACCTTCCTGGATGGCGCGCCTCCGCTGCCCGACGCGTATGTGGCCTTCCCGGCGGTATGGAGCGGATATGCCGTCGCCGGGAACGCGCCGGTCGGGTATTGCACCTGGCAGCTGTCCGTAACGGGCCTGAAGCCCGGTACGCGGTATGGCATCAGGGCATCGTCCTTCCTGAGCGCGGCCCGGATATACGCGAACGGGAGTCGCGTCCAGGCGCATGGTGTTCCGGGCAGGACCGCCAGCGAGGAGCGTCCCGGATGGCTGTCGCTGACATCGCCGGTCGAGGCCGACGCGCGCGGCCGTATCGACCTGGTCATCCACGCGTCAAATTTCTCCGACAGGCAGGGCGGCACGCGTACGAGCATGCTCTTCGGCGACTATGGCGCCATCATCGCAGCCAGGGAGTCGGCCGTTGGGCTCGAGCTGTTCGTCGCCGGCGCCATAGCGATCATGGGCGCCTACTATCTCGGCCTCTTCGCCTTCAGGCGCAGTGACAGGGCCTCGCTGTGGTTTGGTCTCTTCTGCCTGGCTCTGGCCGTGCGCGTGCTCTGCTATGACGAGTACTTCATACTCGCCATCGTGCCTGGAATGCCGTGGCGACTGCTGTTCGATCTGGGCTACCTGACCTTTACCCTCGCGGTGGCGCTGTTCGCCGCGTTCATCCACGCCACCTTTCCGGATGAGTTTCCCCGGTGGGCCGCCATCGCGGCCGCCGTGGCTGCCGGCATCTATTCCGCGGTCGTCATGGTGGCCCCCACACGGGTCTCGTCGCTGGGACTGGTATGGTTCCAGGCGGTCACCGTGCTGGTCGGAGCCGGGGCGGTGGCCGCCATCATCGTGGCATCCGTACGCAGGCGTGCGGGTGCGCCCCTGTTCGGGCTTGGCTTTCTGGCGATGTTCGGAGCGGTCGTCCATGACATACTCGTATCGGCAGGCCTCCTGAAGGGCGGCTTCGCCATGCAGCTTGGCATGCTTGGCTTCCTGTTCGCCCTGTCGCTGATCATGACGCGGCGCTTCGCAGGGGCATTCGGCATCGCCGAGCGCCTGTCCAGCGATCTGGCGCGCATCAACAGCTCGCTGGAGCGCTTCGTGCCCAGGGAGTTTCTGGCCTTCCTCAAGAAGCGGACGATCGAGGAGATAGAACTCGGAGACTCCAGCGCCCAGGACATGGCCGTGATGTTCGTCGATGTGCGGGCCTTCTCCAGGATAGCAGAATCGTCGACTCCGCAGGAAACCTTCGCGTTCATCAACGAGTATCTCGCCCACGTCGGCCCGGCCGTCAGGGCCCATGGCGGCTTTATCGACACCTATCTGGGTGATGGCTTCATGGCGCTCTTCCCGGATGGCGCCGAGGCGGCTGTCCGGTGCGCCCTCGATGTCCAGCGTCGCGTCGCCGAGTACAACGGGGAGCGACTGCAGCGCGGAGCCGGGCCGATGCGTGTCGGCATCGGCATACACGCGGGCCAGCTGATGCTCGGAACCATAGGAGAATCGATGCGCATGGATGGCACCGTGATATCCGATGCGGTCAACATTGCCAGCAGGCTCGAAGGCGTCTCCAAGGAGTACGGCATATCCATAGCGGCCAGCGAGCGCATCCTGGCCGATCTGCCCGATCCGACGCTCTATCGCATGCGCTTCATAGGCAAGATCCGGGTCAAGGGCAAGCTGCAGCCCGTATCCGTGTTCGACATTTACGATGGCGATCCCGATGACAGGCGATCGCGGAAGGACCTGGTCAGGGCATCGTTCGAACGCGGTGTCGAGGCCTACTACGCGAGGCGTTTCGGCGACGCGCGCAGCCTGTTCGAGCAGGTACTGGCCGCCCTGCCCGATGACGGAGCGGCGTTGCGGTACCTCGGTGCCATTCGGCAGCGGAGCCAGGCCGTTCGGTAGCGGGCCTTTGCACATACACCGGCTTTTTGGTACAGTGCATGGCACGACAGACCGTGGAGGACACTACCATATGAAAGCCATAGAACTGGCCAAGGCGTACGACCCCAAAGAATTCGAGGACCGCATCTACGCGGCATGGCAGGCAGCGGGTTCATTCGCACCTTCGGCGCCCAACGGTTCCAGGCCCTTTGTCATGGTCATGCCTCCACCCAATGTCACCGGCGTTCTGCACATGGGGCACGCCCTGAACAATGCGATGCCCGACATACTCGTGCGCTTCCATCGCATGCTCGGGGAGTCGACGCTGTGGCTGCCCGGCACCGACCATGCCGGCATAGCCACGCAACATGTCGTGGAGAAGAAGCTGCGCGCCAAAGGCATCGACCGTCATGAACTCGGCCGGCAGAAATTTGTCGAGGAGACCTGGAAGGTCGCCAACGAACACCACGATGTCATCAAGCATCAGCTCGAGAAGATAGGCTCGTCATGCGACTGGAGCCGCGAGCGCTTTACCCTCGATGAGGGGTTGTCCAGGGCTGTCCGTGATGTGTTCGTCACGCTCTACGAGCGCGGCCTCGTCTACAAGGGCGAGTACCTGGTCAACTGGTGCCCGTCATGTGGGACCGCGCTGTCCGACGACGAGGTGGAACACACCGACGAGTCCGGGGCGATGTACCACATCCGCTACGAACTGGTCGATCCCCCGCGCGGTGGCCCCACCCATATCGAGATCGCCACCACGCGCCCCGAAACCCTTCTGGGCGATACCGCCGTCGCCTTCCATCCGGAGGATGAACGCTATCGGGCCCTGGAGGGCGCCCGGCTCAGGCTGCCGCTGACCGACCGGACCATCCCGATGATAGCGGATGCCTATGTCGACCGCGCCTTTGGCACCGGACTGGTCAAGATAACGCCCGCCCATGATCCCAACGACTTCGAGGTCGGCAAGCGCCACAACCTGCAGAGCATCAACATACTCAACCCGGATGGCACGCTGAACGACCAGGTGCCGGCGAAGTATCGCGGCCAGAAGGTCAAGGATGCCAGGGCCCAGGTCATCGATGACCTGAAGGCTCTCGGAGCCTTCGTCGCCGAGAAGCCCATGCTGCACGCCGTGGGACACTGCTATCGTTGCCACACCGTCGTCGAGCCGTTCCTGTCCAAGCAGTGGTTCGTCAAGATGCGGCCGCTCGCCGACAAGGCCCTGGCCGCCTGGCGCAATGGCGAAGTCAGGTTCTATCCCCAGCGCTGGGAGAATACCTATGAGAACTGGCTCACGAACATACGCGACTGGTGCATCAGCAGGCAGCTGTGGTGGGGGCACCGTATTCCCGCGTGGCATTGCGCGCATTGCGGCAAGACCGTCGTCGCCCGCGAAGAGCCGCTCGAGTGCCCCTTCTGCAAGTCCACCGAGCTGACCCAGGATGAAGATGTGCTCGACACCTGGTTCTCCAGCTGGCTGTGGCCGTTCAGCACCCTCGGCTGGCCGTCGGAGACCGCCGACCTGCGCAAGTTCTACCCGACGACGACGCTGCTCACGGGCTTCGACATCATCTTCTTCTGGGTTGCCAGGATGATCATGGCAGGCCTCGAGTTTACCGGGCAGGTGCCATTCCGCGATGTCTGCATGACGACGCTCGTCCGCGACAAGCAGGGTCGCAAGATGTCCAAGTCGCTGGGCAACGGCATCGATCCGCTCGACATCGTCGATGAATACGGAGCCGACGCGCTCAAGTTCACGCTCGCCTTCCTGTACACCTCGACCCAGGACATCCTGATCAACAAGGACGACTTCAAACTCGGCTCCAAGTTCGCCAACAAGATATGGAACGCCAGCCGCTACATACTCCTGAATCTGGAGGGCCGCAACCTGGTCGCCAGCCCGGAACGGAACGATGTCGATAGATGGATACTCCAGCGCCTCAACGCCGCCGCCGTCCAGGTGCGCGAGGCATTGCTGTCGTACCGCTTCAATGACGCCGCCGGCGCGGTTTACGAGTACTTCTGGAACGATTTCTGCGACTGGTACCTGGAGGCAACCAAGCTGTCCACCAGGTCAGACTCCGACATCGAGAAGGATCGCGCCGTTACCGTGCTGCTGTCGGTCCTCGAGGAGTCGCTGGCGCTGCTGCATCCGTTCCTGCCGTTCGTCACCGAAGAGATATACGGCAAGCTGCCCAGTGCCAGCGGTTCGCTGATGCTCAGGCCATATCCCGCCGACGACGCCACGCGGCGCGACCCCGGGCTCGACGAGCGATTCGCCGCCGTCAAGGACATCGTCACGATAGTCAGGAGCCTCCGCAGCGAGTTCGGCATAGCGCCCGAGAAGAAGCTCCACATCGCGGTGCGCTTCGACGGCGGCTTCGAAGGCGGCGACTTCGTGCGCCGCAACGCCGACCTGATAGCGCTGCTTGCGGGCGCCGGAACCGTGGAGTTCGTCCAGGCCAGACCCTCCGGCGCGCTCGCGCTGGCAGGCCGCGGCTTCGAGGCCTACGTGTTCGCTCGCGAGGCCGTCGACGTGACGCAGCTCGCCGCCCGGTTCGCCAAGGACGCCGAGAAGGAAAACCAGTATATTCAAAGGACAACGGCCAAGCTCGCCAACGAGGCGTTCGTCGCCAGCGCGCCGGCCGAGGTCGTAGAGAAAGAACGCCAGAAACTCAGGGAAGCGGAAGTGCATGCGGCCAAGCTTGCCAAGTACCTCGAGGATCTCGCGTAGGGGGCTCCATGGACAGGCAAGGGCGCCCGCTCGAGGCAGCCGATCATCCTTCTCAACCGGAAATCATGGATCAAGAGGAGATGATACGCCTCAAGAACATGCATCTGGCGCCCTATATCCAGCTGGCAACGGTGCTGATCGGCAAGCGCAGGCGCTCAGGCGGCAACATGTTCCGCCACCAGATCGATACGTTCGCCATCCTGATGGACTACGGCTACATCGATTCCGTCCTGCTCAAGGCCTCGGTCATCCACGACCTCGTTGAAGATGTACCGGACTTGGATCGCGGACGCATCCTTGAGATAGACGACGAGAGCCACGACGTGTACCAGCTGGTGCTCGAGGTCACTCGTCGTCCCGTCGAGACCAAGGAGGCGTTCCTGACACGCATCCTGGAATATGGCAGCAGTCGCGCGCTCGTGCTCAAGTCCGCTGACCGTATCAGCAACATGATTTCGCTCGGCTACACGACCAAGGTCGAGTTCATACAGCGCTATACCAATGAAACCGAACGCTTTGTGTTTCCGATTGCCAGAAAGGCGAACATGGCAATGCTCGAGGAGCTCGAGGAGCTGGTTGCCACGAGACGGGATTTCCTCGTCCGTCGTTTCGAGATTTGACCGAAGCTACGCATATACATGAAGGAGAATCCCATGACCACCGAATGGACCAAGGCGGGCATCGCCCGCACTATCGATCACACCCTGCTCAAGGCGATTGCCACGGAACAGCAGGTGCACGAACTCTGTGTCGAGGCCAAGGCGAATGGCTTTGCCAGCGTCTGCATCAACCCAGCCTGGGTGCCGCTGTGCGCCAGGGAACTTGCGAACTCGAAGGTGCTCGTGTGCACCGTCATCGGCTTTCCACTGGGAGCCAATGCGACCGAGACGAAGGCGTTCGAGGCTGCTCTGGCCGTCAAGCAGGGCGCCGATGAGGTCGACATGGTCATCAATCTTGGAGCGGCCAAGGCCGGTGACTGGAAGGCCGTGGAGGAAGACGTTCGCGCGGTGGTGAAGGCAGCCGGCAAGGCCACCGTCAAGGTGATCATCGAGACCTGCTACCTGACCGATCCCGAGAAGGTCAAGGCATGCGAAGCGGCGGCCAGGGCTGGAGCCCACTTCGTCAAGACGAGCACCGGATTCGGCACCGGCGGCGCCACCCCCGAGGATGTGAAGCTGATGAAGAAGACGGTCGGGGACAAGCTCCGCGTCAAGGCTTCCGGCGGAATTCGCAGCTACCACGACGCGATCAAGATGCTCGAAGCCGGAGCGGACCGGCTTGGCGCCTCGAGCGGCGTGGCCATAGTCAGCGAGCTTCCGGAGTAGTGATTGGTTCCACGGCTGGCTTGTTTCTACATGGCAGTCGAATCTGCCAGCCACACTTTTCATTTACATATTGCCACAATTCCTGTATGGGTTTACTATCTGTTTCCACAATCCCGCAAGCAATGCGGGAAAGTAAAGGAGAGATGCATGAAGTATCGCACACTATTCGCAGCGCTTCTGGTCGTTGCGCTTGCCTTCACCGGCTGCGCCAAGAAGGCCGAGGCGCCCGCCGCCGCGCCTGCCGCACCCGCTTTCAAGGTTGGTCTCGTAACCGACCTCGGCGGTATTGATGACAAGTCCTTCAACCAGGGCACCTGGGAAGGCATCGTTCGCTTCGGCGAGGAGAACAAGCTCGTCAAGGGCACGGATTACAAGTATCTGCAGTCAGCGGCCGAGGCCGACTATGTGCCGAACCTCAGCACCTTCGCCGACGAGAAGCTTGACCTGATCATCGCCCCCGGCTTCCTCTTTGCGAAGGCCATGGGCGAAGTCGCCGACAAGTATCCGAACCAGAAGCTGATGATCATCGACGACTCGTCGGTCCAGAAGCCCAACGTCGTATGCGCCGTCTTTGCCGAGCATGAGGGTTCCTACCTCGTCGGCGTCGCGGCTGGCCTCAAGGCCAAGGCCGACGGCAAGAAGGTCCTCGGATTCATCGGTGGCATGCAGTTCCCGCTCATCGAGAAGTTCCAGGCTGGTTTCGAGCAGGGCGTTCACGCCGTGTACCCCGAAGCCAAGATCCTTGTTGACTATGCCGGCGACTTCGCCGCTCCGGACAAGGGACAGGCCATCGCGCAGAAGCAGTACAATGCCGGCGCCTACATCATCTTCCACGCTGCTGGTGGTACCGGCAACGGCATGATCAAGGAAGCCAAGGAGCGCTCGGAGAAGGGCGACATCCGCTGGGCCATCGGTGTGGACAAGGATCAGTATACCGACGGTATCTATGGCACCAAGTCAGCCGTGCTGACCTCGATGATGAAGCGTGTCGACGTTGCCGCTCATGACGTTGCCAAGATGACCATGGATGGCAAGTTCCCCGGTGGACAGACGCTCGTGTTCTCACTGAAGAACAGCGGCGTTGGCATCCCCGCCGACAACCCGAACCTGACCCCCGAGATTCTCGCCCAGGTCAAGGACTATGCCGACAAGATCGCCTCTGGCACCCTTGTGGTCTCGGAAGTCCCCGCCAAGAAGTAACATGATGACAGCGCGCGTCTGATACAAGGCGCGCCACGTCTGGATGCCCGGAATGGGTCTTTCGGCAGGCACTACGGCCAGCCGGGAGCCAATCATTCCGGGCTTTTTATTTCGGAATTTGTGCTTCCAGAAATCATCATTTCATTGTATCCTTAACGGCTCCCGTCCGGTATCGACGCCGGCGCGGCAGAATCCTTACCAGGTCATGGGAGGGCACGCGATGGCCTATATCATCGAGATGCTCGATATCGTCAAGGACTTTCCAGGCATCCGCGCCAACGACAACGTAACGCTCCAGGTGGAGCAGGGCTCCATTCATGCCCTGCTCGGCGAGAACGGTGCCGGCAAGTCCACGCTGATGAGCATTCTATTCGGACTGTACACACCGGACAGCGGCAGCATCAGGATACGGAGCAAGGACGTCCGCATCACCGATCCCAATGTGGCCAACGAGCTTGGTATCGGCATGGTGCATCAACACTTCAAGCTGGTGCACAATTTCACCGTCACCGAGAACATCATCCTGGGCCTCGAGCCACGCAAGGGCCTGATGCTCGATGTGAAGAGCGCGGCCGAGAAGGTAGCCAGGATATCGAGCCTGTACGGACTCGATGTCGAACCGCACGCCAAGATTGAGGACATCAGCGTCAGCATGCAGCAGCGCGTCGAGATCCTCAAGATGCTCTATCGCGATGCCGAGATACTGATCTTCGACGAGCCGACGGCGGTGCTGACCCCACAGGAAATACACGAGCTGATGGGCATCATGCGCCGGCTGGTCGAGGAGGGCAAGACCATTCTCCTCATCACGCACAAGCTCAAGGAGATCAAGGCGGTCGCCGATACCTGCACCGTACTGCGGCGCGGCAAGCTGATAGGCACGGTCCCGGTCGCCGATACCAGCGAGGCCCGGATGGCCGAGATGATGGTTGGCCGGGAAGTCAACTTCTCCGTGGAGAAGGGGCCGGCCAGGCCAGGCAAGGCGGTATTCCAGATTGAGAATCTGAATGTCAGGAATGCGAAGGGGCTGCTGGGCGTCAAGAACCTTTCACTGACCGTGCGGGAAGGCGAGATACTCGGCCTGTGCGGCATCGACGGCAATGGTCAGACCGAGCTGGTCCATGCCCTGACCGGCCTGACGGGCATAGAATCGGGCAAGATCAGCATCGATGGCACCGATATCACGACGATGTCGGTGCGCGACCGGCTCGATGCGGGCCTTGGCCATATACCCGAGGATCGCCATCGTCATGGGCTCGTGCTCGACTTCCGGCTTGACGAGAACCTGGTCATTCATTCCTACGGCAAGGCGCCCTTCTCGAACCACGGCATTCTCGACTACGGTGCAATCCGCGCGAACGCCGAGAAGCTGATCGGGGAGTTCGACGTGCGATCCGGCCAGGGTCCCGCTACCAAGGCGCGGTCGATGTCGGGCGGCAACCAGCAGAAGGCGATCGTGGCGCGCGAGATCGACCGCTCGCCCGAAGCCTTCGTGATCGTCCAGCCGACGCGCGGTCTCGACGTTGGAGCGATCGAATACATCCACAAGCGTATCATCGCCGAACGCGACAAGGGCAAGGCCATTCTGCTCGTATCGCTCGAGCTGGACGAGATACTCGACGTGTCGGATCGCATCGCGGTCATATACGGCGGCGAGATCGTCGGCATTGTCGATGCCGACAAGACCAATGAGAACGAGCTTGGACTGATGATGTCGGGCTCGGTCAGGAAGGCCGTGTAGCAATGGCAAACAAACAGATTGGCAAGACAGGCAGAAGCGGCGCCGTACTGGTACCGCTGGCGGCCGTTCTTCTTGGCTTCCTGCTCGGGTCGGTCGTTATCATGATAACCGGCAAGAGCCCGATGTTGATGTATACGGCCATGCTCCAGGGCCTGACCGGCTTCAGCATGAAGACCGGGGTCTTCAATCCCCGGTACATTGGCGAACTGGTCATACAGGCGATGCCGATTATCCTGACAGCGCTGTGTTTCGGCTTCGCGGCGAGAACGGGCCTGTTCAACATAGGCGCCGAAGGCCAGCTGATGGTCGGATCGCTCGCGGCGACGGCCGTCGCGCTGACGGTCAGGGTGCCAGCCTTCATCCACATTCCCCTGATTCTGGCCTCGGGCATGGCAGCCGGCGCCCTGTGGGGCGCGATACCCGGATATCTGAAGGCGCGCTACAACGTCCATGAGGTGGTCGTGACCATCATGCTCAACTACACGGCGCTGCACTTCAACAACTGGACCATTCTCAATGTCTTCCGCTCGGCCGACCGCGTCAAGACGGCACAGTTTCCGCACAGTGCCTTGCTGAAGAGCGATTGGCTCGAGGCGATAACCAACGGATCCAGACTGAACTGGGGCTTCATACCGGTGATACTCGCGATCATCATCTACTGGTTCATCATCGAGAAGACCACCTTTGGCTATGGGCTGCGCGCCGTCGGCTACAACAAGGACGCCGCCAAGTACGCCGGCATGAAGGTCAACCGCAATATCGTCGCATCGATGATGATAGCGGGCGCCTTCGCCGGACTGGCCGGCGCCATCATAACGACCGGCACCTTCAGTTTCGGCCGCACCCTGTCCGCCGCGGAAGGCTACGGCTTTGACGGCATGGCGGTCGCGCTCGTCGGCGCCAACCAGGCCCCCGGCATCCTGCTGGCCGGCATCCTCTTTGGCATGCTGAAGGCAGCGGGGCCCCTGATGCAGTCGAGCGGTATCCCGAAGGAGATTGGCGGCATCATCCAGGCCTCCATCGTGCTCTTCGTCGCCATGAAATATGGCATCGAGCGACTCCTGGTCATCATCAAACAACGGCGCATCCGCGGTGTCGTGGTGCCGGTCGACGTCAAGGAGGCTGGCGTATGAACCCCCGATTGATTCTGGAAATGTTCCCGATTGCCCTGATGTTCGGGGCCCCCCTCGTGATGGCCGCGCTGGGCGGCCTGTTCAGCGAGCGGTCGGGCATCGTCAACATCGCGCTGGAAGGCATCATGATGGTCGGCGCCTTTGCCGGAGCCTCGGTAACCGTCGTCCTGGAGCCGATAACGCCGTTTGCGCCCTGGATAGGGCTCCTCGTCGCGGTGCTGGCAGGAATGGTCTTCTCGTTGATCCATGCGTTCACCAGCATCAACCTGAAGGCAGATCAGATCATATCCGGCACCGCCATGAACATACTCGCCGGTGGCCTGACCATCTATCTGTGCCAGATCATGTTCCACCAGCAGCGGACCCGGGCCTTTTCTTCCGGCCTGCGCAAGATCACCGTGCCGATTCTCGCCAAGATACCCATCATCGGGCCCATGTTCTTCTATGAGATGTATCCCACCTTCTACATCGCCCTGCTCTTGGTGGTGCTGACCTGGTTCGTCGTCTTCAAGACGCCGTTCGGGCTCAGGTTGCGTTCGTGCGGAGAGCATCCACAGGCCGCCGCGTCGATGGGCATCAACGTGTACGGCATCCGCTACGCCGGTGTGATCATCTCCGGGGCGCTGGCAGGGCTCGCCGGGGCGACGATGGTGCTGACCCAGGATATCCAGTATACCCTGACATCGGTGCACGGTGCCGGCTTCATAGCGCTCGCTTCACTGGTCTTCGGCAAATGGAACCCGTGGGGCGTCCTCGGTGCCGGCATGTTCTTCGGCTTCTCGCAGACCCTGTCATTCTATGCCAAGGACATACCCTTCCTGGCATCGTGGCCACAGGAGGTATTCTACATACTGCCGTATGTGCTGACCATCATCGCGCTCGTGCTCTTCGCGGGCAAGACCGTCGGTCCCAAGGCCGCTGGCGAGATATACGACCAGGGCAAGCGATAGGGATGGCGCGGGGAGGGCGCGGATCGAGTCCGCGGCCTCCCTGCTCTCGCCCTAGTCGTGCTTTCGCAGTGTCTTCTGGAACAGCGGCTCGCCATTCTGGTCCTGGAACTCGCATGACAGGCCGTCCGGCCGCAACTCGAGCACCAGCCTCCCGAAACGTCCCTGACTGAACCAGACCGATCGAGGCGACACATAGGTTGGCACCGGGTCGGGCTTGCCACCCATCGCGCCGACGACAGCCCACGCGGTATCGCCATCTTCCAGCCACTCCATGTAGTGATTGTGGCCGGATACGACAAGATCGACCTTGCCCGAGAGCAACGGTGCGATATCGCGCACCATGTCCGCATGATCATACCAGGCCTTGCCGGTGTCTTCATCGACATAGCCCGAAGAGTAGAAGAAGCAGTGCGTCAGCACGACGATGTAATCGCTCGCCGGTATGGATGCCAGCTCGTTGCGCAGCCATGCCCGCTTGGCCGGGCCAAAGCCTTCCGGCCCCCACAGCATGTCCAGCGCTATGAAATGCACTTTTCCTGCGTCCATGCGCCAGGACGAGGCCGACAGTCCGCCCTTCGGCGTTCCGCCGGAACCCGCCGCGAACGCGGCACGCCATCGCGTAGCTCCCCCGATCAGCGCATCATGATTGCCCAGCAAGGCGACGAAGGGCAGGGTTGGGGCGTCCCGGTGGATGGACTCCAGCGCCAGCTTCCAGTTGGCCGCGTTCATGCCCATCTCGACGGTATCGCCAAGGTCGAAGAACGCATCGAGCCGTCCGGCCTCATAGTCGGCTTGCGACAGCCTGAGTATGTCCCTGGTCGCGGCCGCGTTCGACACGTCACGGCCATAGTGGGCGTCGGATGAGAGCGCCACGCGCAGGGTCTGCTGGCCCGAGGCGTCTGTCCTGGGCTTCAGTCCGGCGGCAGGATTGACGATGGCCGGTCGAGCGGCGCGTACCTGCGGCCCATAGGCATTGAAGAATAGGTACAGGCCTGCACCCAGTGCCACAAACATGCCCAGGAGGGCGATTATGATCGTCAGGGCCAGCAGCCCCTGTGACACCCGGGCGGCCGTGGTCCGCAACGACCGGGCGGCAAGCGCCATGACCAGCGGTACAACGCCGATGGCACAGAGCACCAGAGCTGGCACGCTATAGCCCCAGCGATACATACCGAGTGTACCTGGCTGGGCAAAGGCCCAGACCAGCAGGGCGGCCATCAGGGCAAGTGTGACCGCGGCGAGCCTTGTGGCCGTTCCATACGCAGTATCAGTCATGTGATCCTCCGCCCTGCCACCGTACGACGGCATTGCCGATAGGTCAAGCTGTACCGTCAGGCCCGTATCACCGGTGATGGCACAAAGAGAAGAGCGGCCGCTCCTTGTGGAGCGGCCGCAGACTTGTTCAGAGGGCCGTGGCCCTCCACGCAAAGTCAATCATCGATCACCTCCTTTCCCGATCGCCTGCGCGACCGGATCGTGGTAATGCCGGCATCACCACTCTATCCCGGCACAGCCAGGCGCGAAAGTGAGACGATAACTACATCTGAATTTTCCGGTGTCAGTGTACTGTTCGGTTATATCGATTCCCTCTGTTTACACGTTTCGATGCTTGTGGCATACTCTGGCCCATCTTCGCACAACCAGGAGGTGCAGCATGATGTTCTACAGCGATCCCTCGGCTCTCCGGACCGACAGCGCCGCCACGGCGTAGCGAAGCGAACAAGCCTACCAAAGCTCGTTCCTCCTCGTGACAGTGGCGGATGTGGCCTACATCCATCGAGGAACGATCATGTCATATTTGAATGCGGATGGCGTCTTGCCACCGGAACTACTCAGCGAACTGCAGAAGTACGTACAGGGTGCCCTTGTCTACGTACCCAGACAGGGACCGGAACGCCTCGGATGGGGGCGAAAGAACGGAGCCCGCGAGGAACTTGACAGGCGGAACGCCGCGATCAGGGAGGCAAAGGCCCACGGCCAGACCATCGATCAGCTGGCCGATCGATATTGCCTCTCGGCGGATGGCATTCGCAAGATACTGTATTGCTCCAGGCGCCAGTCGTGCGCATAGCCATGGAAAGCCGCCGCATGCTATACTCATATTCGTATGATTGATGCGGCGGCTTTTCAGGCCTACTCCCTGTTTGGCGGGTTGACCACCCCACAGATCGACATCATCCGTCCGCTGATGGGTACTGCTTCCTTTACGCCGGGACAGGACATCATAGCCGAGGGGCAATCGAACGATTCCATCTATTTCATCGTCGAGGGCCGGGTCCAGGTATCGAGGTGCGGCGTGCCGATCGTCGAACTCCCCGAAGGGCAGACTTTTGGAGAGATGGAACTGCTCGACGTGATGCCATCGGTCGCGACCGTCAGCGCCATAACACCGGTCAGCGTGGTTACCATTTCCAACCGTTCCATCCGGGCCGTCTACGCCCGTGATCCCAACGTCTTTGCGCTGGTGATGATGAACCTGGCTCGCGACCTGTCCAGGCGCCTGCGCCGCATGGATGAGCTGGCATGCGATGCGCCGGAGCAGGAGCGTTACCTGCGGCCGCATGCTGACCAGCGGCCGTCGGCCGATGGTCCTGGCACCACCACCGTCCGCGGCGATCAGGATTGACGAGACCAGCGATGGTCGATGTCAGGACCTTTCTCAAGCCTGGCCCCGGCGCTCCCTTCCGTGCATCATTGAGCCTCGACCCGCTCTACAGGGCGCATGACGAACTCGCCTTCGGCAATCCACCCTGGTCACAGGCGCGGGCCCGAGCCAGATTCCTGATCGTCAGACTATCGCCTTTCCGCGACGTCCAGCGCTCGACACCGCACGAGTTCCTGTACCGTGAAATACGGCAGTCCGTGCCCGATGCCTACATCGACTTTGGCTTCTTCCCGACGGCTCGAGACCGGACCGTGTTCAGACAGGCTGGAATCCCATTCCTGCACGGCGTTGCCTCGGCGAGGGCGGCAACCGAATTCGACTGTATCCTTGTATCGAACGCCTATACGCTCGAATTGATAAACCTGGCGCTCGCCCTCAGGGCCTCGGACATCGAGACAACGCGGCGGGCCCGCGAGCTGTCCGAGCACCATGGGCACGCGCCGTTTCCGCTGATAATCCTGGGTGGGTCGAATGCCATGGCGAGCTCGGCGCTGTATGACGAGGCCAGCGGCGATTCCCTGGCGGACGCGCTGTTCTTCGGCGAGGGTGAAGGCTCCGTTGGCAGGCTCGCACTGGAATTGATAGCGACGCCATCGCGGTCGGAGCTTGCCAGGATCTCCGCCACGCTGCCTGGATTCTGGCCGACGGCGACGCGCATTCCGGTTGTGCAGGCGATAACCGAGCGCACCGCCTTCCCGCCAGGGATTCCCCCCGTGCTTGCCGGTGAGGAAGCTGGGACCCTCAGGCTGGAGATAACCCGCGGCTGCCCCAGCTTCTGCAATTTCTGCTTCGAAGGCTGGGAGCGCAAGCCGTACCGGGAACAGCCGCTTTCATCGATTATCGAGCAGGCGAGGCGGCTCAAGGCCGCTACCGGCGCCGATTCCATCGAGCTGGCGAGCTACAACTTCAACGCACACCAGGACATCGTCGCCATCATACTGGAATTGCAGAGGCTTTTTCATTCAGTCACCTTCCAGAGCCAGCGCGTCGACATACTCGCGCGCTCTCCCGGCCTGATACGGTTCGAGGTGGCCGCCGGCAAGCGGTCCTTCACGGTTGGCGTCGAGGGCATATCCGAGCGCATGCGGCGCTATTACAACAAGGAATTGAACGAAGCGGACCTGAGGCTCGTACTGGAACGCATCGTCCGCGAAGGCGCGCGCGAGATCAAGCTGTTCTACATCCTGTCCGGCTACGAGACTGCCGCCGATCTATCCGAATTTGCCGCGTTCATGGCGTGGCTGGCCGGCTTGATGCATGAGCTTCCGGCCGGAGCCCGACCTCGCATCGTGTGCTCCGCGGGACCGCTCATCCGCATGCCGTTCACGCCGATGGCGTATGAAGCGCTGATCCTGGACCAGCAGCCGTTCGATGCGCTGGCGCGGGCCGTCAGCGGTGCCGTAGAGTCACGCGGATTCGAGTATCGAGCCCCTGAACACTTCGACGAGTACTGCCTGTCGCAGGTACTGGCGCTTGCGCCCGTGGGATCATTGGACCTGCTCGTCGCCATGTCCAGCCGGGGCTACCTGTACGACAGGAACCTGAGCGATGGAGCCTGGGAATTTGCCCGCAGCTTCCTGCAGGAACGTGGAGGTTTGAGCGACCAGTACCTGGCCTCCAAGACTTCTGACCACCGCTTTCCATTCCCGTTCCTGCGGCCGGCCGTGACCCCTGGTACCACTTATCGGCGCTACCAGGATGCATCGCGTGGCGTCGAGCGACAATCGTGCCTTGGAGCGACCTGCCTTGCCTGCGGCGCATGTACCGATGAGCAGCGAACCTTCCTGTCCAGCCACCGATTCGCCCAGGTGTCGGAACGCGACATGCGCAGCCTCGGGGCCATACTCGATGCCAGGCGGCATCCGTCGGAACTCTTCGTGCAGGCACAGCTATCCCCGGGTGCCGGCTCGGCTGCGCCAGCCTATGCCGCAGCGATATTCCGCAGGGAACTGTATGCCCGTATGCCCGCCATCGCCGATGCCGTCTGGACCAGCGATGACCTCGTCATCCAGTCCAGGGATGGATGCGAACGGCTCCCCGAAGCATACGGGCAGACCTGGTACCGCATCGTGTCGGCCAGCCCACTCGATGGCAGCGCCTTCGAAGCCGCCGGCTATGTCGTGTCCGATACGGCACCGGCCATCGATCGGCTCGAGCTTGCAGTCGTGTTTCCGAACGCCAGCCTGCAGCAGGCCGGCGCCCTGGTCTCGGATTTCCTGACTGACAGGGCCATACCCCACACCCTGACGAAGTCCGCTGATCGGGCGACCCTTGTGATATCGGACAAGGGCAAGAAGAAGCACAACATACTGACGGCCACCGTCGAAGCGATACCGGGCCATGGCTCGATGGCAGCGATGAGCTGTGGGTCCAAGTACGATCTCGGCGCCCTGAAGACCATGGCCACGAGACGGAAGATGATGTGCGACATACGCGTTGACCGACTATACACGCAGCCAAAAAGCCTATAAACTGGCTCCAGTGTCCTATCCCTCCAGATGGCAAACCGCCTGTACCGCCTTTCATCACTACCACGTTTTTTCCAGATTCCATACGGGCTCATGTCATGATCAAGGAATGAACCGATGAACATATTCGACAGGATCGATGCACTGCCTCCAGACTACCACAGCACCGTCGCGACATTGCTGAATGATGACGTGGTTCGCAGCATGGCCTCCATGCGGCACCATGACCGCACCACGCTCGAACACTCGCTGGCAGTCTCGACACTCGCCTACCGTGCCGCGCGGCGCCTGCGCCTCGACGCCCGCGCCACCGCCCGGGGAGCCCTGCTGCACGACTTCTTCCTGTATGATCGCCGCGCAGGGCAGAACCCGCACCACCCGACTCGACATGCCAGGGTGGCCCTGCGGAACGCCCAGGCCCGCTTCGCACTCGAACCGGTAGAGGCCGACATCATTCTGACGCACATGTGGCCCATAGGAGGCCCATTCTATTCATTCAAGGAATCGCTTCTGGTCAGCCTGGTCGACAAACTCGTATCGAGCCGTGAAGTGCTGATCCTGTTCCTCCAGACCATCTCCCGCGTCTTCCGCTCCCTCGCCGCTCGCCTTGCCTGGTCAATGACCTGACCCCATATACCGTCCTGAATGGAGCCGATGATGGACACCGTCCCTCGTGTGCGTTTTGCGCATCTCCCGACACCGATCGAGCCCCTGCCGCGACTCTCCGCGCTGCTCGGCGGCCCCCGGCTCTTCATCAAGCGCGATGACCAGACCGGTCTTGCCCTCGGCGGCAACAAGACCCGCAAGCTGGAGTTCCTGATCGCCGAGGCACAAGCCTCTGGAGCTCGCACCCTCGTCTCTGCAGGTGCCTTGCAGTCCAATCACTGCCGCCAGACCGCGGCCGCGGCGGCCAGGTTCGGCCTGGGCTGCATCCTGGTTCTGACTGGTGAACAGCAGGGCGAACCGACCGGCAATCACCTGCTCGATCTGCTGTTCGGGGCCGAGATTGTCACCGTTCGGGATCGGGCTGATCGGGACCGCGTACTCGACGAGACATTCAAGAAGGCCCAGGCCGATGGATTGTCGCCATACCTGGTTCCGTATGGCGGCTCAAGCCCCACCGGCGCCCTGGGCTATGCCTTTGCGGTGCAGGAATTCCTGGCACAAGGCATTCATGCGGACTGGATGGTATTTGGCTCCTCGAGCGGCGGCACCCACGCCGGCATGGTGCTCGGCCAGCGCGTCTTTGGCTATGGGGGCAAGATGCTTGGCATCAGCATCGACGAGCCTGCCGCGGCATTGAGAACTACCGTATCGGCGCTGGCGAGCGCCGCGAGTGACAGGCTCGGACCGCACTTGGCGTTCTCTCCTGATGATGTACTTGCCACCGACGCCTACTGCGGCGCAGGCTACGGTGTCCTGACCACTACCGAGCGCGAGGCCATACGGCTGTTTGCCCGCTATGAAGGTATATTGCTGGATCCCGTATACACCGGTCGCGCCGCCGGCGGCATGATCGACCTCATCAGGTCTGGCTTCTTCAAAGCCGAGGATGATGTCGTCTTCTGGAATACTGGAGGACAGCCCGCGCTCTTCGCCGAGATGTACCAGACCCATATCCGGACCGATCACTGACCGCTACTGCCCCGCTGGGGCCAGACAAGAAAAGGCGGGAACCGATACCTTTCGGCTCCCGCCTGACCGTTCCATATAGGCCCGAACTACTTTCAGGCTTCCGTGTCTATGGTCGTCCCTTGCCAGGCTGGAAGCGGCGCCTTCGCCCGCGCCTGCATCTCGGCCGTCTCGTTGTCAGGAGCACGCTCCAAACGTTCGTTATCACCGGAGGGAGCCGTCTCGTAGGCGCTCATAACGGACGGAAAGAATCCGATAGGATCTAACATCGCGCTAACCTCCTTGTATGCATCATCTATACTATAGTCTACCCACGGGATGCGGCAGAATCAAGGATTTCGAGTGCATTCATGCCACAATTCCAGGTTCCGCGCTGTTTGCACTGTTTTTTCTGGACAACCCATGCTCCATCATATATTCTAGCGTATCATAGGTTCAGGATAGCCTGTTGCGGCGGCATCCTGGATGAAAATACTCGGTGCATTGGCGATTGGGCATGATGACCCAGCACATTGCACCACCCACTCATGCCCGGATTCGTTCATGGTTGCAGAATAACTGCCAGTGCGATTCCACGGAATAGTTGTTTGCGTGTGCCCTCCCCATCCCCGGAAAAGCGTGCCTGTTCATCGGCACGAGGTGATAGTAGCTGTTCCAGCTGGAGGCTCCAATGATTTCAGCCACGAGTCAGCAAGCAGGCATGAGGCCAGTCGTGATCGTTCGTGACCCCGAAGGGCAAGCATCCGACGCGATCCGGTGCATCCGGAAGCGCTATTTCGATCACGACATCGAGGTCTGGCAGAATCCTGACAATCAGCCATCGCTTCGGATCTTCCTCGACACCATCTGGGCTTCGGGCCTGTCTGCCGAGAAATGGCATACTCCCTGCCGACCCGATACCCGGGTCGCGGCCACAGCGGGCATGCATCAGGATCCGCTCTTCACAGAGCGCCCCCGAGCCACCTCGAGCCTGCTTCAGAGATACACCGAGAGAATCCAAGCCTGTCATTATAGCCCCCGGACCGAACGCGCCTATACCCACTGGGTCCAGCTTTTTATCCAGCAAGGGAGCGTCCCGAGACCCGGTGAGCAGCCAGAGGCTCGAATCAATGCGTTTCTTACCCGCATGGCAGCCCGTGACCACGTCAGTGCTTCTACCCAGAACCAGGCATTGGCGGCGTTGCTTTTCCTCTACCGCCAGGTTCTTGGCACCGAAGTCACTCAGCTTGAGGAAGTCGTGCGAGCCAAACGGCCTCTGCATGTGCCGGTTGTCCTTACCCGCGAGGAGATCAAGTCCGTATTCTCGGTCATGACCGGTGATATGAAGCTGATGGCCACAATCCTGTATGGGACCGGCCTTCGCCTCAATGAATGCATTACCTTGCGCGTGCAGGATATCGACTTCCAGAGAAGCTCAATAGCCGTGCATAATGGCAAAGGCGGCAAGGATCGAGTGACGATGCTCCCCGCCGCTCTCAAGAACGAACTCGCTGCCCATTTGCAGCGAGTCCGCGCGATTCATCAGCACGACCTCTCAGAAGGATGGGGTGAGGTATACTTGTCGAATTCCTTGGCCAAGAAATACCCCAATGCGGCAAAGGAGTGGTCTTGGCAATGGGTCTTCCCACAGAAGCATCGCTGGCACGCCGCTGATACCGGGAAAGAAGGGCGGTTCCATATCGACGCTTCGGTGCTCCAGCGTTCCGTCCATGAAGCAATGCTGATGGCCGGCATAACGAAACGCGCCAGCTGTCATACTTTCCGTCACTCCTTCGCCACGCATCTTCTCGAAAATGGCTACGATATCCGCACGGTCCAGGAGATCCTTGGCCATAGCGATGTACGCACCACGATGATCTATACCCACGTACTCAACAAAGGGCCTGGAGGCGTCAGGAGCCCTCTCGATGCTCTCTGATGCGCGCATGATCTATCCGCATAACATGCACCATTCATGGCATCAACGAGGCTTCATTCCCTTGCTCTGAAGGAACTTAATATCATTGGCACAGCGCACGCTATAGGTGCAGATCCGGGACTTCCAAGTCCAATCATGGAAGGGGCTAATAGCTGTTGGATTGATTTAGGAGTTAAAGTGTTGCGAATTGCTCAGATCACAGATTTGCATATCGACTCTGAGGACGATCAACTGCTAAGCATTGATTCTAGAGAAAGAACCTCAATAATACTTGAAAGATTAAAGAGCCTTGATATTGATCTACTAGTATTAACAGGCGATATTTCAGAAACTACGGGTTTAACCTGGTTGTTTTCTGAATTAAAAAAACTTGGAATTGAATATTACATAGCATTTGGGAATCATGATAAACCTGATCAATACAATGAGTTTTGTCATTTTCAAAACAGCAGTCAACCTTATTTTTATTTTGATTCTGATGGCTTTAGATTAATGTTTCTGAATTCGAGCAGTACCGTAATTGATAGTGATCAACTGGAATGGCTGAAGGCCAGTTTAGACAATACAAAGCGGGTAGTTGTCTTTATTCACCATCCTGTACTTGACTGCGGAAATACCGTGATGGATCAAAAGTATCCATTAATAAATAGGAATGAAGTCAAAAAAGTATTATCCAATTATGGTTCAAATGTTCTTATATTTTCAGGTCATTATCATCATGAATATACAATATCTAATGCTAATATAGATCAATTTGTAACTCCTTCAACAACTGTTCAGATAAGACCGTTCGGTAAAGAGTTAGATTTTGATATTAGTAATATTGGATTTAGATTAATTGAATTAGATAAATGTAATTATTCAACTCAGGTAGTTCGGATAGAAGTCAACAATCCAACAATCGCTTCAACCTGATGCCGCGGCGTGTCATGGTTTGTGCTCCAGGCTTCGCCTGGCACAAACCACGCCACACTCGCGTCACAGGTTAAGCGTATGTTCTGCGGACGCGGTGCAAGGCACCGCGCTTAAGATATAAAGAGTGCGCGCCGTCCTGGCGCGCATATCTTGCATTTTTTTCTTTTTAGATCTTTGTTTTATCTTCAGTTCAACTATGTGAGTGCTAAAATGAACATAGTCGCCAATTTCAAAGATGTGAATAGTTTCGCGATTTCAGGTTTTTGTGTTGGCTGGAAGAAACCTCTTTCAGAAAACCAACTTAAAGAGCTACTCATAAAAAGCACTTATAATGCTGTTGCTTTGGATGATAGCAAAATAGTGGGAATGATTACTGCGTTATCTGATACAATTAATTGGGCTTTTATTCCATATTTAGAAGTACAAGAACAATATAGAAATAGAGGAATTGGATCAAAGCTTTTTCAAGAAATGCTGAAACAATTAGAAGCGATCACCTGTGTGGATTTAACATGTGATGAAGAACTCCAACCATTTTATGAAAAGTTTGGGATGTTACGATCTTCAGGAATGGTTTTAAGGAAATATTTGTAATAGCGAATACAATTTTCCTTGAATTATGCAATTACCATCAAAGTAAAAGAATGCCTTCGCCATCCATGGCTCAGGCATAATGAGAAATGAGATGCGCAGAACAATCGCTTCAAGCGGATAAAACGGCCTGTCACGGTTCTTGCTTGCGCAAGAACACGCGCCAGTCTCGTTTTACCGCTTAAGCGTATGTTCTGCGGACGCGCTTCGCGCGCTAAATACGGATTTGATCTATGAATAAGAACTATTTAGAGATACTATCACACTTAGACGCTAGCAATAATGTAGTAGAGAACTGCTGTGCGTTATATGAGTACTATGAGAAACTACAAATCAAGATTCATGTTGAAAGAGTATCTTTAAAAGCTGCTTCACTTGGAACTTTATATGGAATGAATACTGATGATTTAATAGTAGCTGCATACTTGCATGATATTAGTGGCATTATTAGCAGGGATGATTACATAGATATTGCATTAACTGAATGCATCCCAATATTAGATGAAGAGAGGCTATTCCCCATGCTTCTCCACCAGAAAATATCAAAGAATATTGCCAGTCAGGTATTTAATATTAAGAATGAATTCATTTTAAATTCTATTGAATGCCATACTACATTGAAAGCGAATTCATCATTATTTGATAAGATTCTCTTTATTGCAGATAAACTCGAATGGGATCAATGCAATCATCCCAAATACTATGAGATGATTGATAGTAGAATTAAAGAATCCATCGATTATGGAATTGAAGAGTATTTAGATTATAGGATGGCAAATCGAAATGACATGCTCATATTACATCCGTGGCTTGAATCCGCGTACAAAGAAACACATGAAAATAGGATACGCAGAACAATCGCTTCAACCTGAGTCAGCGGTTTGTCATGGTTTCTGCTGTCGCTGCGCTCGGCAGAAACCACGCCAATTCCGCTTCCCAGGTTAAGCGTATGTTGTGCGGACCCTTCGGGCGTTTTATTTTATTAAAATATTAAATGCTACCTAATATACAATTTAAGGTCATCAAATTGACTAAGGAGTTAATATGAGAATAGAAAATGAGCATATTTTTGATCATTCCTTGAAATCTGGTGTGAATTTATTTTTGGGATCTGGTTTTTCTATTCTAGCAAAAAATGAAAAAGGCTTTAACCTTCCAATAGGTGATGAATTAAAAAATGAACTTAATCAATATTTCTATAATAGGAATAGCACTTCATTATCTCTATCACAACTAGTCACAAATATTAAAGGAAAATGGAGATCAGACTTTTATGATTATTTGATGAGCAGGTTTTTTATAAGTTCTTTTAGCGAGATATACAACTCATTAAAAAAAGTAAATATCAAAAATATATATACTACAAACATTGATAATTTAGTTCAAGAAATTTATAAGACAGATATGGATAAATATATAAACCCAGTATTTCTAAATGGCCCTTTATTTGAAAAGGATAAAATTGATTTTTATCAGCTTCATGGTACTATTTATCAAATAGAAAGTTGTAAGTTTGATGTTTTTGAAGTAACATCATCTTTTAATACTGAATCAAGTAAATGGACTTCTCTTGTATCAGGATTAACTGAACAACCGAACATATTTATTGGATATAGTTTTAATGATGCAAATACAATTCAAGCGTTTAAGCTAGCATTAGAAACAAAAAACTTGAAAGCTAGCTGGATTTTATTACAAGAGGAAGATGATGAGTTAATTGAATATTTTCATAATATGAATATTCAAGTAATAATTGGTGACATTGAAGAATTGTTAACATACTTCGATGCATTAAAATATGAATCAACAAAAAAAACATTTGTGAACTTAGATTCATTTGTTCCAGAATATTTAATTCCATTAAAAAGCTCTGTAGTGTCACGAGGATTTGAAGAATTCGTGCTTGGGTCTGATCCAATTTGGTCTGATATCTATAATCCAGCAATTATCAAATTGCATTATTATCAGGAAATAATGGATAAAGTTGTTGGAGGGAAAAATATATTGATGTTAGGTCCAATTGCTTCTGGAAAAAGCACTCTATTGATGCAATTAGCTGCAAGTTATAATCTTAATCAAAAACTGTATATAAACTCAATGTCCTATGAGAAAGCACAATTTTTATTGAGAATAATTGATAAAAATAAAGTGACTATATTTTTAGATAATTGCTGCACGGATTATAGAATTATTGATCTATATAATAAAACAAAAAATATTCAAATTGTTGCAGCTGATAGAGATTTCCAATATGAATCAATTTCCCAACACTTCATTGATTTTTCTAAAATATTTATTGATAATATTACTGATACTGATATTCAAAATATTTATGACTCAATTCCAGCTCATATGAGATCATCTAGAATAGTATATTATGGAGATCGGAAAGTAAGTGAGCGTGAATCTGTATTTGAAATAATGCAGTATAATATTAATAAAAGAAGCTTCAAAGAACGAATTAAGAAACTTGCAAGTGATATTGTTTCTGATCCAATTAGTGCTAAAATATTAACAATGATATCTTATTTGCAATCCAATAATTCTATATTAAACATGGATATTTTAGTTTGTATGCTTTCTGATGAAAGTGGTATATCATATGATGAAATACAAGGTATTTTAAAAAAGATAAGTGGAATGATAATTGAAATTGGAATTAATCATTCCTTAGTAGAGAGCAATCAAGATCATTTTATTAGTCGTTCAAGAATATTTGCTGAAGAATTTATCAGTAATATTGATTCTAGAATACTAAGAGAAGCAATTATATTAATTATTGAAAAATATAATTCATATATTATTCCAAATCTAAAAGTGTTTAAACGTACTGCCTTTGATAGTGATTTATTTAATCGTGTATTTTATGATTACCATGAAGGTGAAGACTATTATAATTGGTTGTACGAAATTGATAATAGTCCATATACATTACAGCATTGTGCATTATACCTAAGTAAAAAACATCAACATCGTAAAGCATTCGAATATATTGAAAGAGCTAAAAATATACAAAAGTATGTGAATTGGACAATTAAAAACACATATGCAATTTTGCTTTTTAATACTAATATTAATAAAGAGAATACTGATGATGTTTATGATATTCTAAAACAAAGTATGGATAGTCTTATTGAATGCTATGCAAATGATAATAGAAAATATTATCACGCAAAAGTCTTCTCTAAAAATGTACTTGAGTTATCAAGAAGAGGTATTTTAGTAGATGTAATTGATGAGTATAAAGATAAAGCAAAAACATGGTTAAGAGAAGAAATAAAAATTAATCCATGGCGGAATGAAGTCAAAGTTCTACTTCAGGAATTAATGATTTGATAAAATTAAAATAAGACGCACAACAATCGCTTCAACCGGATATCGCTATTGTCATGGTTTGTGCTGCTCGCTGTCGCTCGCTTATGCACAAACCACGCCAATCACGCGCTACCGGTTAAGCGTATGTTGTACGGACGCGCTATCGCGCGCTAGGCCTAGATGCAATGAACTTCATGAGGAGAAGACAGTGCAATATCATCCGAAGCGAGTGAGAAATGAAATATTAGATACTGATGAGATTAGAGACCTGATTAGAGGTGGGAATCACATAACCCTGGCACTCTCAAATGATGACATTCCGTATATTGTAACAATGAGCTATGGATTCGACGAGAAGAGCAATTGCCTATACTTCCATTGCATGAACAGAGGAGATAAGCTCGACTACATCAAGAAGAATTGCAGAGTCTGCGGGACCATTATTAAGGACAATGGATACATAAAGACGAAATGTGACCACGACTATGCTTCCCTGGTTATTCGTGGAGAGATCACCATAGTTGATGAACTTGCAGAGAAGAAGCATGGGCTGCAAATTCTGCTCAATCATCTCGAGGAAGATCCAAAACCGATATTTGAAAGGAATATAAAGAGCGAAGCATCATATGATGGCGTGACAATACTAAAACTAAATATAGAATCAATAATAGGCAAGAAGTATATTGGATGAATCGTACAACAACGCGTTCAACCTGACATCGCTATTGTCACGGTTATGTGCTATCGCTTCGCTCGGCACAAACCGCGCCAATGACGCGCTGCAGGTTAACGCAATGTTAGGATTACTAAGGTTATATTGGGGCTCTTTGTGGTGACACAGCTTACATAGTAGGTGTTCTATTCAAAAAAGCAGAAATGCTTTTATCGAAAGATAAGTTTCGCAAGAAGCGTTGTTGAGGTGTTTCCCTAAGAGCCCCATTTTAGGAGATAGAATGAATAAGTTAAGTGATCGTATGTGGATTACCCGAAAAGCTAGGATAAATATGGAAAAACGGTTAATGTTGATATCGAATATTTATACCTATCTGATACCATGGTATTCTATCATAATGATTGCATTATCGTTATTTCCAACTAAGATTGAAGTAAATTTAAGAAATAGTTTGTCAATATTTTCTTCCGTATTTGTATTAGTAGCATCCTTAGTCTTATCTCAAAGAGATATCAAAAAGGAATGCAAAAAAATTAAAAAACAATATATTAAAATTGGCAAATTAATAACTGAAACAAAAAAAGCGGAAGAAAATTCTATTGATACTAGTCAATTCGAACTGATGTATAATAAAATGCTATTAAGTACTGAAAACCATTCTGAAAACGATTTTCGTAAAGTAAAAATAGAATGCAAAATGAGAAAAAATAATAATGTAGATGAAGAATATACTGTACCATTACCGTCATGTTTTGATTATATTTATTACTCCATTTCTTATGTAGTTTCTAGAATTGTAATTATTCTATTATTTATTTCGCCAATTATTTTGTATATTTGGTTTAAATAATGACTTCTACGGCTTTATATAAAAAGGTATTTAGTTTTGCAGGATTATCTTCTTTATTTAATGAAAAATTTGGATTAACAGCTACTGCTGGAATTGATGGGATGTCAAGCGTTCAATTTAGTGAGAAATTATCTTTACATATTGAAACAATAATTAATAAATGCAATAGATGTAATTATCAGTTTACGACGTATAAAGCAAAGTTGCTTTCTAAAGGATATGATAGTTTGCCTCGTATTGTTGAAAAGCCAACATTGCGTGATCGATTGGTAATTCGTGCACTATTCGAAATACTTGATGAGATATATTTCGAACAAATAAAGGAAAGAAAATTACATTCACAAATAGGAAAAATTGCTGTTGATATAAAGAATCTTCAATACAATTGTTTTATTAAACTCGATGTAAAAAATTATTATCCAACTATTGATCATTCAATATTGCTTAATAAAATTGGATCGAAAATTAAAAATAAAAAAGTCCTATACCTAATAGAAAAATCTATTACTACTACAAATTCTGCATATAAAAGCAATGGGAAACTTACCAGAGAAGTAGGAGTCCCTCAAGGTATTTCTATTGCTAATATTCTTTCGAATATTTACTTAGTTAACTTCGATAAAATATTTTCGAAAATTGTGAATATAAAATACTATAGATATGTTGATGATATTCTGGTCTTATGTAACCTTAATTCCAGAGAAAGAATACAAAAGAAGCTATTTGACGAAATTGGAAAATATAATCTACAGTTTAATGATGGAGAGAAATTAAAAATTGCTTCTTTGCATGATGAATTTGAATATTTGGGCTATAAATTTTCTAATAGATTTGTTTCAATCAGGCCTAAAAGCATTAAGAAGTTTAAAGAATCAATTATAAGGATTTTAACAATATATAAACATCAGCACCATAAAAATAAGAATAAAGTGGAGTTTAAACTAAATCTACGAATTACTGGTTTTATATATGAACAAAAGAAATATGGTTGGATGTTCTTTTTTTCTCAAACAGAAAACATCCAAGAGTTATTTTCTATTGATCATTTTATTATTCAACAATTAAAGCGATATAGCTGCGAATCGTTGAATGTCAAAAAAGTCTCTAGAGTATATAAGGAAATAACAAAAAAAGGAAACAAATCAACTTATATACCGAATTTTGATAGATTCAATGATGATGATATAACTAAATTGCTTGTTAGATTAGCTATTCAATTCAAAGATATTGAAGATGCAAGATATAGATTCTTAAAACTAATACACAAAAGCATTTTGGATATTGAACAAGATATGAGTGCGTTTTCATAAAAGAAAGAATCCTAACAATCGCTTCAACCTGAGTCAGCGGTTTGTCACGGTTCATGCTACTCGCTGCGCTCGCTTACGCATGAACCGCGCCAATTCCGCTTCCCAGGTTAAGCGTATGTTGGGCAGACGCGCTTCGCGCGCGCGGCTGTCAATGGGAGCAATACGTAATGATATATTCAAGGAAAGAACCTCATTACGCATTATGTGGCTTGAACTGCTGTCTTTGTCCAAGATTCAATGCGATTGGTTCATCAAGATGTCCGGGATGTGGCGGTAAGGAATTTTCATCAAAGCATCCTACTTGTGCTGTAGTCACATGTAGCAAAAAACATGGCAATGTCGAGTTCTGCTTTGAATGCAGTGAATTTCCATGTGAAAGATATGAGAAAGCAGGGGGATTGGACTCATTTATTACCTATAGAAATGTATTATCGAATTTTGCTAAGGCGAAATTTGACTTGAATATCTACATGAACAATCTGAGGACGAAATATAAATATTTGAGAATATTGTTAGAGGAATACGATGATAAGAGATCAAAATCGCTTTTTTGCATGGCCGTTGAATTACTTCCGACGGAAGAGATCGGACACATACTGAAAATGGCAAGAACTGAAATGGATCAAGAAGAAATTGACGAGAGAGAGAGAAGCAGAAGAGTTGTAGGAAGAATTAGAGAATTGGCGAAGAGCCTCAATATCGATTTAGTATTGAGAAAATGAAGTGCCCAACAATCGCTTTAACCTGAGTCAGCGGTTTGTCACAGCTTCTGCTTGTCGCTTCGCTCGGCAAAAGCTGCGCCAATTCCGCTTCCCAGGTTAAGCGTATGTTAGGCGGACCCTTCGGGCGAGGTAAATAGAAAATATGAAACCTGAAACATTTCTAGGACTTTCTGAAACCGCATGGAGTTCTATCGGTGCGATAGTTAGTGTTGGTGTAATTATTTTAGCATTAATTCCTTTGTTAAGAGATAGAGCTTATATTAAAGTATTTTTACGTGGCCTAGATCAATTTGGTTCAGTGAGAAAACTGATGGAAATATCAATAACAAACATTGGAAGAAGAATATCGTATATAGATTCTATTGAATTTGAATATGTAGATACTACTCCGATCCTAAAAAATGTTTCTGCAGAATATTCAGAATTGCCGGAAGGAAGGAATATAAAAATATTGACAGACTCCTATCCAGTAACTGCAATTTCAAAGATAAAAGCTATTAGCGTTATCGATTCTACTGGAAAAAAATGGAAGCCTGGAATAATTGAATTGAGAATATTTATTGATGAGATGCAGAGATTGAATAAAGAAAAACCAAAGTCAATTGCTGAAGAGACTTCTGAAAGGGAAAAACAAATAGATATATATTATAAATATAAAGACGAGTTCTTTGATTAAGAAATTCGCCTAACAATCGCTTCAACCTGAGTCGGCGGTTTGTCACGGTTTGTGCTGCTCGCGAACGCTCGCCTAACGCACAAACACGTGCCAATTCCGCCTCCCAGGTTAAGCGTATGTTAGAAGTACGCAGCTTCGCTGCGATTAATTAGGAAGCCAATATAGGTTCGTAAAATGATAA
>MTLC01000611.1_pt1 | contig 44136 bp, 36 predicted proteins | sample 1982451 | NCBI WGS metagenome assembly MTLC01 (sample SAMN05710165, study PRJNA340218) | biofilm metagenome | isolation source: sample SPH anode biofilm adapted to +100 mV | place: USA | collected 2012-02-03 | reverse complement strand
GCTCTTCGCTCATCTTCCCGGCGATGAAGGCGTCCAGGTCCCCCTGGCTGTCTGCCTGCATTGCCTCGATGCCGATGGCGATGGGAATTCCCTCTTTTTTCATGGCGCGGAGCACCTCGAGTTGCAGGGCATGATGCGCCTTGTTGTCGTGCACTTCGCCGACGAGGACCAGGTCCGTTTTTGCGGCCTGGGCGACGACCTGCCGCATGGCGACCTGCTTTCCGTCGCTTAGGCGCGTGATGTTCTCTCCGGCCGGTGCGGCAACCGGAAGCACCAGGGACACGATGATGAAGAGCAGACAAGCGGCTGACTTGGACATGATGCGGCTCCCGTGGGGCGTTGCCCCGTGAAATGGCACGCTGCAGGTTACACCAACGCATGCGAGATCACAAACATAATTGCTCCTTCCGAAGCGGAGGAGCCGGCGCCTGGCGCCCGGAGGTGAGCGTGAGAGGAATCGGGGTCCTTTGCTTTCTTTTGGTTATGTTGTTCCAGCCGCTCCTTGCCCTTTGTGCGCAAGACGCGGCGCCTAAGGTCGCGAGCCAGGAGATAAGGGTCGCCCTCGACCCGGCAAGGCACGAGCTGTGTGGTGCGACCGTGCTCACATTCGCCGGCGTGGCGAAGCAGGCCAGGCTCGGCCTCGCCCCGGCGGCGCGCATCGAGTCGGTCCAGGACGCCGGGGGGGAGAAGGTCCCCTGGCGCTTCGACTCGGGCTCTCTTACCCTCGATCTTGCCGGCCGCGCGGCAACGGTGACCGTAACATGGCGGGCGAGCTTCCATGACGAAGTCTCACGCAACCAGACGGCCGAGGACCCGAGCTACGGGGTGAACGCGTCCATAGGCGAAGAGGGTACCTTCCTCGGGGGGGGCGCACTTTGGTACCCGGTGCCGGAGCAGGTGCCGCAAAGCCGGACGGTGAAGGTCGAGGCCCCCGTCGGGATCGAGGCGGTCACCTTCGGAGCACGCCTCTCCCGGGAGACCTTAGGCGGGGTGACCCGCTCCGTCTGGCGCGAGGCGCGGCCGGTCGGGATCCTCTCCCTCTGCGCGGGACCCTACCTCGTCGAGGAACGGGAGGTCGCAGGGATCAAGCTCTACAGTTATCTCTCGCGCGACAACGCCGCACTCGCCCCGCGCTACCTGGACGCCGTCGCGAGGTACCTTCCCATGTACCAGGAACTCTTCGGCCCATACCCCTTCGAGAAGTACGCCGTGGTGGAAAATTTCTTCCCGACGGGTTACGGCTTCCCCTCCTTCACGCTCCTTGGGGGCTCCGTGATCAGGCTCCCGTTCATCGTCGACACGAGCCTTCCCCACGAGATCGCCCACAGCTGGTGGGGTAACGGCGTAGACGTCGACGCGTCGGAGGGGAACTGGTGCGAGGGGTTGGTGACTTACCTGGCGGACTACCTTCTCAAGGAGCGCCGCTCGGAGGCGGAGGGGAGCGACTACCGCAGGCAACTCCTCATCGACTACGCCTCACTGGTCACGCCGCAAAACGACTTCCCGCTCACCTCCTTTGCCAGCCGCAGCGATCCCGCCTCGCGCGCCATCGGTTACGGAAAGGGGGCCATGGTGTTCCACATGACCCGGCGCCATATCGGGGACGAAGCCTTCTTCGCAGGGCTTAGGCAAGTGGCCCGGGAGCGGATGTACCGTGACGCCTCATGGAGCGACCTCTTGCGCGCCTTCTCGGAGCGCTCCGGGGCCGATCTCTCCGGTTTCAGAACCTGGCTCACCCGTCCCGGCGGCCCGCGTCTCGCGCTGGCGGATGTGACGCTGCGCCGCGACGGTAAGGGGTGGCGGGTGAACGGGGTGGTGCGGCAGTCGGCGCCGTTTTCCGCCGTGGAGCTTCCGCTGCGCCTTGAGTCGGCAGGGGGGGCGACGACCGAGGTCGTTCGGGTCGGTGCGCGTGAGGAGACCCCTTTCACGCTGACCAGTGCGGCCGCTCCGGGGCGCCTGCTTCTTGACCCCGCCGCGGACCTGTTCCGGATCCTAGCCCAGGACGAGATCCCCGCAACAGTGAACAGCGTGAAGGGCTCCACGCGCCTTATGGGTGTGGTCGCGCGCGACTGCCGGGCACGGCCGGAAACCTTCCGCACCTTCCTGGCCTCCCTTTCCCAGGGGACGGCCCCCATCGTCGGCGAGGACGCACTGACGTCGACGGAGGCGGCACGCCGCGACCTCGTCATCTGCGGCGTACCCGCGGATCGCTCGCTGATCCCGGCCGGTGCGGAACTCCCGACCGCGGCAGGGGAGGGGGCGGCAGACTCCCTGCTCTTCCAGGTGCTGATGCGCGCCGCGCCGGAAAAGGGGGCGGTCGCCCTGTTCCTCCCGGGATCGGAGTGCGCCGCGCTCCAGTACGCGCCGAAGGTAACCCACTACGGGAAGTACGGCTCCCTGTACTTCGCGGGGGGCGTCAACCGCCGCAAGGGGACCGCTGCTGCGGCGGGCGGCGGGGCGGTGGTGCGTTTCCAACCCCAAAATAATCCGTAGCTTCACTCTTTATGGCGCCGTCACGTGCGGGCGGCGCCTCGTTTTTGTCCTTTTCTTCGCTGCGCCTCGCAAGCCGCCCCCTGCGCACCCGGGCTGCTCCTCGCCACTAACCCACCTGCATTTTTATTTGTGTTAACGAATTAAAAAATATTTAAGTTATAATTCCCCGCGGTCGATAAGGAGAGATGTCGTGTGCGGGAGGGGCACGGAACCGGCCACTCCGCGATACTTCCCGTTGCGACGACCATCGGTTGGAAAACCACCGGCAGAACGCCGGGTCGCCTAGAAAAGGAGCTACGCCATGACAGTGAGTGATATCTCTTTGACCGCCGGCATGAGGACCAACCTTTTGTACCTGCAGAACACGAGCCAGCTGCTGAACCGTACCCAGCAGAGACTCTCCTCGGGGAAAAGGGTGAACAGCGCTCTCGACAACCCGACCAACTACTTCGCAGCCCAGAACGCGAACCAGAGGGCGAGCGACCTCTCCGACCGCAAGGACGGGATGTCTGAAGCGGTGCAGACGGTGAGTGCGACCAACGCCGGCATCACCGCCATCACCGGCCTCATCAACGCCGCCAAGGGTGTCGCCCAGTCCGCCCTCTCCACGAGCGACACGACGGTCCAGGCGAAGCTGGCTGACCAGTACAACACCATCCGCAGCCAGATCGACAACATCTCCTCCGACTCCGGGTATCGTGGGTTGAACCTCCTGAGTTCGATCAACACGCTCACGGTGAACTTCAACGAGGATGCCAGCTCGACCCTCGACGTCGTCGGTTTCCTGGCCAGCTCGGACGGCCTGAGCCTCACCACGGCCAGCGGCAACTGGCAGAGCGTTTCGGACATCACCACTGACACCGCGAAGATGGATACCGCAATTTCCACGCTGAGGGTGAACACCCAGGCCCTCGCCGCGAACCTGAACATCATCACCACCCGCCAGAGCTTCACCGATGAGATGATCAACACGCTGCAGACCGGGGCCGACAACCTCACCCTCGCCGACATGAACGAGGAGGGGGCGAACATGCTGATGCTGCAGACGCGCCAGTCGCTCGGTACCACCTCGCTCAGCCTGTCCTCGCAGGCCGCGCAGTCCATCCTGAGGCTGTTCTAGCCATGAAGGCGGGACGGCGCACGCCGTCCCGCCCATCCCACCCTTCAAGGAGCCGCCATGAAAAATCCGGGCAGACAAACCTGTCGGGAACAGCGCCGATCCAAGCCGTGCAGCGGGTCAGGCTTCTCCTCCGAAACCACATCTTCCGCAGCATGGGATGACGCCGGCCTCTCCGGGGAGCTCAGGGCCGTTTCCGGCGATTTGAGGCAGGAAGGTATCAACATGCTGCGCCTTGCCGAAGCTCACAAACAGGCTCAGAACCTGCTCAGTGCCTCTTCGAAGCAGGCCCGCACCGTGCTGGGACAGTTCTAGCTGCGCTACCAGAAGTACCAGTTGCCGCTTTCAAGGACGTATGTGGCGAGGGCCAGGTTTGCGACGGCGTGGGAGAGGATGCAAAGGGTGAGACTTCGGGTTCGGTAAAGGACGACGTTGAAGATGGCGCCTGCCAGCATACCGGCAAGGAAGAAGTGGTGTTCGAGTCCGAAGAGGACCGTGGTGATCAGGAAGGAACCCCAACTGAAGGTCCCGAGGGGAACGGATCGGAAATCGGGACGGATCAGGTAACGGATCAGAAAGGAGCGCCAGAAAAGCTCCTCCATCACAGGGACCACGAGCACGGCCCCGGCAACCCGCATCGCGGTTAAAAGGAGCCGTACCGCCCCTTCGGGAAGAAGCGTCGGGTTGAAGCCGGGCGAGGATCCTACCAGTGGCAGGGTCGTCTGAACGTTGATCCAGAGCAGGAAGGTAATTACACCCGCACCTGCGGCCGCCAGCGAAGCCGCGGGCTTCAGGAGCTCCCTCCATCGCAGTTCTTCCTTGAATTCGGAGCGCACAACGTAAAGCAGCAGTGCCACGCTTATGGTCTTTAGCGGATACAGCAGGTAGAAGGCCTGGTCGGTCAATGTGACCCACTGCCGCTGTGCGGCCTGGCGCAACCCCTCCTCCAGCGCTATGAAAGCCATAAAAAGGGCGAAGGGAAGTACGCGTGCGATGACGGCACGTTCCAAACGCAAGTATTTGGCGGCAAGCTCCATCATATTGGCGGTATTTACCACAGCACCGGTGGCCTGTCCATCGGGCTCCTTCAGTCTTAGCGGGGTCTGAATATTGCAGAGGTGTTGACAGAAGTCCTGCATTTAACCTGTAGCTACGGAGAACTGTGGCTCGAGGGGGGCGGACATGCTGGTTCAGGTGCATTGGACAAACAAAAGGTACGACTACGTGAAGGATTACATGCTCGACAGCCTGATAGAGGCCGGTGTCGTTGCCAGATTTCTCCGTTCTTCCGGCTGGGTGACCATCGGCATCGATCCGATTCGCAGGTCGAAGCATCAAAAGTCTTACGCCGGTCCGGAAAGAAGGCACATAGGAAGCGCTGCCGCATGAAACCCTGTCTACCAGGACGCTTCGACGTGGTACTGTCGGATTCTCTAACAGTCCCTTTGGCAGCGGTATTGTTGCTGCGGTAAAAGACGCCGGCGTCGGCCTACACTTCCCTTTTGCGACACGATCGCCGCGATGTGCGATTCCCACTGCAACACCCATGTTCGGCTTCACTGAAGAACATCTCCAACGTTTCTCCCTCCCGTCTAAAACAATTTCCCGGACGTCCAACTCCTTGTAAAAAAAATCGACAGAATCCCCGCGCAAAGCGCCGATCCGTTTTGAATCGGCACGTTACGGGTCATTACTCTCCCCGTCGAGCGGTCCTCGCCCGGATTTTCCCGTGATTTCAGCTCACTTCGCTCCTGAAAGCCTTTCTGTTTTGTCGAGATACCTTACAGAAGGCTGCATGCCGGTTTGATGGGGCCGGTGTAAAAACGGCTACTTGGAGTGATGGCACGGCTGGTGCAACAGGAAAAGCAACTTAATGCCCTTCAAGGAAAATGAGGTTAAAAAAGGAGGTAGGTCATGAGAAAGTTGATCTTAGCAGCCGCTGCCGCGCTGATGTTCTCAACATCAGCCTTTGCTGAGCCGGTTCTTCAACTGTACATCCCTGGTGCTACTTACGATTCAACCGAGACCTGGGTCACAACCAGCAGTTCTTTCACCCTCTGGGTTTTAGGTTGGGGAAACAAAGAGCCTATCACAAACGTCTTCTTGTCCGCCGCGTTCAAGACCGGTGAGACCGGCACCATCACTTTAACCCCGACAACGGCGGCTCCCCCTGTTATCGATCCCTCCACGCCGTCAGCCCCGACTGTTGGCCCGAGCGGTGTCGGTACGCAACCGGTGCTCGGCGATGGCAGCCTGCTTCCTAGCCACGGCATCTATGGTGATGGGACGAGTTGGGTCTCCTTCGGCCTCGGCGATTTCACCCTCACGGATTCTATGATAGGCGACTTCAGCGTCGTCGCACCTGACCTCTCCACGCTCTCCACCCCGGGTCAGATCAACGCCTATACCGTGGATATCACCGGGTACGCCAGCGGCGTCCACTTCGATGCGTACGACCACATCCTCTCCGGGAACCACGTAAGCTACCTCTTCGCTCCCTTCTCACATGATGCAGAAGGTGGCGGCAACCCGCCAGTTCCCGAACCGGGAACCATAGTACTGCTCGGCGCAGGGTTCCTCGGCCTGGCAATTTATGGCAAACGTCGTCAACGCAGCTAGTTGCCGTAGCGCGGAGCAGATGAAGAGAGGGACTCGACAAAGTCATCGATGGTTGACGACCCCTGAATAGGGAAGATGAAAGAACGACCCGCCACCGGTTCCAGTAGGCTTGGAACAGTGGCGGGTTTTTCTGTGGCCGTCTCGCGCGTCATGCCGGTGCACCACCTCTTTGCAGTCATCCCGGCCGCTATCAGCCGGGCCTTCCTCAATGCTGTCGCAGGCTTCACTAAACCCGGACCCTCACCTCCCGGCAACTACCAAAAAGATCCTGTCACTTATTATCTTTTTATAATCTGCCAAGAAATGAGTGTTCCCTGCTTGCGTCACAGCCGGGCTATGTAAGAATATCCGACAGAGGCGTCGTCGTACCTTTGGTGTTACGTAGCAAGCAATGGGAGCGTCCCTTGTCGGAGCGAATTGGAGGAACCCCATGAAATTATTTTTGTTGTTGCTGGCGTTGCTGGTCGTCTTACCCGGATGTGGCAGCAAGACGAAAGAAGACCTCTACAACGAAGGTGTAAAGCAGATGGACGCAGCCAATCCCGCCGGGGCCGTTGTCTACTTCAAAAACGCCCTGGACAAGGACGGCAACTTCCTGGAAGCGAGATATCAGTTGGGCAAGGCTTACGCCGCGCTGGGTAAAAACAGCCAGGCGGAAAAGGAATTTGCCAAGGTCCTCACCCAGAATCCCTCCCGCGATGAGGTGATGCTTGAACTGGCACGGCTTAGCAACGCCATGGGAAAAGGGGACCAGGCCTTTACGATGGGGCAGCAGTACCTTTCCAGGCATCCAGGGGATGCCCAGGGGCTCGAGGTCCTCGGCATTTCATTCGTAGTTCGGGACAGATACCAAGAGGCCCGTGATTACCTGGTACGTGCTCTTCAGGCCGATCAGAAGCGCCCTGAAACCAAGCTGTACCTTGCCGACGTCTACCAGGCTCTGGGGGACGTTCAGCAGGCGAGGGGCATGCTGAACACGCTGCTCCAGATGCAACCGGACAACTTCAAGGCCTTGTTCAAGTTGGCTGCTCTGGAAAAGGTAGCCGGCAACACCGACAAGGCGGTCTCCCTTTACGAAAAGATCCTCAAGCTCGACCCAAACCGCAGTGAGGCCATATACAAGCTCGGGCTGATTCAGGTGGAGAGAAAAGAGCTTGATCAGGCTAACGCCGCAGCGGAGCGGATGATCGACAGGTCGCCGAAAAACGGTGACGGCTATCGTCTGAAGGGAATCGTGGCGTTCTACCGCAAAGACTACGCCGAGGCTATCACGCTGCTGCAGCAATCGGTAAAACTCTCCCCCAACCCCGATGGGTATCACTTCTTGGGGCTTAGCTACTACAGCAAGGGGGAATTCGAGAACGCCCTGAGCCAGTTCCGCTTCATCCTTGACAGGATGCCGTCGGCGCGCCAGGCGCGCCTCGTGATGGCACAGACGCTTTTGGCCCAACAAAGGACTGAGGACGGCATCGCCGAGATCAAAAAGGTCCTTGCCGCCGACGAATCCGATGCCGCAGCCCACGCCATGCTGGGGACCGCGTACATGTCCCAGGGACTTTTCGACCAGGGGGTACGCGAACTCGATCGCGCCACCCGGCTCGATCCGAAGCTTGTGGCGGCGCACCTCAAGAAAGGGGCGTTCTACCTTTCCAAGGGGAAAGGGCGTGAAGGGGAGGTCGAACTCGCCGCAGCGGTTCAGTCCGCGCCGAATGCCACGGGGGGCAGGCTCTTGCTCGCCTCTTACTACAGTCGCGAGAAGAACCCGGCAAAAGCCATTTCGGTTTTGCAGGGGGGGCTTAAAGGTGTGAAGTCGGACGCGGCGCTCTACAACGCCATTGCGGCTGTGCAACTGGGCTCGGGAAACAGCGGGGAGGGGCTTAAGAACCTGGAACAGGCCAAACGAGTGAACCCCGCCTTCACCGCCTCGTACCAGAATCTGGCCAGTTACTACGCTGCCACCGGCGACTACACAAGGGCGATCGGCGAGTTCAATGCGCTGCTTGCCAAGGACCCGAGAAATGTCCGCGCCATGCTCGGGCTTGCCGCACTGAACGATTTGACCGGCAGGGAAGCAGAGGCTCTCTCATTCTACCGGAAGGCGGTTCAGACCAAGGCGCCTGAGGCCTTTTTGGCGCTGGCTGCCTACCACCAGAAGAAACGCGCGGATGGCAAGGCGATCGAGGTGCTCGACGAGGCGATCAAAGTTTCGCCGTCTGCCGTCGCTCCACTCGACTTTAAGGCCCGCATCTACCTGGCACAGAAGGATTATCGCAAGGCGCTCAAGGTGGCCGACGATATGGAACTTTTGAACCAGGAACGCGGACTGAGGCTCAAAATTGCCACCTATGCGGCCATGGGGGACCGCACCAAGGCGATCGAGAACGCCCGCAGGCTGGCAGCCAAGCGTCCCGGCGCGGCAGACGGTCACCTGCTCCTCGCTTCGGTGTACCTGAACCTAGGATCCGTGCCCGAAGCGATAGCCGAGGCGGATCAGGCGGTCCAGGCGGACGGTAAAAGCGCCGACGTGCGCATCACGCAAGGGAACATTTACAAGGCCGCAAAGCAGTACGACAAGGCCCAGGCCGCTTACCTCGCGGCAGCGAAGCTGAGACCGGACTACGCGCCCGCCCACACCGCCCTTGCCGAGATCCTCGACGCGGCCGGGAAAAAGAAAGAGGCTGCCGCCAAATACCGGCTGGCGCTTAAATACGACGCCGCGTACCTGCCGGCCCTTAACAACTTGGCCTACCTTTGCGCCGATGGGTACGGCAGCAAGGAAGAGGCGCTTCGTTATTCATTCGAGGCCTATCGCATCGACCCGGGCAACGCCTTGGTGACGGACACCCTGGGCTACGCCCTTTACCGCAACGGGCGCAACGCGGATGCCGCCAAGGTGCTGGAGCGGGCGGCCGTGCTCGCTCCGGGAAACCCCACGGTGCGCTACCACTTGGCGCTTGTCTATCGTCAGACCGGGGATCTGGCCCGTTCGCAGAAGGCGCTTCAGGAATCCCTTGCCATGGGAGAGTACCCGGACCGTAAGGCGGCTCAGGCGCTTTTAGCACAGTTGAGAAAATAGATGCCCGGCGCGCGAGCCCCGCGGCGGGGAGGAAATCCGAACCTGTATGGACCTGCGTGTAGCTTTTTACATATTTACCGACGCGGTACTCGCCATCGCCGCACTGCTTTTGGCTGCCGGGGTGCGCTTCGGCAGCCCGGTCCTGGCCCAGGAATGGCGCCCGGAACAGGGGGTGATGGGTGGCGTCTTGTTCGTCTCCGTCACCCTCTTTTCCTCTTATCTGATGGAGGTGTACTCGCTCCCCCGCGAGAGCCGCAAGCGCGATATCCTCGCCGCCTGCACCCAGGGGGGATGCGCCGCCTTTTTCTTCCTCTCCGTGGTCTACTACCTTTGGCCGGAGCTGATGCTCGGACGCGGGCTACTCTTTTTTGCTTTGGGTTTTTTCGTGGTGCTGCAGGCCTCCTGGTACGCGCTCACCAACGTAAACTCAAGGAAAGTCCCTTTCGCGCAGCGCGTCCTGATTCTCGGCACCGGCGACCTCGCCTGCCAGCTTGGGGGGCTTCTGACCTCGCAAAGCGGCTCCTTCACCCTGGCCGGGTACCTCGAGTGCGACCCCGGTCATCGACCGGAACAGACGGTGCACGACCCGGAACGGTTCCGGTCGCTGATCATCCCGGCCGAGGACGATCTCTTGCAGATTGCGCGGGAGCAAAAGGCGTCGGTGATCGTAGTGGCGCTCGCCGAGCGGCGCGGCGTGCTTCCTCTGCAGGAGATGATGCGCTGCAAGCTAAACGGCATCGAGATCCTCGACGCGCCTACCTTTTACGAACTGGTGCAGGAAAAGCTTTTGCTGGAGGAGATGACCCCCTCCTGGATCATATTCTCCAGCGGCTTTCGCCGCACCGCCCTCATCAACGTGTACAAGCGCTGCATCGATATCCTCTTGTCGTTGACCGGCCTTGTGCTGAGTGCTCCTTTGTTGCCCTTTATCGTTCTGGCCGTGAAGCTCGACTCCCCCGGTCCGCTCTTTTACAGGCAAAAGCGCGTAGGCCTCGGGGAGAAGACCTTCACCCTCTACAAGTTCCGCTCCATGCGCGAAGATGCGGAACGTGACGGCGCCGTCTGGGCGCAGAAAAACGACGCGCGCATTACCCGGGTGGGCGCCATCCTGCGCAACTCGCGCATCGACGAGATCCCGCAGCTCATAAACGTGCTGCGGGGCGAGATGAGTTTCATAGGACCAAGGCCTGAGCGCCCCGAGTTCGTGGAGAAGCTCAGGCAGGAGATCTACTACTACTCCAAACGCCACACCATCAAACCCGGTGTGACCGGTTGGGCGCAGGTCCGCTACCCATACGGCTCCACGGCACAGGACGCCATCGAGAAGCTGCGCTACGACCTCTACTACATCAAGAACCTTTCCGTGTTCCTCGACACCCGGATCATCTTCGAGACGGTCAAGGTGGTGCTTTTCGGACGCGGGAGATGAGTCAAAAGGAGGAAACAATGAGACTGAGACTGCTGGTACTTATAACGGTCGCGCTTTTTTCCCTCCCCGCCGCCCTCTTCGGAGGCGACTACCAGATCGGGGAGGGGGATCTCCTCGACATCGCGGTCTGGGGGGTGAAGGACCTGAACTTCCAGGTCCGGGTCCGCCCCGACGGCAAGATCACCGTCCCGGGCCTTGGAGAGGTGACTGCGAGCGGCAGCACCCCGAGCCAGCTTCAGGGGTACCTCGGCGGGCGGCTGAAGGAGCTGGTGAAGAACCCTATCGTCACCGTCACGGTGCGCGAGATCACCAACTCCAAGGTGTACATCTTCGGTTCCGGCGTGAAGGCGGGGGTCTACGACCTGTCGAGGCGCACGACGCTTTTGCAGCTTTTGTGCATGCTGCCGGAGGTGAAGACCGCCGACCTGCGCAACGCCTACCTCTTGCGCGAGGGGCAGAAGATGAAGGTCGATCTGCACCGCCTGTTCATCCAGGGGGACACGAGCCAGGACCTGCAGCTCGAGTCGAACGACTCGTTGTTCGTCCCGCTTCTTACCGACCGCAGCGTCTACGTTCTTGGTGCGGTTAACCTTCCGAAGGCCATCGAGTACCGGGAGGGGATGAAGGTGATGGAGGCGATCCTGGAGGCGGGAGGTTTCACCAAGTTTGCCGACCAAAACGACGTGGTGGTGCGCAGGAAGGAGGGGGACAAGCCCCGCTCCCTGGAGGTCAAGGCGAAGAAGCTGTTCAAGGAGGGGGATCTCTCCCAGAACATCGACCTGAAGGCCGGGGATTACATACTGGTCAAGGAAGCCTTTTTTTAGGCATAGGGGGCAGCCGTGCAGGAATCTGAATACAAGAAATACGTGCAGCTTGTCACGAGGCACAAGGAACGTTTCGTTCTTTGGGCGCTGCTGATCATGACCCTCGTCTTTCTGGTGAGCTACCTTCTGCCGAGAAAGTACGAGTCCTCGAGCACCGTGTTCATCGAGAAAAACGTGATCAGCGAACTGGTGAAGGGGATCACGGTGTCCCCTTCCATGGACGACACCATCAACGTCCTCACCTACGCCATCACCAGCCGGTCGCTTCTGAACAAGGTGATGGAGAGCCTGGATATGAACCTGGGCAAGGAGGGGAACGACGAGCTGATCAGGGATCTGCAGAAGAACATCACGGTGAAGGTCAAGGAGAAGAACAACCTCTTCATCATTTCCTTCTCCCACAGCGATCCGAGGATCTCACGTGACTTCGTGAACACGTTGGTGCGGCTGTACATCGAGCAGAACACCTCGTCAAAGCGGGGCGAATCGTACGACGCAACCAAGTTCCTCGCCGAGCAGATCCAGAACTTCAACACGAAACTGGAGAAGGCCGAGGGGGAGGTGAACGCCTACAAGCGCGAGAAGGGTGGGATCATCTCCATCGACGAGGGGAAACTCTTCGAGGAAATCAATATCGCCCAGCAAAAGCTCTACGACCTGCAGTTAAGAAGGCGCCAGCTCGAGGGTATGCGCCAGGTGACCAGGCGAGCCAACGACCCCCTCCAGGCAAGGCTCGTCGCCCTGCAAAAGCGGCTCGAAGAGTTAAGGGTGCAGTACACGGACAGCTACCCCGAGGTGCTCACCGTGAAGGGGGACATCGAGACGGTTAAGGAGCAGCTTAAAACCCGCAAGGGTGGAGAGCCGCAGCCCCTGGACCCTCAGGAGGTGGCGAAGATCGACGCCGAGGTGTCGGCCCTCAAGGTGGCGGAGGATGGGCTTAGCCGCCACATCCAGCAGAACCGGGAGGTCCTGCAGAGAATTCCGGGGGCGAAGGCGGGGCTTGCGAAGCTCGAGGTGGAACGGGAGAACCAGAAGAAGCTCTACGACGAGCTCTATGCGCGGCACGGGCAGTCCGAGGTCTCCAAGCAGATGGAAGTGCAGGACAAGGCCACCACGTTCCGCATCGTGGATCCGGCGGTCCTGCCCGTCAAGCCCTCGAGCCCCAACCGGATCGTGATCATGCTCGCGGGGATACTGGGAGGGCTTATCGGCAGTCTAGGTCTCCTTGTGCTTCGGGACCAGTTCGACGGCTCGGTGAAGGAGCTCTCCTTCGTGAAGGCCCTGGGGGTACCGGTCCTCGCCGTCGTCCCGAGGATGGTCGATGCGCAGCAGGCGATAACGCTGCGCAGAAGGACGCACCGCATCTTCGCGGTTGCAGCGGTGTATTTCCTGCTCCTGCTGGTGTTCCCGGTCATGGAGCTTCTGCAACTGCCGTACATGGACAGGCTTTTGGACCACCTGACCCCGATAAGCCAGGGGCTGTGGGGGATGCTGCACTAGCGACAACGAACCGGCCGCGTCCCGACACGGGAGCGGGGAGAGCGGCAGCGAGGATATTATGAGCAGAATTGAGATGGCGATGGAAAAGGCGGCACGGCTCAGAGAGGAAGGGGCTCCCCGCGAGGCGGCAGAGGGGAGCGGCACCACGGAGGTTGCGACGGCGGCGCCGCCGGGGAATGCGACGCGCGTCGCCACGGCGCCGCCGACAGTTCCGCCGGAGCGGGTGCTGATGCCCAGGCACCCCTTCCTGGTCAACCTCCTCGACCCGCACTCACCGGCTGCCGAGGAGTACCGAAAGCTGAAGTCGGTCCTCGTGAAGCTCACCGACGGGGACCGGTTCAAAAACGCGGTCATGGTGACGAGCTCGGTCCCCGGGGAAGGCAAAAGCCTCACGGCTCTCAACCTTGCAGCGAGCCTAGCCCAGGGGCTCGATCACACCGTCCTTCTGGTCGACGCAGACCTGCGCCGCCCGTCCCTGCACAAGTACCTGGAGATAGAGCAGGGTCCTGGGCTCGCCGACATCCTCTCGGGTAAGGCCGAGATCCCCGACACCATCGTGCAGACCGGTCTCGGGAAACTCTCGCTGATCCGTTCGGGAAGCCATGTGGAGAACCCGGTGGAGCTTTTCTCCTCACAGAAGATGCGCGCCCTCGTGGACGAGCTGAAAAACCGCTACCCGGATCGCTATATCATCTTCGATACCCCTCCCTTGCTCCCCTTTGCCGAGAGCCGCGCCCTCGCCAATATCGTGGACGGTGTGTTGTTCGTCGTCATGGAGCGGCTCGCCAGCGAGAGCGAGGTGCTGGAGGCGTACGAGTCGGTGAAGGGGCCGGGGCTTTTGGGGGTGGTGTATAACGCGGCGTGCGAGGCCGGACACGACGAGCGCTACGCCTACTACAAGCACTACGAGGGGCAGGGCCAGTAGGTCAGGGAGCGGTTATGTACGAGGAATTCTTCAGTTTCACCAGAAAGCCTTTCGAGCTCGTGCCGGACCCGGACTTCATCTTCCTCTCCCGGTCGCACAAAAAGGCGGTCACCTACCTCGATTACGGCATCAGGGAGCGGGCCGGGTTTCTTCTTCTGACCGGCGACGTGGGCAGCGGCAAGACCACCCTGATCAGGGACCTGATCGGCAAGAAGTACGAGCGGGTGGTGCTTGCCAAGGTGTTCAACACGCGCGTCAGCGTCGAGCAGCTCCTCGCCATGATAAACGACGACTTCGGCCTCGACGTCTCGGGCAAGGACAAGGTGGCCCTGATCCGGGACCTGAACGACTTCCTGCTGGAGCAGTACGCGAAGGGGAACGCGCCGATCCTCGTCATCGACGAGGCGCAGAACCTGGATGCTGAGCTCCTGGAGGAGGTGCGTCTGCTCTCAAACCTCGAGAGCTCGCACAACAAGCTTCTGCAAATCGTTCTCGTGGGGCAGCCCGAACTGCGCGACACCATGGCGGGGCCCGAGCTCATGCAGCTGCGCCAAAGGATCAGCGTGAGCTGCCACCTGACCGCGCTCTCGCGCGACGAGACCACCGCCTACATCATGCATCGGATGGAGGTGGCGGGGAACCGGGAGGCCGTCGTCTTCACCGAGGAGGCGCTCGACCTGGTCCACGGCTTCAGCCGTGGCATTCCGAGGCTCGTGAACATCATCTGCGACTTCCTGCTGCTCGCGGCCTTCGCCGACGAGGTGCGCACCGTGACCGCCGCGATGACGCACGAGGTGGCCGACGATCTCGATTTCGAGCGCACCTATTGGGGAGTGGGGTTCCCCGCTCCGGTTGGTGCGCCAGAGCCCGTGAACGAGGCCGGTGGCGAGACGCTCGCGCGGGTCGTGGGGCGCCTGGAGGTCATCGAGGAGGACCTGGGTGAGCGCCTTCCGAGGGCCTTGAAGAGCTTCGAGGAAGCGATGCAGCGGATGCATGGGGAGTTTTCGAGGCGCATCGAGAGTAACGAGAAGAAGATTACCGGCATCGCGGAGCAGTTGGAGACGGTCTCCTACGCCATCGAGAGCCTGGTCCTCTCCTCCGCGGGGCGTCCAGCCGCCGCGAGCTTCGCGCGCCGATTGATGGACGGAGTCAGCAATATCGGGGTGAAAAAATGACAGGGACCTTTCCGACGCGCCGCACCGCGGCGACCTTTTTCGCCGCATCAGTTCTGGCAGCCTCCCCGGCCCTGGCTGCCGATTTCAAGGTAAACCCATCGCTTTCTCTCAGCGAGGAGTACAACGACAACCTGTTCCAGACCGCCCAACGGGAGAAGACGGATTTCGTGACCCGCGTGCAGCCGACCATCGCGCTCTCGGCCGAGGGGGGGGGCTTCACTACCAGTCTCTCCTACGGCGTCGACTACCGCTATTTCGCGAAGAACAGCCGCAGCTACCAGTTGGATCACCGCGCCGCCATGCTGGGTAACCTCCGCTTCTTCGACGACTTCTTCCACGTGGACCTCTCCGACACCTACAGCCGGGTCTCCTCCGAGTTGGCGCGTGACCTGACCGGCGAGAGCCTTGTCGTCAACCAGACGCTGCAGAACAACGCCATCGTCTCGCCTTTTTTAACCTGGCATCTTTCCGGCAGTTCCACATTGAAAACCGGTTACCGTTACCGCGACACCCGCTACTGGGGAGGCGACGGGGTCGACAAGAGGGAGCACGACGGTTATGCCGAATGGAGCCATGAGATAAGTTCCGGGCTCGTTCTTTCCGCCGGTTACACCTTCGCCAGGATCATCTCCGACGCCGACGGGCTCGACCGCCACGAGGCCTTCGCCGGGCTCAGATACGACTTCGGCACCGGGAATTTCCTGTACGGCAAGGGAGGCTACGACTGGCAGTACTTCGACAGCGGCCTGAACCAGAGCGACCCCTTCTGGGACTTCGGGGCCAGCCGGGATTTCGGTCTTTTGGTTGCCGCTATCGGGACCAAGGTGCAGTACACCGAGGACCCGCAGACCCTGTCCACCAGGAACATAAACCACTACGCCACCTTAAGCCGCAACTTCCCGCGCGGTTTCGCGAGTTTCACCGCCTCCTGGTCGAAATACGAGAAGGAGCAGCAGGTGCCGCGCGACGTCGAAAAGAAGGTCTTTTTCGGCCTTACCGGACGATACGAGCTCAGTTCCGACCTGATGGCGAACCTGAGCCTCTCCGGGGACCGCCTCGACAGCACGCGCCCCAGGGATTACCCGTACCACCTGACCGCCGGAGCCGGGTTTGATTACGCCCTGAGCACCAATGTCGTGCTCGCGGCGAACTACACGCACATAAGCTTCCGCGACAACCTCGACAGCGCTGCAGGCTCCGTCGAGGTGAACCGTGCCATAGTCGAGATGCGGATTACCAGGTGACCACCATGCTGAACGCGCTCACCGTAGACGTCGAGGATTACTTCCAGGTTTCGGCCTTCGAGCGCTACGTGGACCGCGAGAAGTGGGACGAATATCCGTTGAGGGTTGAAGCGAACACGCGTCGGGTGCTGGATCTTTTCGACTCGTTCGGCGTCAAGGGAACCTTCTTCGTCCTCGGCTGGGTGGCAAGGCGCTGCCCCGCCCTGGTGCGCGAGATCGGTGCGCGGGGGCACGAGATCGCCTGCCACGGCTACGGACACCAACTGGTCTATCGTCTGGGTAAGGAAAAGTTCCGCGAGGACGTGCGCGGCGCCAAGGCGCTTTTGGAGGACGTGACCGGCAACCGGGTGGCCGGTTACCGCGCCCCCAGTTACTCGATCACGAAGCAGTCACTTTGGGCCCTGGACGTCCTCGTCGAGGAGGGGTTCGACTTCGACTCGAGCATCTTCCCGGTCTACCACGACATCTATGGTCTTCCCGGCGCGCCGCGATTCCCACACCTGATCCGGCGCGCCGGCGGAGTGATCAGGGAGTTCCCGCTGAGCACCTACCCGTTGCGGGTGGCAGGGCACCAGTACCTCCTTCCGGTTGCGGGGGGAGGGTACCTGAGGCTCTTCCCCGTCTCCCTACTTTGGCGCTGCATCGAGTCGATCAACGACAAGGAAGGGGAGCCCGCGGTGCTTTACTTTCATCCCTGGGAGATGGACCCGGGGCAGCCGCGTATCCGGGCCGGGCTCAAGTCCCGCTTCAGGCACTACCTGAACCTGGACAAGACCGAAGGGAAGCTGAGGACGCTGCTTTCCGGCGTCCGCTTCGGCACCATGAGTGAGGTCTTCGCGGGAAGGGGGGAGGGGCTTCCCGGCGCCCCCGACGGGGTGTATTCGTGAGCGGGCTATCGGTCGAGCTCTACGGGGGGGACGGGACGGAGTGGGACGACTTCGTGGCCTCACATCCCGCAGCGACCAGCTACCATCGTTACCTCTGGAAAAAGGTGGTTGAGGAGAGCTTCGGACACCGTGGGTACTACCTGCTGGCACGTTCCGGCGGCAGGACCGTCGGGGTGCTCCCGATCATCCACATGAAAAGCAGGCTCTTTGGCAATTTTCTGGTCTCCGTTCCCTTTTTCAATTACGGAGGGCTTCTTTGCAGCGACCCCGCCGGGAGATCCGCCCTCCTGAAAGAGGGGGGACGCGTCATGGCGGAGTGTGACGCTTCGTACCTTGAACTGCGCCACCTGGCGGATCCTCTCCCAGGACTTGCCACCCGCAGCCACAAGGTGACCATGGTCCTGGACCTTGCCCCCGACTCCGAGAGCCAGTGGGGGCGATTCAGCCCGAAGCTCAGGAACCAGGTGAGAAAGGCGCAAAAAAGTGGGCTGGAGGTGATGGTAGGGGGCGCTGAGCTTCTCGACGGGTTCTATCGTGTGTTCTGCCGCAACATGCGCGACTTGGGGACCCCGGTGTACGGACGGGAGTTCTTCGAGAACGTCCTGCATGCCCGAGAAGTAGACCCCCGCGTCATCTCCGTCCTGCGCGGCGGCGAAACCATCGCGTCGGGCATCATGACCCGTTTCCGCGACAGGGTCGAGGTCCCTTGGGCCTCCTCCAATCGCGATTTCCGGGAGTGTTGCCCGAACAACATGCTCTACTGGGAGGCGATCAGGCGCGCCATCGGCGATGGGGCACGCAGCTTCGACTTCGGGCGTTCCACCCCGGGCGAAGGGACGTACCTCTTCAAGAAGCAGTGGGGTGCCGAGCCTGTGCCCCTTTACTGGCAGTACCTTTTGCGACCAGGAGTGGAGCTTCCTGATCTGAACCCGGCCAACCCGAAGTTCCGCCTCGCGGTGCAAGGGTGGCGGAGGCTCCCCGTGGCGCTCACCCGGCTTTTGGGACCGGCCATCGTCAGGAACATCCCATAGCGGAGGGGCGTGATGCGCGTAGGTAGAACCCTTCCCCCAGCGGCGGTACCGATTTCCTTTAGGGAGATTCTTTCCGGTCTTTCGGACCTCGCCTCCGGCATGAAGGCCGTTGCGAGGTTCGAGACGGAATTGCGGGAGTATTACGGGGTTACGCATGTATCCCTTGTCAACTCCGGAAGGACGGCCTTGACCGTCATCCTGACCGCTTTGAAGGAGTTGCATCCTGAACGGGAAGAGGTCGTCATTCCCGCCTACACCTGCTACTCGGTCCCGGCCGCGGTGACCAGGGCGGGGCTTAAGGTGCTCCCCTGTGACGTGGACCCGGCGACCCTCGATTTCGACTGGGAGAAACTCGGGGGGGCGCTCGACAGCGGGCGCGTGCTGTGCGCCGTGTCAGCACATCTTTTCGGGTTTCCCGCCGATGTGGACCGGCTGAAGGAACTTGCTTCTCCTCGCGGCATCTTCGTGGTGGAGGATGCAGCCCAGGCGATGGGAGGGGAGGTCGGCGGGAGAAAAATCGGCACCCTGGGGGATATAGCTCTCTTCAGTCTCGGGCGCGGCAAGGCCTTCTCCACGGTGTCAGGCGGCATCATCCTGACCGGAGACACAAGACTTGGCGACGCCGTGACGCGGGCGGCCCGTGGGCTGCCGCACGAAGGGTGGGGCGATTTCCTGCTGACGTTTTGCTACGCGCTCGCGCTCTCCCTGCTGGTCCGACCCGGCCTCTTCTGGCTGCCAAAGGCGCTCCCCTTTCTGAGGTTGGGGGAGACCCGATTCGACCCGAGGTTCTCCATGAAGCAGCTGGGGGCGTTCCAGGTGGGGCTTGCCAGGGGGTGGCAGGAGAGACTTGCCAGACTGCGCGAGACGCGCCTGAGGAAAGCGGTATTCCTGGAAAAGGCCGGGGTGAAAGCCACGGCACGGTTCAAGGGGGCGGTTCCTAACTTGATCAGGTTTCCGGTGCTCGTGGACGAGGCCAAGCGGAGACGCTTGATCGAGATGAGTGAGGAAGAGGGGCTAGGGGTGGCGCTGGTCTACCCCGACGCGGTAACCGGGATCGCCGAACTGAGAGGGACGCTCTTGGGCGGTCCGGCTCCGCAGGCCGAGCAGGTGGCTAAGCGCCTCGTTTCGCTACCCTTGCACCCATTTGTGACGGAAAAAGACCTGCGGCGGATAGCGGATCTGCTTAACTCCGTGGCAGGCGAGGGCGGGAACTGAGACGTACCGGGAGATCTGGTGATGGTACTGGCACGAAACGACAAAATAAAATTAGCCCTGCTACTTGGTCTTTGGTTCCTGGTCTTTTACCCTGTCGTCCCCGAGATGGTGCGGGACTGGGCCGGCCATTCCGACAACAACCACGGTTTTCTGGTGCCGCTCATAGCGCTCTACCTCATCTGGCAGAAAAAAGATGAACTTCTGAGCGCCGAGATGGACTCCTCGAAGTGGGGGGCAGTGGTTCTCGTTGCCGGTCTCGCCGTTTTCCTGCTCAGTTTCGCGGGGGGTGTCGCCTTTCCGGCGCGGGTCGCCATGGTGCTTTCCCTTTTTGGCCTGTTGTGGTTCTGCACCGGGAGCGCCTGGGGGCGGATTCTGGCCTTTCCCGTCCTGTTCCTGCTCTTCATGGTTCCGGTGCCGGTCTCCGTGATTGGGCTGGTCTCCATGCCGCTGCAGCTCATGGCCACCAAGCTGTCCGCTAAGCTCATCGAGCACTGCTCCATCCCGGTGTACCGGGAAGGGAACATGCTTTTTTTCGTCGGAACCCAGCTCGAGGTGGCCGAGGCGTGCAGCGGGGTCCGCTCCATCACGTCCCTCACCATGCTGGGGACCATCTTTGCTTACATGTCGCAGGCCACGTGGAAGCGGCGCGTCGTCATGGTGCTGGCGGCGGTCCCCATCGCCATGACCGCCAACATCATCAGGATCACCGGCACCGGCATTTTGGCCCACTTCTTCGGTGACAAGGTGGCGCGCGGATTTCTGCACGAGTTCTCCGGGATCATCGTCTTCGTGTTCGGTCTCGCCGTACTCGGGGGGCTGTATAAGCTGTTGAACAGGAAAAAGGTGGCGTGATGAGAAACGCTAGCTTCGTAACGGCATTGATTCTGCTGGTTCTGACCGGAGCTGTCAGCAGCCTTTTGGCCTACCGTCCCGTCCCGGTAGTGGTCGCCACTAACCTGGAAAAGCTTCCGATGGAGATCGATGGTTACCACGCCGTCGAGGACACCTTTCCCGAGTCGGTCTACAAGGAGTTGAACGCGGACAAAAATATCTACCGTCACTACCGTGCCGCCGACGGCAGTGTGCTCGACCTCTATATAGGCTACTACGGGACCGCCAAAGGGGGACGGACCGGGCACAATCCGTATGCGTGCCTGCCGGGGGCAGGCGCGGCGATAGTCGACACTGGTACCGTGTATGTAATGCAATCGATAAACAAGAGGAAGGTGAAGGTCAACTACGTGCTGGCCAAAAAGGATTCCGACTACCTTGTCATGCTTCACTGGTATCAAACTGCAGGAAGTAAAGTTGTTGCGAATGGATGGGAGCAGAATTTAGAGCGGCTGATAAGGCGCACTTTCTACAACAGAAATGACGGTGGTTTCGTTCGCATCAGTGCAGATGTGACGGATATAAAAGTTATGGAGGCAAAGCAAAGGGCTTTAGTATTTGCTGAAAAGGTGATGAATCTGCTGGAATATTATTGGCCGGAAGAGATGTAGTTGCCTAGCCATCCGCATGACCTGTGAATGCATTCACTTAAACGGAGAAAACATGATCAACGTCATGATAACGAATGCCTGGCATGATGATAATAAAGGTGACTGCGGGATTGTATTGGCCATCATTGAAATGCTGAGCAGAGTTGTTCCAATCAAAGTTACATTGGTGTCGGAATTTGCTGAAGAAGATAAAAGGTTCAAAGGGGCATATAGATATATTCTGTCAGAGTTCCCCGAAATTGAGGTCATAGCATCTCCTTGGCCTATATTTCCAGTGCTTAGATCACGGACAAGTTTTTTGATCTATAAAGTCGCTAAGAAATTTATGCACGGTTACATATCAAAGAAAAATTTTAAAAAATATGTTTCAAAGAATCTAAGCGTTTTGCCTAAATTGATCGCAGACCCCTCAACTGAAACTACCGGCTCACAGGTGGTTGACCGATATTTGAAGAAGGTGAGAAATGCCGATATCGTAGTTGCCAAAGGTGGAAGTTACATATTCTCCAATGCAACGCCGCAGGGCGATGAACGATTGGCCAGAGTACTCTTTCCCTTATACCTCGCGGTTTCTCAAAAGAAGAAGGTGGTTCTCTTCGCTCAGTCAATCTGCGATCTGGAGTCGGAAACCTCAAAGGCCATAAGTAGTCCAATTCTTAACAATGCGCACGTCCTCTTGAGGGAAAACAAGTCGAAACAATATCTGGAGAGGACGTTCGGTCTAGAGTGCTCTGTTGTTCAGGATGCTGCCTTTTGTCTTTCAGAGAAGCCGGATCTGAGGCTACCTATTCTCGACTGGATGGAGAGCGAGAAGAATAAAGGTATCAGGCTTATTGGTTTTACAGTACGTCCTTGGACATATGGGAACGAAAACAAGGTCATAAATAAATTAATAGCTATAATGGAGTTTATAACAACACGAGACACATCCGCAAAAATCATGCTGATACCTCAAGTAACCGGGCCTGGTGAGTTTGAGGATGATAGGGTGATGATACGGAAAGTTTTCGAAGCTGCAGGCAAAAATCTTAAAGACAAGGTGATCGTCGTTGATGACGATTACTCTCCATTTATTCTTAAAGAAATTTACAGGAGACTATGGTTCCTTGTTGGTACAAGACTTCACTCTGTGATCTTTTCGTTGTCATCAGGTGTCCCGGCCATAGCTCTTTCTTACAGTCCTCACAAAAGTGAGGGTGTTATGGATATGGTGGGACTGAGCGATTTTGTCTTTCCCGTTGACGACCTCCCTTTAGATGCATGCTTCAAAGCTGTTGAGCAAATCTACAATGACCGTGATGTTTTTGCTAATAACGTGTTACTGAAAGTAAAAGAGCGCAGCATCGATTCTCTTGTTATTGCCGCTGAATTACTCAATGACGAGGCGATTAAGGATATTAATCACGGGCTGACTTACTGCGACATCGAGTGGATAAGCGCGTTGAAACCTTCATGAGGGTTCGATGAAAACTATTTTATACGTAGAGCAGAATTATGATGGAACAGTCGGAGGTTCGCATTACTGCCTGCTTCATTTAATCAAAAAGCTTGATCGAGAAAAGTACAAGCCTTTAGTTGCCTTTTATGAAGATAACTCCTTGATAGGGGAGTTTGAAAGATTGTGCAATACGGTTGTGATCCCGCTCCCTAAATATTTCAGAATCAAGCCTAAAATGCTCCAGCGTGTGTTGAACTTTTTCATTGCTGTTGCCTTCGTTATTCGATCTATCAGGTTCCTGCGAAATAATAAAGTAGATCTGGTTCACCTGAATAATGCAGTAATGGTCGGATATGACAGTTGGCTTCTGGCGTCGTTCATATTGCACGTACCATGCATCACCCATGACCGGTCATATACAAGACTTCCAACCGGATGGTTGTTTAACCGCCTGCGAAATCGATACCGTAAGGTGCTAGCGGTATCAGATGTGGTCCGTGAAAACATCGTAACGCAGGGCGTCAATGGTGATTGCGTTCTTACAGTTTATGATGGTATTGACGCGGCTGAATACTCAGCGCGGGTTAAACGCAAAAAGAGCGAGGTCAGGGATCAGTTTAATATATCGAGCTCAACTTACGTAATCGGGATGGTAGGTAATATCAGGGAATGGAAAGGGCAGGAACTTCTTATAGAGAGCCTCCGATTACTTAAACATGATGTTCCTGATTTCATTTGTATCTTGGTGGGCGATGTTTCAAAAGATTCAACGGTAGATGTGGAATACAAACAGAGGCTGGATCGAAAAATCATTCAATATGGACTCTCTGATCGCATTGTATTCACAGGGTATAGATCTGATGTACCCGATTTATTGAATATCTTCGATGTTCAGGTGAACGCTTCTATCTCTCCTGACCCCTTTCCGCACGTCATCCTTGAAGGGATGTCTCTGGGGAAAGTTGTGGTCGCATCTAACTTTGGCGGCGCTGTTGAGAGTATCAGCGACAATGTAACGGGCTGCCTCTTTTCTCCTGATCAACCACAACAACTCGCAGAGAAGCTTCGCCTGGTTTTGGGTGATGGAGCCAAGCGGGAGAAAATGGGAGAAGCCGCTTTCGAGCGGGTCGTGCACATGTTTTCTATCGAAAGGAATGTGGCTGCTACAGAGTGCGTGTACCAAGAAGTTGTAGGAAGCTGAGCCGATGACCGATGTCCGGAAAACCGCATTTTATGCAATCATCTACTTCTTTGGTGTCGTCCTGAACCGGGTTGTAAGCATTATCATGCTGCCCATCTATACCCGTTACCTTACTCCTACTGATTATGGCACCCTTGAAATACTCACAATGACCACGGATGTGTTCGCAGTTTTTATCGGTCTAGGGCTAACATCCGGATTCTACCATTTTTATTACAAGTATTCCTCTGTAGAAAAACGTAACATTGTGGTCGCGACAGTCACCGTAATATTGATAGGATTGTATTTAGTGGCAAGTCTTATTGGTATTTTTTCATCAAAAATGCTTGCATCCGTTTTGTTAAACGGAAGCGATACCGATATTTTGTATTTCAGGATCATTTTCGTTATATTCTTCACTCAGTCTTTTATCGAAATCCCACTTTCTTTCATAAAGGCGCAACAACGCCCGTATCTGTTCATAGGGCTGAATGCGGCTAAACTTATAGTTCAGTTGTCACTTAATATTTTACTAGTTGTGTTTTATGACTTAAAAATCCTCGGGATTTTACTCAGCACGCTTATCACATTCCTTCTTTTTGGATCATTGTTACTGTTTTTCACCTTCTCATCAGTAGGATTCAAGTTTGACAAAGGTCTCGCAAAGTCAATTATAAGGTTCGGCGGCCCATTTGTAATAGCGAATGTCTCGGACTTTATTTTGACCTATTCCGACCGTTTTTTTCTTAAAGCCTACGTTGGGCTTTCCGTGGTAGGTATCTATGCTTTAGGGTATAAAATGGGGTTTATGTTGTGGTCCTTTGTTGTTGTTCCGTTCCAAAACATTTGGGGGCCACAAAGGTTTGAGATCGCACAAAAAAACGATGCAGGGAGGGTAAACCATAAAACTTTTTTGCTGTACAACACTGGTGTCATCAGCGCTGCATTGTTTATCTCCCTATTCAGTTCTGATTTTCTCAAAATAATGTCAGCTCCTTCGTTCTGGAGTGCATATAAGATAGTTCCTTTGGTGATGTTGGCTTACATAATCCAGGCTTGGACATCCTTTGTTAACTTTGGCATCTTGTATACAGAAAAAACCAAGTTTGTGGCATATAGTAGTGCAGTTGCTGGAATAGTGATCCTTGCTTTTAGCTTTCTGCTTATACCCAGGTATGCTGCCTACGGAGCGGCAATATCGACTGTTATAGCTTTCTTCGTAAAATTTTGTATGACTTTTTATTTTTCACAACAATTTTATTATTTGAGTCTGCCATGGCGAGAAGTATTGTCGATATTGCTTTTGGCGGTATCTGTCAATATCATCTCGCTATTTTGCCGTGTCGATGTGCTGTTCATGTCATTGCTGTTAAACACAATTTTATTCGCAGTTTTTTTGTTTTTTTTGTTCTTTTCTCCAATTTTTGACCGAAATGACCGGTCTTTGATCCTTTCGATTTTAAGGAAACCAAAGGATTTGATTACTCTTTGTACAGATGGAAGTGCCAAGTAAATTGAAAGTACTCCTTATCATACATACTTCTGGACATGGCGGCGCTGAGAATACTTTCAGGTGGCTGGCATGGGGCCTTTTACAACAGGGGGTGGACGTTATTCCTGCCGTTCCATGCCCATCGTCTGGAGAGAACTGGATTCACTCAGCTTTAAGTGATCTTGGCATTAATTATGTCACGTTTGATATAGCAGGCACGCCACTGCGCCTTTTGCGAAACATTGGGAACTTGATTGATGAAATCAGGCCTGACCTTGTGCACTCACACTTGCTTGACTCAAACTTCTATTGTTCACTTGCTTGTAGATCTCGCCGGATTCCACACGTCGCTACGGAACATGGAGACCTCGCTCTGGGGCTTAGCCCCCGGTCTCTTGCCAAATACATTGTGATCTCTTTTTTGAGCCGTGTAGTCTGTGTGTCCAGACCTCTGGAACACAAGGCCATGGGGTTGTTTCCATGGTGCCGACGAATTTTGACTATCAACAATGGCGTACCTGCCTACGAACGTGTCATTTCCACGTTTCGGAAAGAGGCAGGGATTCCAGATACTGCATATGTTATCGGTAATGTAGGGAATTTGTATCCAGTAAAGGGGCAGAAGACTCTTATACAAGCGTTCTCCGAAGTCCTCAGTAGAACGGATAAGGATCTTTTCCTTGTTTTGGTCGGAAGGGGAGCCGAGCTTGAGTCGTTGAAACTTCAAGTGGGCGAGCAAGGCGTGCCGTCTCACAGGGTGATCTTCACAGGGTTCAGGAGCGACATTGTCAATATTATGTGCTCGATGGATCTTTATGTTCAGCCAAGCCTGTCTGAAGGCCATCCACTAGCAGTTTTGGAGGCCATGTCTCTTGGGATTCCCGTAGCTGCCTCATCTGTCGGTGGGATTCCTGAACTGCTCCTTAACGATCGGGGGGTACTTTTCCCCCCAGGAGACTCTGCCGGACTCATGCGAATTCTCAGGCATTTTCTTGATGACCCGACAGAGTTGCGGGAAAAAGCCATGCATGCGGCGGAGTATGTGCATAAGGAGCTTTCTGTTCGGATGATGTCCGAGAATTATATGTCGCTTTATTCTCGCTTGATAGCCGAGAAGCTGCCTGTGCACGTATCGTAGCAAACCTTATTTCCGTCACATCCGGATAACATGGTGATTTATATGGTGGTCGTCAAGTGGCTCATACCGCAAGGCTTTCGAAAACGCTGCAGATTTATTTTACGCAATATTCATGACTCGATCAGGTATTTGGCTATAAAACGTAGAGGCTTGCCCATCGTCCATGGCCATATCATATTTGTGTGCAAGGGAAATATCTGCAGAAGTTCTTTTGCTGAGCACTACTTCAGGAAGTTCATGGCCGCAAGCAGTCTCATCGTCGATTCATGTGGACTCGAAGCGGACGAAAATGCTGCTTCGCCAGCGTTGGCAATGGCCGCCGCACTGGACCTTGGGGTTGATCTTAGTGCGCACCTGCCGAAGGGGGTATCCTCATGCGACCTCGAATCTGTCGATCTGATAATCGCGATGGAGTTTGACCAGTATCGGCAGATTGTTTCGAGATACCCTCAATATGTTTCAAAGGTAAGGCTTCTTCGTGAATTCAGCCCATGTCCCTATCATTTGCTGTGCAATATAGATGACCCTTACGGAGGCTCTTATCGTGATTTCCATCTATGCTTTTCCCTGATCGGAAAATGTATCCTTGGAATGAGACCTCGATTTAAAAATGGTGATTGCAATGTCAGAGTATAAAGATAAAAACATTATGACTTTTCCGGTTTTTTGCCTGCTTCTTTACTTTACCGCGGAGTATGCTCGAATTCCTTTGCTCGGGCCTTTGAAGTTGGCATTGGCTGGCCAGGTCCTGTTATTGGGATGTTTGCTGAACAGCGTTCGTAGAATCAAGGGTCTATTTCATGAAAGTTACTTCCGGTATTACATTTATATGCTCGTAATTATGGCCCTACATGTTTTTTTGGCTAGAAATAATTACTGGGCTTTTTTGCAATTGAGACTGATGTTGTCATATTTCATTATAGCCCTTAGCTGCTATGTGTATCTGGATACTGAAAAAAAACTCTTATTCATAATTTCATTCATACTTTCAATACACTTTTTTGCCGCTGTTAACGATATCGCCGGGGCTCACATAGTAGGCAATTCTGGACCTCTGGGCGACGAGAACGATTTCGCCCTTGCCATGAACGTTGCAACTCCCTTAGCGTTTTTCATCGGTTACGGGTTGCACGGGATCAGACGCTATATCTTTTGGGCGTGTGCTGTATTTCTGGTAATAGGAAATGTGATTGCGGGCTCACGCGGAGGGTTTGTTGGCTTCGCATGTGTCGTTTTGTGCTGCATTCCGTTTTTTAAATCCAGAGTTAAGGCGGTTTCAGCAATTTTTCTGTTGAGCTTGGCCCTTTGGCTGTTTATTCCCCAATCATACCGTGACGACATAATCTCAATTAAGGACGAAGGCACTGTTGAAACGGGAACCACTGGCTATGGTCGGATGCAGGTGTGGGAACTTGCTTGGGTAATTTTCAAACACCACCCAGTTTTAGGAGTTGGGCAAGGGAACGTAAACAGATACTTGACTGATTACACTGATGAAAGCAGCGCCCAGGATTACTGGAGTAGTAGGCCAAGCCAATGGGGGCGAGCTACCCACTCTGTATACTTTACAGTGATTCCAGAATTAGGAATCGTCGGCTTTTTTCTTTTCTTTCTGATGGTAAAACGGTGCTTTCGGGGGGTAGGGGAAGTTATAAGAAGCAGGGGGCTAGATTGTGGAATTGCCCAATGGATTTATATTGGGCTCCTCGTCGGGTTAGTCGGATATTTAACGACCGGGATATTCATATCAGCCTTTTACTATCCTCAGTTTTGGAATTTCGCCCCACTTATCCTGGTGGCATCTGGTTTTTACCAAAACAATAAGAATCACATCATAGGTGCCTCGGTGACCTGATGAGAAATTTTCATGTCAAAAACACAAATTTAATTTTCTGTGTATTTTTTGCTCTAGTTGTCGCAATGAATACTTCATTTTTTGCTTTTATCACTTTCTTGACGGTTTTTTTGTTTTTTGTTGCACCTGGATTACCTATTGCGTCGACCTTTTTCGCCGCGAAGACAACCAAGGACAAAATATGCATCGGTGCAGCCTTCGGGATTCCCGCCAGCATAACTTTATCGATAATTCTCAGCCTGTTCTTCGGTTTCCAGCCCCTGCTTTTCCTATTCGGAGCAGGAGGGTTGGCCCTGGTGCTGTTTTGGGCCACTTCTTTTGCTGAAAAGGTGCCCCAAGTAAAGTACCGGGGGGATGACGGCCTTTATTATCTTCTGCTTTCAGGTTTACTTCTGGTGGTGCTTTTTTCCTTTACCAACTTTGGGAAAGTTACCCCTGACGGGATCATGTTCAAGGATCTGTACGGTACTGATCTCTTGCATCACATGTCAGTGTTAGGTTTCTTGCCGTACGGCATCCCGCCAGACAACCCGTACTTTGCAGGTGTGCCGTGGCGCTATTACTGGTTCTCTCACGTTTTCCCAGCCACCGTCTTCGCCATTTCAGGGGGGGGGGTACAGCCACGTGAAGTATTGCTGCTTCAATTATGCTTGAACATTTTTTTGTTCTATAACGTGTTGGCCATGTTGCTGAAAGCTGTATTTGGGGAAAGGAAAGTTGTTTTAACGCTCTTGTTTATCTCTGTCATAGCTTACGGCTATAATGACTTGTTTTTCATATTCAAAAAAATGGCAGCATTGCTCCCTCCTGTCCTGGTTACCAAGGCCAACCTGAATTATTTTATTCAGGATTCCTACGGTGGAAATTTTTCCGGTTATTCCCATGGATGGTTTCGGAATTTTATCATAGAGCCACACTCTACCTTCGCCCTTATTCTTTCATTCTTACTGCTCTACCTTGGCCATACCAGAAGTGAAAGCCATAATATTGTCAAAGTTGTTTCCGGATTCATCCTAGCGTTTATTTTTGCTTGTGACGCTTTCATCGGTGTAATCGTTTTGACTTCGACACTTATCTCTTACGCCGCATCTATACCAAAAGATGAGTTGATCACCTTTCGCAGTGTCACGGGAGCTTTTTCTCTTCTTGTTCCTGTTATAATGATGACAGGATTACTCTATACATGTCGTGTGATTGCCCCGCATGGCAGCCATTTGACTATTGCTCCTGCTACTAAGATGTTGCTGCTGTCCCCTGCATACTTACTCATTGATTATGGCCCCCAGTTGCTTTTCTCAACTGCAGGTCTCTTTACACTGAGAAGTTTTTCCTTGAGGGACCGTGGTGCGACACCTCTGATAATCCTGCTTGTCGTTTCTTTGTTCTTTATGTTCTTTGTAAATCTGTCCGATATTGGTACTACCCAGATGTTCCGTAAGGCGGGAATGGTGTTGCGGATTCCCCTGCTCGTTCTCAGCGGCATATTCCTGCAAAGGTTTTTTAAGGCGCCACAATCCATTACTGCACGTGCTGGTGTCTTCGCCATGATTCTTGTTGCGGTACCAACTCCTTTCATTGATGTGTACCGGCTTGGAAGTTACTGCGCGGCCTCTGTTATTCCGCTCGAGGATTACAAGGCTTCCCAGTGGGTAAGTCGCAACACTCCTCATTCAGCGATCATCCAGGATTTCCCTGGCGCAACCACGCCTTTCTTTGCTTTCGGTCATAGACGAGTTGCTCTTGGAGACTGGGAGCATGCTAAAAGTAGCGGGATCGTTCCGAAGGAAATCGAGATTAGGCACGAGATGATCAGGCGGGTTTTCTCAAGTCAGGCTGTTGAAGAAAGCTGGAGGCTATGTCGTCTCCTTGGTATCGACTACCTTTACGTGAATGAAAGATCGAAACAATTTTTTGGCCCTTTAGGACAAAGCTTTAGTGACCCAAACCGTTTTGATCCGGTCTATAGCGGCAACGGCGTTGTTCTATACAGGGTAGCAGGCAGATAAGAATGGAGGGGCAATCGTGAAAACCTTCGTCAGATATATCATCTCACTTGCTATCGGTGGGGTGCTGCTTTGGATAACCTTTCGCTATTTCGATATGCAGACAACAGCCGTTGCCATCAGGAATGCACGTTTGGACCTGCTTGGTACTGCGTTTCTGCTCATTGTGCTCGCCTATTTTTTGAGAGGGAGACGCTGGATGATCTGGGAACCAGGTCTCAAATACAGCGATTCCTTCAGGATTATCATGATTGGATTCATGGGGAACAACATTCTCCCTGCACGGCTGGGAGAAGTTCTGCGAGCTCATTGTGCGGCTCCCAAAATCAACAGTACACACGGAAGGACAGCTACTCTGGCTTCCATTGCTATAGAAAGGATTCTAGATGGCTTTGTGATTTCATTACTGGGTACTGTCGGTCTTTTTCTCGTGCCGTTGAAAAATGAATTATTTTTATCGTTATTGCTTGTTTGCATCATTTTCTTCTCTTTGACCGGCTTTTTGATAGCAGGTAATTTTTTTCATCAACGGATTCGTCTACTTGGTAAGAGGATCCACACTATTTTTCCTGGGCATCTGACAGAATTTGGCAATGAAAAGCTGAACTATTTCCTAGATGGGCTTTCGCTAATACATAACCGGAAGAGATTCCTCTCGGCTTTGAGTCTGACCTTGTTGATCTGGGGAGTAGAGTTATGCGGCTATTTCCTAATTGCGGTTTCAGTGTTCAGTGAAGCGGAGTTAAACCAGGCTTTTATCTTCATAGCCGTGGTCAACTTTGCGTCTTTATTTCCATTTACTGTAGGAGGGCTTGGTGCCATAGAAGGAGCAACCACTCCTTTTCTTATCAGTGCCGGAATACCATTCAGTCAGGCATTGGCTATGGTGCTGATCCAACATGGGTTCCAAATAGCGTTCACTACATTGACTGGCGGAACTTTCTTTTTCAGTAGCAAGTATTACAAGCTACCGGTTTTTTCATCGAAGAACCGAGCAAAGGAAGTTCTTGTTACTGCATCAAACCAGCCGCCTTCTCGAGCCCTGATCAATGCGCAGGAACGCCTGGATGAACTTGCCCACCAACTTGATATTCGCCGGAAAAGCAGGCCGGCAGTTGACCTGTCCATCGTCATCCCTGCATACAACGAAAGTGGGCGTTTGCCGAAAACGGTATTGAGCACCATCACGTGGTGCAGGTGCAACTGCACAGGGTATGAGATCATCTTGGTAGATGATGGCAGTAGCGATGATACATTGACCATTTGCCAACTCTTTGCGGAATATGATGACCATCTGAAGGTCATCTCCAATCCGCACCTGGGCAAAGGGGCTGCGGTACGCAGTGGCATGCTGAATGCGGAAGGGCACCACGTCTTGTTCATGGATGCTGACGGGGCAACACCGTTGGATGAGATCGTGAAATTGAGGGAGAAGCTTACCGAGGGATACAAGGTCGCGATCGGTTCTCGGGTTGTACAACATAGGGAGGAGACCACGGTAATAACGTCTTTTCACCGCAAGTTTATCGGCAGAACCTTTGCGGCAATTGTCAACATTTTCGGTGTCAGTGGAATCGGTGACACCCAGTGCGGTTTCAAGATGTTTGATGCGGCTGTGGTAAGAGAGATTTTTTCCAGGCAAAAACTCGCGGGATTCGCGTTTGATGTCGAATTGCTTTTCCTTGCCCGGAAACTGGGTTTAGAGATAGCTGAAGTTCCAGTTAACTGGGTTAATCAGGAAGGCTCAAAAGTTAACCTTGTTGTTGACAGTGTATTGATGTTGCGAGACGTGCTCAGACTTAAGGTGCTACATAGGAACATATGAAAGACAGATCTGTACTGCCCAAAATTGAATATCACACCCTGATTGTATCAATGCTTTTTTTGGCAGGTGCAGCATTGCGGTTTACCTGCCTTGGCAGGCAAAGTCTCTGGATTGACGAGATGACTAGCATATCTCTATCTTCTGTTCCTTTGCTGGATTTGTTGACTGGGAAGGTGTTCGATAATCATACTCCGCCTTTATACTACTTGCTTTTAAAAGTATGGGGCCGGTTCATGGTTCTGGACGAAGTAGGTCTTCGTTCGTTCTCCGCATTGGTTGATTGTTTAAATATTGTATTATTTTATTTTATATCCAAAAAATTCCTTCCACCGAATAGGTTGTATCTTTGTTTAGGCGCGTATGTCTTTTCCCCATTTTTGATTTACTATGCCCAAGAAGGAAGGATGTACAGTCTACTTGTTTTTTGGGTCTTGGTTTATTCAATTTTTATATGGAAGATGCTAAGCACTGAAACTAAAATTCTGCCATGGTCGCTTGCTGTAGGTAGTGTTATTGCCTGCGGAGTTTACACTCACTATTACTTTGCGTTTTTTGCAATAGGTACGTACGTTGTAGCCTTCCATCTTCGGAAGAGATCACCTAAACATTTGCGCGCGTTGATTATTGCCGGTGTGCTCAGCGTCGTACTTTTTTCTCCATGGATTTCTGTCGTTTCAGGGCTTGCCCAATCGGGTGGGCAGATTTTTCGACGTTTTGACCTCATGGTTTTACCATATGCGTTTTTTCGTTTTGTAGCCGGATATGCTGTCTTCCCTTTAAATCTCGGTGTGAAAGACGAGAGGTTCGCACAAATTCTAAAAAACCTGCCAGTAATTATTCTCACCTTTTCGGCTGTTTTCTGGCTACTTAAAGACAGTATATTTAGGCCGGATCCGCTTTTGAAAAAACTTGTGCTACCGCTGCTCGTAATCTTGTCAGTGCCAATCTTGGTGCCTCTGCTAATCTCAACTAAAACACCTATTTTGAGTGAACGATACCTTATAGTCTGCATCCCGCCGTTTTACATGCTGTTGTTTCTTGGTAACAGCGCAGCTCTGAGAAAAACGGTTTTGTTAATGCTGTTCACGGTATTCCTGCTAGGTGACTTCGCTTATTTTTTCAGCTCTTCCTTTGGGAAAGCACAGTGGCGGCAGTGTGCGGGTTTTGTCTCACGTGCAGCCTCTGAGTCTGATTTGATCATGTTTAATCCGGAGTTCTCCTCGACTATTTTTAAATTTTATTTTTCGAAGACGGTGAGGGGAAAAGAGCTGTTAAGCAAATCCTCATTTGGATACGGGGGGAGGATGGCTGGCAGTCCTGAGGATAACAGAAGAATCATTTTGATATCGTCCGGCTACAGAATTGGCAATGGTATAGAAGAAAATCTTGCTTCCAGGATGGACCTCATCGAGAAAAAAACATTTCCTCTGGAAACTGGTATCGTAGTTTCAATATGGGACAAAAGAGGTGAGCGAATCAATGAGTAGCCCACCTGTAGTCATCCTTGATGGGAATCAGCGTGCTGCGCTTGCTGCCGTACGTGCTCTGGGCAAGAAAGGGATTCCGGTTGTTGTCGCAGATCATATGCCTCACTCCATCGCGGCCGCTTCAAGGTTCTGCCAGCAGTCTTTCTTGTATCCCTCTCCATACACCGATCCTGAAGCGTTTATATCAGTATTGATAGAGAAACTCGCGATCTTCCCTCAAGTGGTCCTATTCCCTATGACAGATGTGACTTTGTCAGAGGTGCTCCTGAACAGGAAACGGTTTCCTGATGGAGTTGTGCTTCCTTTCCCGGGCTGGGAAGCCTATCAAAAAGTCTCGGACAAAGTAAATCTGTTCAGGGAAGCCCGCAACCTTTCGGTTCCTATGCCAGAGACCCTGTTCTCTGATGATTTTGACTCTTCTTCCGATATGCTCGTTGCAGCCGCCTCTCTTGGATATCCTCTCGTGTGCAAGGCTGCCTTTTCGAGAGTCAGAACAGGTGATACCTGGACCAGCACGAGTGTCAGATATGTTCTGTCTGAGGATGACCTTTCGCAAATGCTTGCTGCTAAACCATTTGCTCAGACTCCTTTTGTGATCCAGGAGAAAATTGAAGGGCCAGGGGTCGGGGTATTTGTTTTTATGAACAATGGGGAGTTGCTATCTTCATTCGCTCATCAGCGATTACGGGAAAAACCACCTTCTGGCGGTGTCAGTGTTTTATGCCAAAGCATAAAGCCTCCTGCAATTGCTCTCGATGCGGCTGTACGCATTCTGAAAGCCCACGAATGGACCGGAGTTGCGATGGTTGAATATAAGCAGGATGTGAGGACGGGCTTGCCGAAACTCATCGAAGTCAACGGGAGGTTCTGGGGCTCCCTTCAGTTAGCTGTGGCCTCTGGGGTTGACTTTCCTTTCCTGCTGTATGCGCATGCTCTTGGTCTGCCGACCCCTTCATCTGGGCAATACCGGGTAGGACTGAAATCGCGTTGGGAGCTGGGTGATCTTGACCATCTTTTGATACGCTTGAAGGAAAGAAACGCAAGAGGCCGAGGAACGGGTTATGCTTCAAAGGCGAGACTCATCGTTGATGAAATACGTGATACTTTTCATCCTGATGTACGGCATGAAGTTTTCAAACTAAACGATCCTCTCCCCTTTGTTCATGAACTTTGGCAGTATTTCACAAGGCTAGCCCTAGGTGAAAAATGAAAGCGTCAATGTACTGCAAGTCAATAGCGGCTTCCTTGTTATGGCACTCCGGATATATATCATCTTTACTTTCACACCGAGGGAAAGGTGGTATCGCTATACTGATGTATCACCGAGTGTTGCCAAGAACAGCGTCAAAGGCTGGTATTCAGCCCGGCATGTATGTCAATTGTGATACGTTTGAAAAACATATTGAGTTTTTGAATGAACGTTTCACGATCGTGTCCCTGGAAAGTGTTCTGACGCAGGAACACCAACCATCTTCAAAGCCGCTTTGTGCTATTACTTTCGATGATGGTTGGTTCGACTTTTACAAGTATGCGTTCCCCATATTGAAAAGAAATAACGCGCCAGCGACAGTATTTCTACCTACTGCGTTCATCGGTACAGATAAGTTCTTCTGGACTGATCATCTGGCTGTTCTTATGGATGGTCAAAATCGCGATATTCCCGCCGGACGTAATTTGCATCCTTTAACACGTGAATTGATTGAAATTCCAGGTTCCCAGGAACTGCGTTTGGAAACCGCTATTTCTCATCTTAAAAAACATACAGTGGAGACTGTGGAAGCTGTTATTTCAGATCTGGAAGTCTTATTCGGACGGGAATCGAATCCACTAGGGCGTTCCTTCTTGAAGTGGGAGGAAGTTCACGAATTGTATAGGTCTGGTCTTGTAAATTATGGTTCGCACACGGTCAACCACCGCATTATGACTGCCATTGGTATGGAGGAAGCGCGGTTTGAACTGGAAAGTTCAAAGAATAAGCTGCTTGCAGAACGACTTGTTGCCCCAGGTTTCATTCCCTTTTGTTATCCCAATGGCAACTACGACACATCAATCAGAAGGCTTGTTGCCGAAGCTGGTTATCACGCCGCAGTAACCACAGTGAACGGATGGAATGACGAGGGGCGTGACAAGTTTTCTCTCAAAAGAATTTCGGTACATGAGGATGTATCGCGAACATCGGCACTCTTCGCATCGAAGCTCGCCTGTTTCAGCAAACACATGTGAGGATATAATGGCTCTAATATCCTTTATCATACCTACGCGAAATGAGGAAGCTAACATAGGTAATTTGCTTGACTCAATCAGATCATACGCCCAAGGGCTGGCGTATGAATTGATTGTGGTTGATAACTTCTCTTCAGACAGTACTTTGAGCAAATTAAGCAGCAGTGAGGTAAACGTTTATGTCTCTTCAGGCAGTGTTGGGCATCTAAGGAATATTGGCGCAGAAAACGCACGCGGAGATATATTCATTTTTCTGGACGCTGATATGGTACTAACTCATGATTGGGAGGAAGAGGTACAAAATGTTTTGCTCGAACTTCAAAACGATCCGCTTGTGGTTACCGGATCTGTAGCGGATATCTCCGATGAATGCAACTGGATCGAAAGCCACTGGTTCAAAAGCAGGGTGGGTAAAGATAGAGTGGAGTACATGAATAGTGGCCACATGGTCATAACGCAGGCCTTGTTCCGCAGGATAGGAGGCTTTGACGATAACTTAACCAGTGGGGAGGATGTTGAACTTTGCCAACGAGCCAAGCGGCATGGTTGTAAAATCCTGAATAACCACAAACTGCGCGTTGTACACAACGGTTATCCGAAGGATATTTCAGCTTTTTTCAGAAGGGAGCGATGGCATGGTGTCGGTGATTATCAGTCACTGAAGAATTTTATAACCTCAAAACCTGCCTTGATCTCGCTTTGCCTGCTTTTGGGAGCAGCCACAAGCCTGGCTATGTCCCTGCTGGCCATGAGGTTGGCACCAGTGTTTGCCTTTTTACTTTTATTCCTTTTCACTTGTATTCTCGCAGCCTATGATAAAGGGAGAAAAGTCGGTGCGCAGTTGGTAGTTAACTCAGTCCTTTATGCTGTATATTTTGCAGCTCGAGCTATGTCTTTCTTTGATGCTATAAGTTCTCACATTCTCAGCTGTTGCAGAGCCAGATAGAGACCTTTTCAGACCAGTGAAGTTGTCATTTCAAATAACAGAAGTTTAGGCGCAGAGAGGGACTTGGGGCAAACATGCTCCCCTCTCTGCGTTCGTATTTTGTAGTTAAAAAAACTATTATGGATTCACCCTGATTAGATTGGATGCCCCGATTACGGAACTAAAACCTATTTTCTCATTTCCTGTCACATAAGCACCCGCTTTCGCGGCGTATCCGCTGGTTAAGAAATTCTCTATGTAGTTAGTTCTCTTAAAATCATCCGCCTTTGTTCCATTCGCATTTACGAAATTGGGTAATATGCCATTGACTGAATTTGAATCTGCTCCTGTAGCCGTCTTCCATTGGGTGAACGAAAGGCTATTCTGATACCCACCACACCTCCAGTCCGATCCAATACTACTGTAATAAACGTTGTTATCTGAGGCTATTGTCGGGCCACAGGCCTGGTTCGGGAACCAAATGTAGCTTAAGTTGCTTGTGTTATAAAAGAGATTGTTGCTGATTGTTCTGTTTTGCTTTCCCTCATCGCCAATCGCGTTGGTGATATTAATAAATGTATTGTTGTAGTCCAAAGTGGGCATCAGGTTGGGAACGTTTTCCTTGATACCTCTCTCACCTTTGAAAATATTGTGGTGGATCAAGAACTGATCCAATGGGGACGGTATTGGCTGGGACACTCCAGCAAACCCTCCAGCACCATTTCCTGGGAACTTGTTTGGGCCGAAAAAGTTATAGCTTATTTCGATTGTTCCGCCGCTAGCAGCACCTGCTGTCGTGTTTGTGTCGCCAACTGCTACATCTGCCCCGTAACCGGCATTGTAAAAGGTATTCTGAGAGATGATCAGGCCTCTTGATGTGTATACGTTGATGGTTGCTTTATGGGTGTTCATTTCAGGACTGTTCGGGGCGTCGTGAACAATATTATTGTAGACCTTTGCATCGACTGTATTCGCGATAAAAACAACGTGTGACCACGCGCTATAAGGGCCTCCTCCGCCTAGGTCCGAATTTTGAAGAACAGCTCCAGTAATGGTTTTGCTGCTACCTAGTTCATGCATCAAAACTTGTCCAAATGTTTTTATCCCATCAACAGTTATATAGTTTCCTTGAATGGAAACAGCAGGGTTAGGATAATAATAAGTGCCATTTCCTGGATTGTTAGTGTCAGATGGAATCGGATTGTATTGGAACTTAGTTGGATCTGTTCCGATGATCACCTGCCTTTCCTCACCAGGGTAGGCTTTAACTATAGTAGGTGTTGATGCTGATCCGCTTTTGGCATAGGAAATGTCGAGTGCACCGGTACTTGAGTTGGTCGTTCTGTAATACGTTCCCGCCCTCATGAAGTTGACGGTACCGGGGACGATCCGGTTGTTATAGTCTGCGAGAGTAATAGAGACAATGTTACTTCCGTTTCCGCACGATCTGGAAACGGGATCGTAGGTCGTTGATCCGTTGGCACAATTCGTGGCTAACCCGTCAAGGTAAACCGCCGCAGAAGCTGGTTCTACAGGCGAAACCAGACTGGCAATCGCAATTGCAATTACGCTGGCCGCACTTATAAGCTTTATGTATCCTCTCATATGTCGACTCCTTTTATACTATGGCGTCAGTATGGAAGCTAAAGTATTTTGGTGCCGTTGATTATAAGTCACGGCTTCAAGAAACTCGCTTCGGATTACTTATGCTCTCAACACTGCGGCAAAAACGTGCAGGGGAACTGCGACTGCAATTGCCATTATCGGAGTTCGTTTCCCTGCAGCGGGTTTCACTTCTTCCGGTTCTTCACCGTCACATACACGTTGGATGCCTGCTTTTGATTCCCAGCCGCATCGTAGGCTATTGCCGTGACAGCATAGACACTGTTGTTTGTCATTTTTGTCGTGTCCCAAGCATAATTGTAAGGGGCAGTGGTCAGACTCGTCATGAGCTGTCCGCCGACATAAACATTGACCTTCGTGACACCGACGTTGTCGCTGGCGCTCGCGCTGATCGTCACTGTCCCGCTCACCGTAGTATTGGTGCTTGGCGACGTTATAGAAACCGTCGGGGCTATGGTGTCGGGGACCGCGTTCGATACGTTGACGGAACTACTTTGCGATACGGTTACGTTGCCCGCGGCGTCGTACGCCTTGGCCGTAAGCGTATAACTGCCGTTGGTCACCGTCTTCGTATCCCAGTTGTAACTGTAGGGGGCGGTGGCGACGGCGGCCTGCAACACGTTGTTCCTGTAGAACTCCACCTTGCTCACTCCCACGTTGTCGCTTGCGTTGGCGGTTACCGTGACGGTGCCGCTTACCGTGGACCCGGAAAGCGGGGAGGCAAGACTGACGCTCGGGGCGGTGAGGTCGTTCGATACGTTGATGGTGAGCGCCTGGGACAACCCCAGGTTGCCGGCGGCATCGTACGCCTTGGCCGTCAAGGTGTAGACCCCGTTAGCGACATTTTTACTGTTCCAGGCATACGCATAAGGGGACATGTTGGTGGCGGAGAGAAGTACGTTGTTCAGGTAGAACTCCACTCTGCTCACCCCCACGTTGTCGCTTGCGTTGGCGGCGATGTTCACCGACCCGCTCACAGTCATGTTGTTCCCCGGGGAGGTGAGGGAAACGGTGGGTGCGGTAAGGTCGTTCGCCACGTTCACCGTGACGCTCTGGGACTGCCCGATGTTTCCCGCTGCATCGTAGGCCTTCGTCATCAGGGTGTAGCTTCCCGCGGTAAGACCGCTGGTGTCCCAGGAGTAGACGTAGGGGGAGGAGGGGACGGTCGCTTTCAGCGTTCCGTTCACGTAGAACTCAACCTTGGTCACCCCGACGTTGTCGGTGGCATCGGCAGTAACCGAAACGACACCTGCCACGGTCGTCGAAGCTGAAGGGTAGGTGATGGCAGTCGTTGGAGCCTGCATCTCGGCAACGGTCACTACGTTCGAGTAGGCGCTCTCTTCCCCTGCCGTGTTGTACGCGGTGACGGCGAAACTGTAGGAGTGGGACGGGTCGAGGTTTGAAACGGTTGTGGAGGTAAGATTCTGGACGTCCAGCGGTGCCGGCCCCTGGAAGGGCTGCGTTGTGGAGTCGGCCTGATAATGCACCTTGTAGCCCACCACGGTGGTGTCCGGTGAGGGGTCCCACTGCAGAGCCACGGAGGAGGCTGAGGCCGCGCTGCTCATCCCCATCGTCATGATGGCGGCAACGACGGCGTTGACGCACATCTTCTGCAGGCGTACCGCACGGTTGACCTCGCTCCTGCGCACGTACCCCTCGGCGACCAGGATGTCACCGAGCTTCCTGCCGCTGTCCCCCTGTTTGGCGAGTGCTCGCCCCAACTGTTCGCGGGTGATGTGGCCGGTGGCGACGAGCAATTCACCCAGTCTAAGTGGGGTTTCTGCCGGGGCTTGCTGGTTCTTCTGCCAGTCGAGAAGCCCCTTAAGCTGCAGCTCCGTGAGCATCCCCAGGCGCATGAAAACTTCGCCAAGACGTTCACCGCTCCGTTTTTGTTCGGCGATCGCTTCATCGAGCTGCTGTGCGGTTATCCGCCCCGACTTCACCAGCAGTGCGCCCAGGAGCTGCCGGTCGCCTGCAGCCAGTTTGACAGCATCCTCGATCTGGTTCAGGTGCTGCTGGATGGAGAGCGGGGCTGCCACGTCTTCAGGCCTTAAGACCCCCATCCTGACCAGAACGCCCCCAAGCAGCTCGTGAGTGGTTTTTTGCTCCCGTAGGGCTCTATCCAGGTCCCTCTTGGACACGAACTTGCCATCAAGCAGTATCTGTCCAAGGGCTCGTCTGGAAATCCTTTGAAACAGGTTAGGGCTCTGCATTATCAACTCCTTTCTGCAGGCAAGCGTACTGTCCCGCTCTGCAGTGCCATTTCGTCAGACTACAGCCTGACAGTGCTGCGATATCGCCATGCTCAGTCAGTGGGATCAGGTGCTTGCTGGGGCGGATGGAGGAGGCTTGCGTCAAGTTTAAATGCTTTCTGCCCACCTGCAATGGTATTATTTTTTATATTTTGTTTCGATTTGTCAAGGTATTAGCGGTGTGAAAGGTCTAAGTTGAGCACGCTATGACTGTCGGCCTTCATCCGTGCCGTGGCTTGATTCAGATTGCATAATTTCCTCTGTCGATTATATTTCCCGCATGATGAAGGTGTGCCACATAATCTCCGGAGATCTCTGGGCTGGTGCCGAGGTGATGGCCTGCCACCTTTTGAAGGAGCTGGCCGGAAGCCCCGAGCTCCAGGTTGACGTGCTGCTGCTCAATGAGGGGAGGCTCTCCGCGGAACTGAAGGGCGCCGGTATCGCCGTCACGGTGCTGGACGAGAAGCACCACCGGTTCGGGACCCTCTTAAGGCTGGTGCATGACCACCTGGACCAAGGGGCTTTCCACGTTGTGCACTCGCACCGCTACAAGGAGAACCTGCTCGCGCTTCTGGGAAGTGCGGGGGGGGGGGCGCATCTGGTGACCACCCAGCACGGGCTCCCCGAGCAGGGGGCGAGGGCGAGCCTGGTGCAGTCGGCCAAAGCCCACGCGAACTTCTTTCTTATGCGTCGCTTTTTCGGCCGCACAGTGGCCGTCTCCGAAGATATCCGCGAGTACCTGGTGAGCAGGCTCGGCTTCCCGCCCGGCCGGGTGGCTGTAGTGCATAACGGCATCCCCGTTTCTCCCGAGGCCGGTGCGCTCCCCACCGGAGCACCGGCACCGTTCTGCATCGGCTCTTCCGGGAGGTTCTTTAAGGTCAAGGATTATCCTTTTATGGTGGAGGTGGCGAACCTCGTATGCCGGGAACGGGACGTAACGTTCCGGCTGGCGGGCGAGGGGCCCTGCCGGGATGAGATCCTCGCGGCCGTCAAGCGGCACGGACTCGAGGGGCGCTTCACCCTCACCGGGCATCTCGACCGGATGGAGCCCTTCTACCGAGGGCTTGACCTCTACCTCAACACTTCGCGTCACGAGGGTATCCCCATGACCATCCTCGAGGCTTTGGCCTGCGGCGTGCCGGTCGTGGCTCCGGCTGTCGGGGGGATCGGCGAGATACTCGCCGACGGCGTGGAGGGGTACCTGGTCAAGGAAAGAGAGCCCGCCGCCTTCGCCAGACGCTGCATCGAACTAGTCGACGACGTCCGACTGCGGCAAGACATGTCCCGGGCGGCGCACCGGAAGGTCCTGGCGCGGTTTTCTGCGGAAAAGATGGCGCAGGACTACCTTCAGGTCTACCGGGAACTCCTGGCGGGCTGACACCGGAGCACACTATGCCCTTTCTCTTGTTTTTATTCATCTTCCTTGTCTTTTGGGCCTACTTCGGTTACCCACTCTCCCTGTATCTCCTCAGCTACCTTCGGTGTCGCAATGTGGCGAAGGTACCCATCACACCGTCGGTGACCTTCATCATTACCGCATTCAACGAGGAAAAGCGTATCCGTGAGAAGCTCGAGAACACGGTGGCGCTAGACTATCCCCCGGAGCTGTTGCAGGTGGTGGTGGCTTCCGACGGCTCTACCGACCGCACCAACGACATAGTCAGGGAGTACCAAGGCCGGGGTGTCGTCCTTTTGGAGGTGAAAGATCGCGGCGGCAAGGAGAATGCCCAGAAGGAGGCGGTAGCCATCGCCCGTGGTGACATCCTGGTCTTTTCCGATACCGCTACCATCATCGAGCCTGAAAGCCTGTACCGTATTACGGCCAATTTCGCCGACCCGTCGATCGGCTGCGTGAGCAGTGTGGACCGGGTCGTGGGGCGGGATGGAAAGCCGTGCGGTGAGGGGGCCTACGTGCGCTACGAGATGTGGCTCCGCGACCTGGAGGGGAGGGTGAATTCCCTTGTTGGCCTGAGCGGCTCTTTCTTCGCAGCAAGAAAGGAGGTATGCCGCGACTTCTCCCCAAACATGCAGAGCGATTTCAGAACCCTTTTGAACAGCATGAGGCTCGGTCTGCGCGGAGTGGGGGACCCCGAGGTGGTCGGACTGTACCAGGACGTGGCGGACAGCAGCCGCGAGTTCGACCGCAAGGTCAGGACGGTCCTTCGGGGAATCACAGTCTTTTTCAAAAATCTGGAATTTCTGAACCCGTTTAGCTATGGCCTCTTCGCTTACCAGTTTTGCTGCCACAAGCTGCTGCGCTGGCTGGTACCCTTTTTCCTGACGGCGGTACTGCTGATCAACGCCTTTCTTGCGCCTTTCTCACTGCTGTATCTTGTCCTATTCCTGCTCCAGTGCAGCTTCTACCTCCTGGCCGTTGCCGGATGGAAAAGGCCCTCCCTGGCCCGTAGTCTTGCCGTAAAACTTCCCCTTTATTTTGCCACTGTGAACGTGGCCATCGCCGTCGCCTGGATGCGCTATCTGCGCGGTAATCGCCTGGTGATGTGGACCCCGTCAGAGAGATGAAGCCGCCACGCCTGAAACTCCTAGCCGCACTTTTCTGCGGATTTCTGATCTTTGTGGCCATCCCCTCGTTTACCGAGGTACGGACTCTTCTTGCCGCCCCCCTGTTCATCACCGAAACGGCAGCGTCTGGTGATGCCTGCTATGTACTTGCCGGCGGGGAGACCATCTGGGAGCGACTGAACGCCGCCGCCGACCTGGTGCACCTGGGGAGGGTGCCGAGCATCTACCTGATGGACAACCCTGCCCGGGACCAGTACAACGTGCGGGAGGGACGCTCATGGAGCAGGGGGCGCTGGTACGTCGATTACCTCGGCTGGCGCGGAGTGCCGGCAGAGCGGATCAGGGTCATCCCGACTGCTGAAGGCTTCTTCGGCACGCGCACGGAGGCTGCGAACTTAGCCTCACATCTTGATGCCGGAGTCCGCCAAGTGGTGATCGTCAGCTCGGCTCCGCACATGCGGCGGGCGCTTGTGGCTTTCCGGAATGCCCTTCCGGCAACGGTAGCTGTTGTTCCCTTCGCGGCCACTGAACTGCGCAGCAGTCAGGAACTCTGCCATCCCCTGTGGATCGAATACGTGAAGTTGGCGGTATACAGCGTGATGTCCTGGTGGAGGTAGAGCTTCAATCCCTATTTGTGAAAAATGTGATCTGAATCACTGCGTCGGCTGTTAAATTTGTTTAAAGAAGGGAGCACAATTAGGTACACGACAATACTAAACCATCCGCGAGGGTGGGACGGAAAGCCTATAGGGTCTCTCTGAGACAGCCGGGTCGCCGAAATGCCTGCACTACAGGTCGGTGCCCGGTTTTTTTGTGTCTTGAGCACGGGCTCCACCTCTTGTGGAGGTCAGTGTTGAAAACCAAGCGCGTTCTGCAGCTCCTTCTCCCCCTTCTTTTGATTCCTGCCGCAGCTTTTCCCTCTACGGTGAGCCTTCAGTGGGACCCTTCCACCGATCCTGATCTCGCCGGTTACCGTGTTTACTACCAGGCCAACTCCTCGGCATTCCCCTTTGCCGGCAGCGGTGCAGTCGAAGGGGCGGCTCCCGTGAACGTTGCTAACAGCACCACCGCTTCCATCAGCGGCCTCGACCCGGGTATCTCCTACTATTTCGCGGTCACCGCCTACAACTCGAGC